>ERZ1026858.457-NODE-457-length-22152-cov-15.534597_pt1 | contig 22152 bp, 17 predicted proteins | sample MGYA00380159_ERZ1026858 | MGnify/ENA primary metagenome ERZ1026858 (study PRJEB33269, sample SAMEA4719795) | human gut metagenome | biome: human-associated habitat; feature: organic feature; material: feces | place: Cameroon | collected 2013-10 ...
TCGGCGAAGGTCTGAGGCGAAGCACTGTAGCTCACTTTGCTTGCAAAGTGAGGGGAGACGAATATTGTGGCGGCCAAACACGGCTAAAAATCCAACAACGTCATGCGCTAAAGCGTTAGTCATATTCGCTACGTGTTCGTGGCCCTCACTTTGCGAGCAAAGTGAGCTACAATGCTGGCGCCGCAACAGACGATTGTGCGGGCCAGTGCAAAACTCCGCTGCGAGGGCGCTGCTGACAATATTTATATTCTATCTTGAACACCCTAAAGTAATGCGTCGGCCTGCAATCTTACTACTTTTTAGCGAACGCCCTCCTGCGTTCGATTGCGTTTCGCCCTACGTTCGATTACGTCTCGTCCTGCGTTCGGTCGTGCCTCGTCCCGCGTTCGCTAAAAAGTATAGGGACTGAAGCGAGAAACACGCTTCTGCTACCGACATCTGCGGTTTCGGGAAGATACAGATGAAGAGGCGGCATCGCAATCGTCATGCTATTTGGTCAAATACCATGCAGAGATTTTTCAAGATTTTGAACGCCCTACCTGAAAGCGCCACTTCGCCTCTCTACCAACCGAGGCCGCGTTGCTGTTTTTCCCGCAATACCCTCCTTCAAATATATCAAAAAGCTATAAACCCCGTTATTTTAGGGCTTTTTAGAAATACTTACCATTATTTGAAAGCACATTGCGCAATCGACAGGAACAAAATTATTAATTTTGTGCTAATTTATTTTACGCCTAATCATTAATCAATACAAGTACAATAGCCTAACAAAGACGAGAGCGATTGTCGATTGTTCCGGCAAGGGCGCGATGCCCCATAAAAGTATGCTGCCTATATGGCATCGCAAACAAAACTTCGTGCCGCCGCCAAGGACAACGCGACCATTTTCACCATGAGAAATACAACCCAATCATTGCTGCCGATGCAAGCTCTTTTGAAAGTCCTAAATTTCCATTTTAGTAATAGTGAAAGAATAAGTTAGGACTTCACATGATTCTGGCGGATGATTTGGCAGGATACAAATCATCTGGCGGAATATTGCTTCCACCACCATTAAAGACGCATACGGGCTGTCTTCTTAAATCCACCCAAAAACTGCTGTTCAGGCGAGCCGTTTAGCCATGCTTCTGCGTATGACTGAAACGTGTTGGCCCATATATTTCGCTAACAGTTGCCAGCGGTTAAGCCCCCCTTATTGGGTTTTCACGTACTTCAAAAACTAGACTTGGCGGCAATCCATGACCGCGCAAGATTATAACTAACCAATTTTTCTAACCAATCTTCAAACCTATCTAATTACCGTATGCGTAAAAAACGATTAATTCTTCTCGTGGCATTAGGGTTCACGGCCTCTATGCAGCTCGCAGCCCAATTGCCAGAAGTCAGTACGGCCGACAACCCCAAATGGTATTACATCCAGGTTCTTGGCAGCGACACCCGTGTCGGACGTGTCTTCACCGCTGAAGGAAGCAAAGTGTATGGCCGCGAAATCTCCGCATCCATCGACCCCGATGTGACAAGCAAACAGCTTTGGCGTTTCGAAAAGAACGCCAATGGCAGCTACGTCGTCGTCAACAAGAGCACAGGCCTACAACTTGACCTGGACTACGATGCCTCCCAGGAAACTGGACACGCCGCGCTTGCCAAAACCGCCAGCGTAACTTTCAAGCTCAACAAAATCGGTGATTACTATCAGTTTGAAAGCAGCAAATCTGCTCCAAGCACTCCAGCCGCCGAGCTATATCTCCATCAAGGAAACGCTGGATATGACTTCCTTATCATCACGGTTGACACGACCTGGGGAAGCGGAGACAACAGCAAATTCAGCTTCAAACCATTTGTTGATTATAGCATTGAATATTCCGACGACAAGACGGAAACCTATTACCAACTCACCAACGCCTCCAAGGATTTCAACGGACAGGTCATCAAAGAACAGACCTCCAACGAAGACAGCGACGACGCTACTGCCAGCGTGGTGCTCGAAGCGGCAGACGAAAGCGATGCCAGCACCCAATGGCGTGCCGTGGAAACCAAAGAAGGCGTACAGTTTGTCAACCGTGCCACCCAACACCAGTTGCAAACGCTCCCCGAAGTGTTCGGTGCTTTCAATATCCTGCGCACTGGCACCATCGTGGCTAAAGGCAATGCCTGGACATCCATTTATCTCGGCAACGGACAATACTGCTTCTCAGCCACTGCCACCGACGACAACGTGACACGCTATCTTGGTGCCAACACCGACAACACCACGCCAGAGAAAGCGCCCAAAGACGAAGACCTCGTTGGCTCGGCCTTTGCCTGGACCTTGAAGAAGGTGGAAACGATTGCCACTGGCGTTGACGATGCCACATCTCAAGAGAAACCGGCGGTGAGCGTCAAAAACGGTGTCATCCGCGTGAGCGGAAAGGCCCCCTACACCATCCACACCCTGAGCGGCAAGCAAGCTAAGGCCGGAGAAAAACTCATGCCTGGGGTTTACCTCGTCACCATAGGCGGCACAACCACAAAGGTTCTCGTCAAATAGTCATTGATTTTTCCTAAATGTCCCCAGCGAAGGAACCTGATAAATTTCATGTGGGACATAGCAATTTTAAAAATTCAAACATTTTGATAAAAGAATGAATAGAATCTATTCTACCATCATAGGCTGCGCGATGGCGGTCGCTACTTCCGCGCAAGTGGTGCTCGTCACGTCGGCCCCTCGTGAGGGTGCCTCACACTTGGCGGTTGACCAATCGGCCAACAATTTGCAGTTCACCTCAGCCGAAGGCCAAAAAACCGTATCGGTCAACACCAATTTGAAATACGCTCTCAACACTGGAAAGGCCCAATGGTGCACCACCACCATCAATCCCGATGGCAGTTTCGCCGTAAAGGTGGAAGCCAACGCGGGAAAGGAAGCCCGTCAAGCCACACTCAACCTCGTGGCACGCGACAACAACAGCCACACCTATGAAATAAGCCAGCTCGGTTCGGCTCCCGCCATTCTGAGCAACGCCCAAAAGATTACACTCTCTGACAACGCCACCGACTTCACCGTCACCCTGACCACCAACACGGAGGTTGACGTGAAGACACCGGAATGGATCACCACCAGTTCGTCGAATAAAGACGGCGACTACACCGTCACTTACAGTTTCAAAGCCACCCAACTGGCACAAGCCGGCACCAGCCGCACTGACAACATCACCGTCAGCGACAAAGCCGGAAAGGCAAAGAGCCTGACCATCAGCGTAGAACAGTCGTTTCGCGGCTATCCCCGCTTTGCCGTCATCTCCGACACCCATTTCGGAAACAACGTCGGCGAAGGCCCGATGGTTAAAGTGCCGAAGGCTTTGAAAAACCTTCAGAACTGCGGCGAAAAGCTCGACGCCATCTTCATCTGCGGCGACTTGACCGACTGGGGAAACCCCGACCAGTATGTCAAGTTCAAAAAGGTGTTTGACGACCGCTCCATCATGCCGGCCGACCTCCCCGTCTATGTCATGATGGGCAACCACGACAACTATGCCGACAACGCCTTGAAGAACTACCTCGTTCTCAACCAGCCCTACCATCAGCTCATCGACATCAAGGGCTATCCTTTCATCACGACGAGCATGGACGGCGGAGGTTGGAGCGACTATGCTCCCGAGGAAATTCAGGCCTTGGCCGACAACCTGGCCCGCGCCGCCAAGAACTATCCTGGTAAACCCATCTTCGTGTTCACCCACGTTCCGCCGACCAACACGGTCTATGGTTCTTGTCAAGGTGAAGGCGGCTGGGGCACCAGCGTCTACGACAATGTGCTGAAGAAATATCCGCAAGTCGTTCTCTTCGCCGGACACTCTCACTTCCCCTTGGCAGACCCACGCTCCATCGACCAGACCAACTACACCACCATCAACGATGGCAGCTGCACTTACAGCGAAATAGAACCAGGCGTTGTCAACGAAGGTATCCATCCAGCAAAATACGACTACGTCACTGAGGGTTGCATCGTGAATGTCGACAAGGCCTCCAACGTGGAAGTTGAACGTTGGGACACTTACACCAACGAAGAAATCCTGCCACGCTGGTATATCAACGCGCCACACGATGGCAGCCAGTTTGTTTACACCAAAGCCCGCAAAGGCGGCGACGCTCCAAAGTGGGCCGCCGACAGTAAAGTGGAGGTGACGAAGGTTGAAAACGAAGGCTGCACCGTCAGTTTCCCGCAAGCCACCGATGATGAAAACGTTCACCACTATGTCATCGAACTCGTTGAGAAGGGCAGCGATGAAGTGCTTGCCAACCACGGCATCTTCTCGGGCTACTATCTCAATAGCCGCGCACCGAAGTCTTTCACCATTCGCTTGGAGGGCATTCCCAACGGCAAGACCCTCACAGCCCGCGTCAAAGCACTCGACTCCTACAAGAACGTCTCTGAATACATCGTCAGCGAGGCCTTCACCACCACGAAATATGTGCCTTCACCAGATGCCAAAATGCCGACAGCCGACCTCTTCGACATCCAGTTTGGCAAAAACGGCACTGCCACCGACGCTTCTGCCAACGGCGTGAAGGTGCTTCATGGCAACTCCCTCCCCAACACTTCGCTCAACGAAACGACAAACCGCTACGTGGCCTCTTTCACGGGCAGCAACCAGTGTTTCTACCGCGTGAACTACAACGACAACGAGAAAATCAAGAACGCCTTGAAGAATGGCTTCTCGATCGAAGTAAACTATAAGCCAAACACCACTGGCAATGTCTGCCCGCTGAGCGCCCAGGAAGGCGGCGGCTGTGGCATCGAACAAGCCTCGGGCGGCCTCATCCAATTCTACTGCCACGTTGGCGGCGGCTATAAAGTGCTCAAGAGCACCGTGACGGCCGAAGTCGGCAAGTCATACCACGTCGTGGCCGTATATGACAAGAAAGCCCAAAAGACCCGCATCTTCGTCAACGGTTCTCCCGCCGGCGAAATGGATGCCAAAGGCGACTTCGATTTCCCATCTAATGAAGCAGCCCACTGGTTTGCCATCGGTGGCGATGCCCACACCAGCAGCAATTGCCAATATGCCCTCGAAGGTGAGATTTCCGTAGCCCGCATGTACACCAGTGCGCTCAGCCGCGACGAAGCTTACCTCCTCTACGAAGATGCCACTGGCGCCAACTACCACCCGTCGGCCGACGCCAAGAAGCCGACGGCCGACCTCTTCAACCTTGAATTTGGCGACAACGGCAACGTTTCCGACGTCTCCAGCCGCCACATCAGCGTGAAGACTGGCACCGAAGCGCCCAAAACTTCGCTCAACGAAACCTACAACCGCACACAGGCCACTTTTGCCGGCAGCAGACAGAGTTTCTACCGCGTGGACTATGCCAACGACGAAACCATGCAAAAAGCCTTTAACAATGGTTTCAGTTTTGAAGTGCTCTACAAGCCGACCAACACGAACAATGTCTGCCCCATGAGCGCCCAGGAAAGCGGTGGCTGCGGCATCGAGCAGGCTTCAGGCGGTCTCATCCAGTTCTATTGCCACATCGGCGGAAGCTACAAGGTGCTCAAGAGCAACGTAAAGGCCAAAGCCAACCACTACTACCATGTGGTGGCCGTCTACGACAAGGATAAGGCCCAAACACGCATCTATATCGATGGCGAACCTGCCGGAGAAATAGCCGCAGAAGGCAGCTACGATTTTCCTCCCAAAAAGGAAGCCTGGTGGATTGCCGTCGGCGGTGATGCCCACACGAGCGAAAACGCCCAATACAACCTCTCTGGCGATGTGGTCATCGCCCGCATGTACGGAAAAGCGCTCAATCGAGACGAAGCCTTCCTGCTCTTCAAGGATGTAGTCAATAAATAACCACAGTTTTCTTCATAACATAGTCATCCCTACCCGTGTATTACCATGCGGGTGGGGATTTTTCAATATTACTTACAATGCGAAACCACTCACCCCTGCCACAAGCAGCCCCATGCAACCAATAATATTCGTTAAACCCTAATTATTTGGGGCGTTAAACAATACAAATGTTGTAATTTTGTACGAATTTAAGGCGTATTCTGCCCTTTTGAAGCCTGCCCTTTCTCGCGAACGCAGAGAAGGAGGGGAACGGACGGAAGGAAGCGACACATAATCAACAACATGGCAAAGAATATTAGGAAACGCAGCGGACTGCTCGGCACCATCTCCGCCTGCATCAGTTTGACAATGGTGCTCATTTTGCTCGGCACCGTCGTGATGTTTGTCACGATGGCAAGAAATTTTAGTCAGTCGGTGCGTGAGAATTTCACGGTGGAAGTGTTGCTCGACGACAGTATCTCCAACCAAGAACTGGCCCAGCTGAAGGCGGAACTTCAGCGCATGCCCTATACCAAGCAGGTGAATTACATCTCCAAGGAGCAGGGCACGAAAGAAATGATGGCCGACCTTGGCAGCTCGCCCGAAGATATGCTCGGCGCAAGTCCGATTCCAGCAGAATATGAGGTATTCCTCAAAGCCGACTACACCAACCCCGACAGCCTCGCCCGCTTCATGCCAGCATTGGAGAAGAAGAAATGCGTGAAGGAAGTGGTCTATCCCGTTGACTTGATGAACACGATGACCCACACCATCCGCGTAACGTCGACCGCCCTACTTATCGTGGCCGGCCTCTTCATCTTCGTGTCGTTTGTGCTCATCAGCAACACGATGGGACTGCTCATCCACACACGGCGCTTCTCCATCCGCACCATGAAACTCGTGGGGGCCAAATGGAGCTTTATCCGCCGTCCGTTCATGCTGCGCGGCCTGCGCATCGCCATTGTTTCGGCCCTCGTGGCGGGAGGCGCCCTGATGGGAGCCATGCAAATGTTGGTGCAGTTTAACGACAACAGCCAGTTTGAAATCGTCACCCCGACAGTGATGTGGCTCACGCTGGGCAGTGTGGGGGCCGCCTCACTCCTGCTCACGCTTTTCTGCACGTTCGTATCGGTCAACCGCCACTTGCGCATGTCCGACGACAAACTTTTCACCAAATAAAATAGGCTTATTAGTAATGGTGAAAGAATAAGCGGCTTATATACACCCCGCCCATTATCCACTGCAAACAAATATCTATCAACAATATGAACAACAAGAAAGTATTTGCTTTCGGCCGCACCAATTTCATCCTCCTCACCATCGGTATGGCCATTGTGATTCTCGGCTTCATCCTGATGTCGGGAAACGGTTCGGACGAAACGCAGTTCGACCCCTCCATTTTTGATGCCCGCCGCATCAAGGTAGCACCCATCGTCTGCCTCTTCGGCTATCTCTTCATGATCTTTGCCATCGTGTTCAAGCCCAAGGACAAGCAGATTGAAAACAACGAGACGAAAGAAGCATAATCACCCCTAAGGAAGGACCACGACACACGAAAGATATGCGTGTCGCTCTGCCTTACTTTATACTCAGAACAAAAAATGGATACACTTGAAGCCCTTGTCCTCGGACTCATCCAGGGTCTCACGGAATATCTTCCCGTGAGCAGTAGCGGCCACCTCGCCATCGGCTCGGCCATCTTTGACGTTGACCCCGACAAAAACATGATGTTCACCGTGCTTGTTCACGTTGCCACCGTGTTGAGCACCCTCGTTGTGCTCGGCGGCCAGATTTGGAAAATCCTCAAAGGCATGTTCTCCGCCCCTGCCGGCGGCCAGGGCCTGGCTTATTTCAATGAAGACCAGCGCTACGTGCTCAACATCGTCGTTTCGATGATTCCCATCGGCATCGTTGGTCTCTTCTTTAAAAAACAGGTGGAAGCCATCTTCGGCAATGGTCTGCTCATCGTTGGCTGCTGTCTGCTCCTGACGGCGGCCTTGCTGGCTTTCTCCTATTATGCACGTCCACGCCAAAAGGAAACCATCTCGCTGCGCGACGCCTTCATCATCGGTATCTCGCAAGCATTTGCCGTATTGCCTGGCCTGAGCCGCTCTGGCAGCACCATCGCCACTGGTCTGATTCTCGGCAACAAGAAAAGCAGCATGGCGCAATTTTCTTTCCTCATGGTCATCCCGCCCATCCTCGGCGAAGCCCTTCTCGACCTCAAAGAAGCACTTGAAAAGGGCGTAAGCGAAGCTTTCAACGGTCTCTCCGTGAGCGCCATGATTGTCGGTTTCCTCGCCGCCTTCATCTCCGGCATGGCAGCCTGCAAATGGATGATTAACATCGTGAGCAAAGGTAAGCTCATTTATTTCGCCTACTATTGTGTCATCGCTGGTGTCCTCACCATTGTTCTCCCACTCATCTTAGGCAAATGAATTTCTTAACCGGACAAACTCTGCCCTTCGACAAGCCGCTCAACATGACATCGTTTCAGCTCGTGGCGAAAGTGCGCTGGCTGATTTCGCAGGCTATGGGCGGCAAGAAAATAAAAGTGGGACACGCCGGCACGCTCGACCCTCTGGCCACCGGTGTGCTCATTCTCTGCACAGGACGCGCCACGAAGCGCATCGAAGCGCTGCAGAGCGGCGTGAAAGAATACATCGCCACATTGCGTCTGGGCGCCACAACGCCCAGTTTCGACCTCGAGCACGAGATTGACCAGACTTACCCCACGGAACACATCACGCGTGAGGACGTGGAACGCATTCTCACCACTTTCGTGGGCGAAATCATGCAGGTGCCACCTGTGTTCTCGGCCTGCAAAGTGGAAGGCAAACGCGCCTACGATCTGGCTCGCATGGGACAGAAAGCAGAAGAGGTGCAGCTTAAAGCCAAACCGCTGCGCATTGACGAAATCGAACTCCTCGAAGCTGACCTCGGGGGAGAGGCCCCCAGCATCACCATCCGCGTGGTATGTTCAAAAGGCACCTACATCCGTGCCTTGGCACGCGACATCGGCGAAGCCCTCAACAGCGGTGCACACCTCACGGCGCTCAGAAGAACACGCGTGGGTGAATACGGCGAAAAGGACTGCTTCACGCTGGAATCGTTTGAGGAATGGTTGGCTCAGCAGGACGTGGAAACGGAACTGCCTGCCTCCTGAAGAAAACGTATAACCTTCTGGCTGGAAAGGAGCAGATCTCACTTCCCGCTGGCATTATCAGAGACTATAAAAACAATACAACGATATGAAGTTATCCCAATTTAAGTTTAAACTTCCACAGGATAAAATTGCACAATATCCTGCGCCGCACCGCGACGAGTGCCGTATGATGGTGCTTCACCGCAAAACGGGTGAAATTGAACACAGAATGTTTAAGGACCTGCTCACCTATTTCGATGAGAACGACCTTTTCGTCTTCAATGACACCAAGGTGTTTCCTGCCCGCCTCTACGGCAACAAGGAAAAAACTGGCGCCTGCATCGAGGTGTTCCTGTTGCGCGAACTCAACCAGGAATTGCGCCTCTGGGACGTGCTGGTTGACCCTGCACGCAAAATCCGTATCGGAAACAAACTTTATTTTGGAGAAGACAATTCCATCGTGGCCGAGGTGATTGACAACACCACCAGCCGCGGACGCACGCTGCGCTTCCTCTACGACGGCGACCACGACGAATTTAAAAAACAGCTCTATGCCCTCGGCGAAGCGCCTATCCCTCGCTTTATTGGCCGTCCGTCGGAACCTGAAGACCTCGAGCGTTTCCAGTGTATCTTCGCCAAAAACGAAGGTGCGGTCACTGCGCCAGCAACGGGTCTGCACTTCTCACGCGAACTCATGAAGCGCATGGAAATCAAGGGCATCAACTTTGCCTACATCACGCTCCACTGCGGCATGGGATGCTTCCGCGAAACTGACGTGGAAGACCTCACGAAGCACAAGATGGACTCTGAGCAGATGTTTGTGGAACAGGAATGCTGCGACATCGTCAACAAGACGAAGGAGGAGGAACACAAGGTGGTGGCTGTTGGCACAACCGTGCAACGCGCCCTGGAAGCCTGCGTGGGAACGAATGCACGCATCAAGGCTTTCGAAGGATGGACCAATAAGTTTATCTTCCCGCCCTACAACTTCACCGTGGCCGACGCCATGCTGTCGAACTTCCATCTCCCCTACTCTACCATGCTGATGCTCACTGCCGCTTTTGGCGACTATGACTACACCATGCACGCCTATAACGTAGCGCTCAAGGAAGACTATAAGTTTGGCCCTTACGGCGACGTGATGCTCATCATCGACTAATCTCAGACAATCCGCGGCATGAAACTATACATCGGATTTGGAGCCAATATCGGCCAACGCGCAGCCACTATCTATGAGGCCATACGTCAACTCGGAGAACGCATCGGACCGGTGAAGGCCTGTTCTTCGCTCTACGAGACAGCGCCGGTGGGCTTTTCTTCGCCCAACCGCTTTCTCAATGCGGTGGCTGAATTCGACACGACGCTCTCTCCAGAACAGCTCCTGCTGGTGACGCAAGACATCGAGAAAAAACTGGGACGAAAACGCAAGAGCATCAATGGGGTCTATTGCGACCGCACTATTGACATCGACTTGCTATGGCTGGAAAATACGGCCGTGTGTGCGCCTGAAATCACATTGCCACATCCACGCATGACGGAGCGACGTTTCGTGTTGGAACCGCTGCATGAAATTGCCCCCGAACTGGTTCTGGCGAAGGGCGGCCCAACGGTTAGCGAACTGCTGAAGAATCTCAGCGCCCTGCGCATCAGGCCAGTGGGCAACTCGCTGGAGGAATGTGAAGAGGCTGCCACGGCGCTCAACCGTCTCATGCCTTCGCTCACAGAGGATTACACGGCACTCAAAGCGGCCGACGTGGCACGCATGCTCTCCACCGGACTCACACGTATCTATCTGGGACGCGACGAGTCGGGGAAGGTGCAAGCTGGCGCCACCCTCGTTCTTTGCTGCTCGCCAACGGGATGCAAAGCATGGATTGAAGATGTGGCCGTGATGCCCGATTGCCGCCGACGCGGCTACGGACGCGCCATCATCCGCTTCCTCATTGCAGAAAGCCAACGCCTCGGCGCGAAATCGCTCAATCTCACGTCGCAACCCAAACGTGAAGCGGCCAACGCGCTCTACCGCAGCGAAGGCTTCGTGCTGAGGGAAACGAACGTCTATAGATGGCAAGAAAAATAACCTTACAACGGGGAAGTGGAGCACGACTCTGCTTCCCCGTTGATTGATTTTCATATCCCGCTTTTTTACTGGGGTGAAACCATACCAAACTATTAGCACTGGGTGGAATTTTTAGAACCACCCTAATACCATTACTCAACCAACTGTCAGCCAATGGGCTTATTTATCAGAAAACCATTCAGCCTGCTTCAAGCAGAAGCCAGCGCCAGCGGACAGGGCACGCTTCGCCGCGTGCTCGGCCCCATCGGCCTCGTGGCCTTCGGAGTCGGTGTCATCATCGGCGCCGGACTCTTCTCCATCACCGGAACCGTAGCGGCAAGCTACACGGGTCCAGCCATCACGCTTTCGTTCGTCATCGCCGCCATCGGATGCGCCTTTGCCGGCCTCTGCTATGCCGAATTTGCCTCGATGATTCCCGTGGCAGGAAGTGCCTACACTTATTCCTACGCCACGATGGGCGAGCTCATCGCCTGGATTATCGGATGGGACCTCGTGTTGGAATACACCGTGGCAGCCATCACGGTGAGCATCTCGTGGAGCCAATATTTCACGCATTTCCTCTCCTCCGTTGGCATCAACCTGCCGCATGAACTGACGGCGTGTCCGTGGGACGGCGGCATCGTCAACCTCCCAGCTGCCGCCATCGTGGTGATTATGAGTCTCTTCCTCATCCGCGGCACGCGCGAGAGTTCGTTGCTCAACAACATCATCGTGTTCTTGAAAGTGGCGGTCATCGTGGTGTTTGTGGTGATCGGCTGGCAATACATCAATAGCGACAACTATAGTCCTTATCTCCCGCAAAACACTGGCACACTGGGCGAATTTGGCTGGAGCGGCGTGTTCCGCGGTGCCGCCATCGTGTTTTTCGCTTTCCTCGGCTTCGATGCCGTCAGCACCGCCGCACAAGAGACGCGCAATCCGAAGCGAAACATGCCGCTCGGCATTCTTCTCTCCCTGCTCATCTGCACTGTGCTCTACATGGGATTCGGCCACGTCATGACTGGCGTGGCACACTATACTGACTTTGCCGGACAAGAGGGCATCGCCCCCGTGGCCATCGCCATCGACCACATGGGAACAACAGGCGCCGATGGCACCATCATTCCGGCTTATCCCTGGCTCAACAAAGCTGTAGTGCTGGCCATCCTCGTCGGCTATTGTTCCGTGATTCTCGTATTGCTCATGGCGCAAAGCCGCGTGTTTATGTCCATGAGCCACGACGGACTCCTGCCGCCCGTCTTCTCGAAGATACACCGCCGCTTCCGAACGCCGGCCGTCAACAACCTCATCTGCATGACGGCCGTGGCCTCCCTCGCCGCCTTCGTCCCTGCTGGCATGGCTGGCGAAATGACGAGCATCGGCACGCTCCTGGCGTTTACGCTGGTATGTGCCGGCGTACTGATTGTGCGAAAAACCATGCCCCACGTGCCACGCACTTTCCGCACGCCTTTTGTGCCCTTCGTGCCTGTGGCTGGCATCATCACATGTCTCTGCCTCATGATATTCCTGCCTGCCGACACTTGGATACGTCTCGTGCTTTGGATGCTCATCGGTCTTGACATCTACAGTCATTATGGCATACGCCACAGCCATCTGGAACCGACAGGCGGAAACGGCGCGGAACGCCGCGGCGTCACGGTGCTCAACGCTCTCGGACTGGCGCTTTCCGTGCTCTGTGTCATCACGGGATTCTGGCATCAGCAAACGGCAGGATGGGCCACAGACAAGACGATGCTCGTCTTGGCCATCCTCATCGGCTTCGCCCATTTCATCTACTTCATCCTGCGACTCTGGCACCACGCCAGCCCGCGCGGATAATTTTTTCATAATTACTTACTCAAAGAGCCGACAAACGCCTGTGTTTGCCGGCTCTTTTGTTGTATCTTTTATACAGCCTTTTAAAATTTTGAAGAAAACAGGGGTGGGGAACATTATTTTTTACTACCTTTGCGCGGTAGTCGTTCATATGGTATTATTTTGCAGCGTTTTGCCAAATGACAACTATATGGTAAGGGAACTCGTGGCTGAAACAGCACACCATTCTCCCCATACAATAAAAACATTGCTGCTAACATCTAACTTAACTTATTATTCACCTCGCGTGACTGGAATGTGAATTAATATTCAATCACGTATGCCCACTTTCAGCAAGTCTGTTAGTTGGGCAGACATATTTTATATTCTTGGACTTTGTCCTTGTTTCTCGACCAATCGAAACCGCCAATTTCAAAAACGTATGAGAGCAAGCAGGCGAAGGCTCATGTCCTTATTTTGGGCGTGAGCTGTTCGTGCTTTTCTATACGTTAAGGTGCTTGGCGGTACCCGATTGGCGGAAAAGACACAGAACAGTTCCGCCCAATTTTTTTTTGCTATGAAGAAGCTACTTTCTTTTTTCCTTGTGCTTGTATGCGCAATGTCGAGCTTCGCTCAAACCTCTTTGATGGCTACACTTAACCATGAGGGTACCATTTCCACATTTTATGGAGTTAATGCTTTGAAGCAGGCTCATGCTGCTGCAGTCAGCGGCGACGTGATTACGCTTTCCAGCGGAACCTTCCTCAGTACCGACATCACCAAGGCCGTAACCATTCGTGGTGCGGGTATGGAGGTAACTAAAGCCTACGATATCGTAAATGAGCCCACTGTGTTGGGAGGCGATTTTAATATTAAAATTCCCGCTGAAGATACGGGAAGACTGACTTTGGAAGGGATTTTTCATAATGAAACAATTTATTTTTGTGATGGTCAGATAAAAAATGCTTTGTTTCTTAAGTCGAGATTTAAAAACGTAACACCCCAAAACACGTTTTACCCTTCCAAAGTACAAGATTTAACAGTTCTAAATTGTAGAATAACAGATCATATATATGTTGGAAGTGGTAATTCTGCACAATTTTTAAATTCTGTGGTGAACAACTTTGGTTATGGATACATGTCCTTTTCTCATTGTGTTATTTTAGATGGTAGTACAAATGACAGTGGTAACCAATACAAGAACTGCATAATATGCTGTGAACGATATGTTAGTTCTTCATCCTCCGCATACAACAACCTCTTTATTGCCAACCAAAATGGTATATTAAAATATGTCCCCAACAATACAAACCTCAGAGTCCCGACAAGCGATGAACGTTTCGCTTACCTCAGAGGCTACGATGACTCAAAAGACTATAAGCTTACTGACCAAAACCGCGATGTGTTGAAAGCCACCGATGGTGGAGAAATCGGTATCTATGGCGGAAGTTTGCCCTATTCTGCCATTCCCACCAATCCGCAGATAACGAAGTTTAATGTGGCATCGAAGACGACTGCCGACGGCAAACTCAGTGTGGACATCGAGGTGAAGAGCGGCGAGTAACACTGCCTCTTACCACTTTCAAACGTAAGAAACTATGCGAAAACTATTATTATTGGCTTTGTTCCTTTGTGTCCATTGGGCAGCAAGGGGACAAGCCACCTTTGATTATAAATATTGGTTTGATGGGAATGACTCACAAGCCCAACTCCTTACTTCTGCCAATGAGCATTGGCAGGAGGAGATTGATGTGAGTCAGTTGGACTGTATGCTCCACACTTTCCACTTTCAAGCCAAGGATGAAAAAGGAGTATGGAGTGCGCCATACACTGCCTACTTCATCAAGTCGCCAAACCAAGCGGAAGGACAGCTCTACTATTGGTTTGATGATAACGACAAAGCCGAACAAGCTTTTTCGGGAGGAAATGCCGTAACCATGCTCGACGTGTCGAAACTCACTGATGGTTTGCATACCCTGCATTTCTATTACAAGGATAACACTGCGACCAATGTGAGCAGCACACGATCCTGCCTGTTCTACAAACTGCCGAAGGCCGTTGGTCTGGGCAACTACGAATTATGGGTAGACAACGACCGCAGCACTTTGCAGCGCGGTAAGTACAACGGTCAGCCTATCACGTTTGATGCCAGCTCCTTACGCGAAGGTATCCACTTGCTTCATGTACAAGTGGGTAATGATGCTTATTCATCACCCAGTTCGCAAATGTTTATCAAGATTCCGCAAACAGAGGGCATTGACAGCCTAACTTGCATGCTCTTTGTAGACGGAGAACTTTATAAGCAAGAAGCCGTGGCAACCCGCAATGGCCTTCTGCATTGGGAACTTGATGCAGCCGGCATGACACCTGGCATCCACAAGTTGCAAGCGCTGACCGTTACACCCAGTGGTGCAGCCACAGGCATGCGCGAAACTTACTTCTATCGAACAATGACACCACAGGAGTATGCTTCAATGAAATGCTGCTATTCTGTGGACGGAAGCAGTCACCAAAATGAAGCAGGAGTTTACAAGAATGGTTTATTCCACTTCGACCTCGACCTTTCCACTCTCGCTGATGGTTTGCACCAAATTAGCTTTATGATGATTACCGAAAACGGAATCACCTCAAAAGCCAATTCAGCCTTCTTCATGAAGACCCCCTTAGGCGGTAACGGTATCACTCGCTACGACTATTGGCTCAATGATAATGAAGGAGACGCAGTACGCACCGATCTGTCACAACGTGTCGACCCACTGAAGTTGATACAACTTTTGCCCGTAACATCAGAACCTTTCCGCAGCAGTTCGTTCACCTTTGAGGTGGACAAAGCTGGTGTTCCTATGCTCTATGCACGAAATGATTTTCACCTCCGCACATTTGATGCCGCAGGACGTATCACGGAATCATCTGCAGCCTTTACGGATTATAAGGTGAGTAGAGATTTGGCAGACATGGAACCAATTCAGTCTTCGCAAACCTTTGACAGCCCTCGCAACAATGTCATCCGATGGTTTGAATTGAAAGCTGAAGAAGGCGACAGCATTGCTTTTAGAAGCAGTCAGGCCGTTTCTTTACAAGTGTTTTCACCTAGCGGCAAGGAAGTCTATGCTGCATCTGGCGACAAATCCATCAACTATGATGGTTGCCATACCTGGGAAAAAGGCACTTACTATGTGGGCGTTCATGATGTGAGCGGTTCGCAGCGTAATTTGACACTCGACTTTATCCATTTGGACAAATACGATGTGGTGGGTCAAGATGTGCACGTGGTAGGAAATGGAGGTCCAAGCACCATTACATTCCAAGGTAACGGTTTCAGTCAACTGGAAAGCGTTACATTAAATGCAGCACAAGAGATTCTGGCTGACAGCATCACTCATATTAGTGATTCCCGCTTGGCAGTAAGATTCGACTTCAAAGACCTACCTATAGGAACCTATGATTTGACTTTCAATTTCAAGGAGGAAGCTAAAACGGTAGCCCAGTGCATTAAGGTGGAAAAGGCACGTCCAATTACGATTAAAGGAAATGTGTCCTTTGCCTCAAGGTATCTACGTACAACCAATAACACCTATACCATCAAACTTAAGAATGAAGGAAACATGTCTGTCTATGACCTGAATGTGCCTGTTTGTATCTATACGCAAACGCCAGACGACCTCATTCGAGTGGATGTAAAGGGTGCTGACCTGATGCAATATTTCCGTAAAACGATACCGCAGCCCTATTTAAAGCAAATCGAGGATTTGAAAGAACAAAATGCACCAATTTCTGGTGACAAGATGTTCTTCACCAAGAGTACAGATAATGACTATATTGATGGCTATCCTGTTTTGCACATGCTTCATATTCCAGTGACTTTACGACCTGGCATGGAAGAAGTTCTTTCCATTTCATTGAAGGCTGCATCTAAGGCTTATTTATACGTATGGTATTCTGATAAGTTGGATGACTTACCACCTCCATCCTCATCAAAGCTTCGTGCAGTTAGAAGTAAATCGAAAGAGCACTGCACTCCATTCGACATAATTCTTAACGATAAAATAAGAATGTGTGAGGGAAATGAACAGTTGGAAGACTGGGGTATGGACCAAGCGTACAATGTAGAAGACTGCGATAAGATACGTCCAAATAAAAACTGTCCTCCACCTCCAGGAGGAGGAGCTTCAGAGCCTGTCAATTCTTTCGACCCGAACGACATCTATGGTTATACAGCTGAATCAGGAAGCAAGTTTATGACTGCCGAAGTGCAAAACATGAACTATCGAATTGAATTTGAAAACGATCCTGAATTTGCCACTTCCTCAGCCCATGTCGTGGAAGTGAAAGATACACTCAATGCTCGCTATTTCGACCTAAAGAGCTACAAACCTACAAGCATCAAAATTGGTGATAAGGTTATAACGCTTGACGGTGAACAACGTTTCATAAAAACTGTTGATATGCGTCCTGCCATCAACGCCATTGCACAAGTGGAAGGAAAATACGACAGTTACAAGGGTATCGTTACTTGGACATTCACTTCTATCGACCCAATGACCATGGAACCCACCAACGATGTGATGCAAGGTTTCCTTCCTGTTAATTACGATGGAATATCGGGTATTGGCGAAGTTGCCTTTGACATCGCACTAAACAAAACGTTTGCTGATGGCACTGCAATAGCCAACCGAGCATCAATTGTGTTTGATGAAAATGATCCTATTCTCACACCAACGTGGACTAATGTGGTGGATGATGTAAAGCCCCAAAGCCGCGTGAAGGAGATAGTTTCAAAATGCGACACACTCGTCACTATCCATTTTGAAGGAAAAGACGAAAGATCGGGCATTTGGAAACACGCACTCTATGTGAAGTATGGTAAGGGTACGTCTTGGGAACATGTGGCAGAAACTGACTCTTCGGCCATTGACTTCCGAATCTATCCTGGAATGGTTTATGCCTTCTGTACCTTAGCTACAGACTCTGCCGGCAATGTTGAAGCTAAAGACTTGATTGCAGAAGCCTCGCTCAACACTTGCAAAATGGGTAATGCTAACTCTGATGACGTGGTTGATGCTCTCGATGCTGTGCTTACCATCAACTACTATTTGGGCGACAAACAAACTTACATCAATGCCACTGCTGCCGATATGAATGCCGATGGTAAGATTGACGCGCTCGATGTGGTGATGATGCAAGAAGTGTACTTATCGACCTCGAAAAAAAGACCAATTAGAAAACGATTAAAGACAAGGAAATGAAAATAAGACAATGGACTATGCTTCTTTTGGCATTTGCTCCATTCCTTGCTTTTGCACAATCAAGCAAACTGCAAGTGTGGACAGATGCCGAAATGAAGTTTACAGCCGATGGAAAAACGGTTACATACATGACCGTTTACGAGAAAAATCCTGATGTCGACTACACGGCATTTAACATGGAGTTTACCCTACCTCGCGGGTTCCGCATTAACTTGGTAAAAAAAGGTAGAGAGTGGGTAAAGGATATAAATCTTTCTGTGCGTGCCTCTAGCACACACACCATTAACTGCAATATGCCTGACCCCACATTACTAAAAATCATCAGTACCTCGTCGCAAAACGAGAATTATTATCCCGATGATGAAGATGGCAACGAATGTACCGAACTATTCACCATCGGTCTCGTGGCTGACCCTGAAACCTACAATGGTACTTATGCTATTCAGATGGATGGTGCCCGTTTCGTAAAGAAGGATGCCAGTGGTATCAGTGCGGACGACTTGGATCACGTGGAATATTCCAAGGTTATCGTAACAGGTGGTACAGACTTCCCTGGGGTGAGTTATACGTTGTCTCCATTAGGTATCGGAACCCTAATTGTACCTTTTAAATTTGTTCCACAATCAGGATTCGAAGTGTACAATTGTACAGGACTAAATGGTTCGAGCATTCAACTTGAAAAAGTGGAAGAAGCTCAAGCTAACACTCCTTATATCGTGCGTGGAACACCTGGTACCTATCATCTGAACGGCAATTATTGCGGTTTGAATGATTCTTATTCAACTCCATATCTCACTGGAGTGTATGTAGATTCAAAGGTACCAGAAGGAGCTTACGTAATGCAAAACCAGGAGATTGATGGATTAGGATTCTATCAAGTTGCTAAGGGACAAAACATTACTATCAATCCTTATCGCTGCTATCTAAATAAGCAGGAAATAGCTTTCAACCAATTAAAACTTTACTTTGGCGCTATTACTGGAATTGATGACTTTGTAGGTGAGGACGCTGAAAGAGTGGATGTTTACACTGTATCGGGCATTCTTATTCGTTCGAAAGTCAAAGCTAAGGACGCATTAAAAGGATTGGACCCAGGAGTTTATGTAGTAAATAATAAAAGAATAATAGTAAGATGAGACGATACATAAAACCATCTATGACAATTATTGATTTGACAAGCGAAAGACCCTTTATTTGTGCATCTAGTCCTGAAATCAACGTGAAACCAGGTAAGGCTGATGAAGACATTACTCCTATGAGTAATAGATGGAAAGGACAAGTACCTTGGGATGAATCGGACGATGAATAAAAAATAAATATCGTGTGACCCCTTTATACGAAGAGGGTGTTGTTGTCCATGAACTATTTTGCGGTATGCAACTATCCCCCTTCGTTACCTCCCTTCTAAAAAGGCTCTAATAATCCAACCAGGTTATTAGAGCCTTTTTGCATAATGTAATTGTAAAAGAAATCTGTAGCCTAAGAGACTTGATATAGAGTAAGCCACCGCTCACCCCATTACTTCCCCTCTAAACCAACCCCAAAAGAGCCGACAAACGCCGTGTTTGCCGGCTCTTTTGGGGTTTGCTACAGAAAATTCTGCCAAGATGTCTGAGATACGAAGATTAAATCGTAAATTTGAAGATGGTGCGGATTTCTGAAAAGGATTTCTTACGCCCACTCCTCCCCTACAAACCACACACAAGACAACAACACAAACTATAACCAATGAAACACGTTCTCCTTTCTCTCTTCTGCCTCGCCCTCTGCCTTCCCATGGCTGGACGCGACAGAATTAAGGTAGCCTGCGTTGGCAACAGCGTCACCTACGGCTACGGACTTAAAGACCGGGCACACGATGCCTATCCGGTGCGCCTGCAAGCCATGCTCGGCGACAAATATGAAGTACGCAACTTCGGACACAGCGGTGCCACGCTCCTCACTCAGGGACACAACCCCTACGTGAAACTGCCGGAATTTCGCGCCGCGCTCGACTTTAAGGCCGACCTCGTTGTGATACACCTCGGCCTCAACGACACCGACCCGAGAAACTGGCCGCACCACGCCGATGAGTTCATCCCCAACTACCGTGCCCTCATCGATTCTTTCCGCGTGGCCAACCCGAAGGCGAAAATATGGATTTGCCTCATGACGCCTATCTTCCACGACCATCCACGCTTCGACAGCGGCACGCGACTCTGGCACGGACTCATCCAGCAACGTATCCGCCAGATTGCCGCCACGGACAACGTGGGGCTTATTGACCTTTATACGCCGCTCCACTGCCATCCCGACCTCTTCCCCGATGCCCTGCACCCCAATCCGGAAGGGGCGCTGATTTTGGCGAAGACGGTGTTTAGCGGACTGACGGGCAACTATGGCGGTCTTCAGTTGCCGGCCACTTACGGAAACAGCATGGTGCTGCAACGCCAGCGCCCCATCCGCATTCAAGGCACAGCCAACGCTGGCGAGAAAGTGAGTGTGAATTTCCACGGACGCAAGGCAGATGCCGTCACCGACAACTTCGGCCAGTGGAGCGTTTCCTTCCCCGCTGAAGACGCTGGCGGCCCCTACAAACTGCAAGTAAAGGCCCGCAGCGGAGAAAAAACGCTGAGCGATGTATGGGTGGGCGAAGTGTGGCTTTGCTCCGGACAGTCGAACATGGAACTGAAACTCTCGCAAGTGCTGACTGGCAAGGAAGACATCGCCGCTGCCGACACCTGCTCGCGCCTGCATTTCTATGACATGCCCTCCATCGTGCCCACCTACGCTATGGTGTGGGATTCGGCACGCCTCGATTCCATCAACCATCTGCAATATGTGCTCCCTGGCAACTGGCAACGCGCCAACTCCAAGGCCGCAGCCCATTTCTCGGCCATTGCCTTCAACTTCGGACGCATGCTTGCCGACAGTCTGGGCTGCCACGTCGGACTGATTTCCAACGCAGTGGGCGGTTCTTGCACGGAAAACTGGATTGACCGCGCAACGCTCGAAAAGGAATTTCCGGCCATTCTCCGCAACTGGAAACACAACGATTTCATCATGCGCTGGGCCCGCGAACGCGCCGCCTATAACACGCAGAAGGCCACTTCGCAACGCCAACGCCACCCCTACGAACCGGCCTATCTCTTCGAAAGCGCCATCCAGCCGCTCAAAGACTACGACGTGCGCGGTGTGCTTTGGTATCAAGGGGAATCCAACGCCGACAATATCGAAGTCCACGAGCGCCTTTTCCCGATGCTTGAGCGCAGTTGGCGCGAGTTCTTCAACCAGCCCAATCTGCCCTTCCATTTCGTGCAGCTCTCTTCCATCGGCACGCGCCCCTCTTGGCCGCATTTCCGCGACAGCCAGCGCCGCATGGCGGAAACGCTCCCCAACACCTATATGACTGTATGCTCCGACCTCGGCGACTCGCTCGACGTTCATCCTCGCCACAAGCGTGAAGTGGGCGAACGCCTTGCCTTCTCTGTGCTCAACCGCACCTACGGCCATAAAGTGACGCCCAATGGTCCGCGCTATCAGTCGATGAAGATTGACGGCGACGCCATCGTTCTCCACTTTGCCGATGCCGAAGGAATGCGTGCCGCACAGGGAACGCGCCTCATCGGTTTTGAAGTGGCTGGCGCCGATGGCATCTATCATCCTGCCGAAGCCACCATCAAGAACAACACCGTCATCGTGCGCAGCAAAGAAGTGAAACAACCCGCTGCGGCCCGCTATGGCTGGCAGCCCTTCACCCGCGCCAATCTCGTCAACGCTGCTGGTCTACCGGCCTCAACATTCCGAACGGCAGCGTGGTAAGTAAAAAATTATGACATAACGTACCAAACAAAACAGAGGGGATTTCAGTTTTTTCCTTACGGCTACCGTAAAAACACCACTGAAATCCCCTTTTCACCTTCACTGACCATGTCCTTTACCGATAACTCCCGCAGATGCCTGCGATGGATGCGACGCTTTCGCCACCGCCGTGGCTATAACATCCATTCGCCCTTTGCCTTCAACCTGGTGACGGGCGTCATCTATGAGCGCGGAGCCTATTACGCCTACGACGACCTGAGAAACCTACGGAAGACC
>ERZ1026858.463-NODE-463-length-22010-cov-11.578911_pt1 | contig 22010 bp, 12 predicted proteins | sample MGYA00380159_ERZ1026858 | MGnify/ENA primary metagenome ERZ1026858 (study PRJEB33269, sample SAMEA4719795) | human gut metagenome | biome: human-associated habitat; feature: organic feature; material: feces | place: Cameroon | collected 2013-10 ...
CTGCCCTTTCAGGGCGCTCGCGGCGAGGGTTGCGGCGCACGCTGCCCCTGAAAGGTAGGGTGTTCAAAATTTAGAAAAAATCAAGATTGGTAGAGAGGCGCCAGCGCCCCTGTAAGGGGCTCATATTTAGGGGAGGGGCTTGCCCCTACCTCTTGAGGCCGATTTATGAACCTCGCCCCTGTAAGGTAGGGTGTTCAAAATCCAGAAAAATTCCCGCACGATTTTTGGCCAAATAAACGCCATAACTCACTGATATTCTGCAACAATTATATGCATAATGTATCGGAATAGAAATCCTGCACGATTTTAAAAATGCAGTTTGCTGATTTACTGTTAGTTAGATGCCTATTTTGAGAATAATTTGGACATAAAAATTATGAGGATTTTGAACACCCTACCTGTAAGGGGCTCATATCTCGAATCTTATTGCGGCGCCAGCATTGTAGCTCACTTTGCTCGCAAAGTGAGGGCCACGAACACGTAGCGAAAATGCCATAAGTCCGCTTTATACCCGTTCCTTTACGACGTGTTTGCCATAAAATTCGTCCCCCTCACTTTGCGAGCAAAGTGAGCTACAGTGCTTCGCCTCAGGGCTCTGCCCAATGTCCGCGCATCGCCCCTTGCGCCGCCGCCAACCAACAAGCATCTTAGCCCAAAAACCGCGTAGAAACATCCTTCGATTTTCAACGCCCGGCCTTCAGTCATTACTTATTCTTCTACAAACTTAGCGATTTTATCCGATTCCCAAGGCAGCCTTGCGCCATTTTCTCCCCGTCCATAAGAAAAGTCATCTACTCGCGGCCGCAATTCGTGCTGCTCGCGGCCGCGAGTAGCGCTACCTTCGGCCGCGAGCAGCACGAATTGCGGCCGCGAGTAGATGACCTATCAATATTCTCGGGAAATCCTCCGCGGTCTCTCTTCAGCCGCCCTTTCTTCTGTTCGCTCCCCGTCGTCCTTTCCATGTCGCCCCGCTTTTTGCCCATTATCTGAAAAATCATGCCATTTAACAAAAAAGTAACATGTAAATTTGTTTGTTGAGAAATATGTTGCTATCTTTGGGACGAAAATGCGGAGGCATTCACGTTGTTGAAGCGAGAAAGCGTATTTAACGATGTGTGAATGAACGAGTTGCATGTTGGTCTTAGTCTCAGAACTCTCATTAAACGAGCTGAGCTGCGTGTGGCAAATTCTTGAAATAATTAAATAGATGGTTTCTGATGTTAAGTCTCTGAAGTTGTCTTGCAAAGTGAATGTGGCATAGTGAAAACGGACTTGCAGTTTCTGCAGCATATTTTCATGAATATGGTTGCCGCTATGACAAAAAGACGTTTCTCGCATGAATGTTGCATCACATTGCAATAAGAAAATGGAAGTAAGTGCTTTTCCTCAACCTCCAGTGAGACGGGATGTAACCCTGTTGCTGGCCGCTCCATAATAAAGCGTGGACGGTTCTTCCGCATCAAGATGGCGGAATATGTTTGCAACAATGTTTCATTTTTTGTTTCGTTCGTCCATTTGTCCTTTCGGGTGTTTGGCGCAACGCCATAATTATGTTATGCATTGGGGGATGCATGCTGCAAGACCAGCAGGCGCGCCGACGGCAAGTCTGCGTTGATGCCCCATGACGGGGCGGAGATGCAAGACGGGCGGTTCGGCTCCTATTATAATAGGGGTGTGCTGACGTTGCGCAGCCGTTATGGAAAAGAAAATGATTTGGAGTTGGGCATGCATTGCCTCGCTCTGAAACTTAACATAATCAAATCTACAAATTATTTATTCACTAATTGTTTAATTCAAATTCTCATCTCACAATGAAGAAAATTTACAATTTTCTTGCTCTGATGCTGCTCTTTGTGGCAGGATCATTGTCAGCAGTTGCTGCTGAACGCGATTGGACCGTGTGGGACGTTGCAGAAAGCCAGATTGAGACGCCGCAGAACGGTATGTTTGTGGTGCTTCAGCAGGGCGGCAACAAGGCTGGCTGGTCAAGCAATGGCTATCTGAATCCCTCTGGTTCCTTCAAGGCAGCCGTTGACGCTAGCTGTGTTTACGAACTCGTAAAGGTTGGCGAAGACGCGCAGGGCGATAACGTATTCGTTCTGAAAAACTTCTCCAACAAGCAGTACATGTACTCTGGTGGTCACACTTTGTCTTATGGCGAAGCTTTCCAGTGCACCATTTTGAAGGGTGAGGCTGGTTCGACCGACCTTCGCCGTTTGATGGATGGTAACGAAAAGCAGCCAGATTCAGAAGGTAACGACTGGGTGCTCGCAGGCAAGTTGCCAGAAAATGGTGAAAAACCTGATTACCTCTGCTATTGGGGTTGCCCAGCTTACTCGACTTACAGCGACACCAACAACTGGCGAATCTTTGCAGCCACTCCTCATCAGCCAACAGCTGACGAGAAATTGGAGACCGTCTACAACGAAGTCTTCAAGAATGGTTTCTCTGATATCGAATTTGCTGTAGGTGATCAGCCGGGTAACATCTCTCAGGAACTCCACGACAAGCTCGAAACTGCTTACAATGCAGCCAACGACGCTATGGGCAACGACGCTGTTTCTGCGGAAGCCAAGGAAAAGATCGTTCAGGACATTCTTGATGCTCAGGAAACGCTGAACAACGGTGGCCGCATCATGCTCGCTCCGGGTAAGTACTACATGTTTATCAGCCAGCGTTCACAAGACGGTATGTTCGATGCGGGCGGTAGCTTGAAGTGTACGAAGGACAAAGTTGCTATCGACGTTCCTCCAACATTAAGCGATGCCAAGTATATTTGGACTGTTGAAGATGCAGGCAATGGTCAGTACTACATCAAGAACTATGCAACTGGTCGTTATGCCGGCAAGCAGGGTAGCACTTCTTCTACGTTCCCAACCATTGAAGGCGCAACTGTTAAGTACAACGTTGCTTTCAATCCGAACGGTGACGCTGCTGGTTTGATGTTCAACATCACTGACGAAGGTGGCAATATGTGGCACTGTGATGGCGGTATGAATGTCGTTCGTTGGCAGTCGAAGAACGGACTGGGTTGCTTGTTCGCAATCAAGGAAGTTCCTGGTGACGTTGCAGACCAGCTCGCTGCTATTGTTGAAAAGGCTCGCTTCATGAAGAAGTACCATGCTTTGGTTGATGAGGCTAAGTCTACTTCAGAGCAGTATAAGCTTAATTCTGACGTAACTTTCGACGACAAGTATGCTTCTGCAGGTCTTGTTTCTTCATTCGAAAAGTGCAACGCAACTGAACCTTCTGAAGGTAAGGAAGCTTACGCATTCGATGGCAAGCTGAATACTTACTACCACACTTTGTGGTCAAGTAATGTAGACGGTGAATACCACTGGGTACAGGTGAACCTCGGCGATGAGCCAATCCAGAAGCTCTTCGTCAAGTTCTCTCAGCGTCACAACAACCGTCGTGGTAACCCGAGCCGCATCGCTCTCGTTGCACAGGCTGATGCCGACGATCCTGAAGGAGCATGGACGGATACTTTGTTCAAGGACACTGTTATCTACCAGTATGCCACTAACTTCCCAGATGGTACCATCGACAGCACTACAACTGTCATGCGTATCGATTTGGGCAAGCCAGTTCAGCACCTCCGTTTCGTAGGTCTCCAGACTAAGGCCAACCAGCTTCACGGCCTCGGCCCATGCTGGCACGTATCAGAATTGCGCTTCTATAAGGATGGTGGTGACAACCCACGTTACAACATGATTCCTGAAGAAGTACGCCAGAAGTTGGCTAACGCCATCGCCAACGCTGAAAAGCTCGCTTCAGACAGCTCTGCAACCCAGGCTGACTATGAAGCTTTGGAAGCCGTTATCAAGGAATTCAACGCTGCATATCCTGATGACACTGAACTTCTCGAACTCTTGAAGGACGCTAAGGCTCAGGCCGAAGCTGAAGGCATGGTGGGCACTGCATGGGGTTACTTCCCAGAGGATGCTCAGAGCGGCTTGAAGACAACGGTTGACAATGTTTCTTCTTATGTTGAAGCTAACTCTCCGTTGACCCTCGCTGCTATCGGCGACCAGTTGAAGGCACTCCGCAGCGCAATCAGCACGTTCAACAGCAAGTTGATCGTTCCTGAAGACGGCGCAATCGTTCGCATTAAGAGCGTAAGCCAGAATCAAAACGGCGACCAGAACGGTCAGTATGGTAACATTGTATATGCTCGCAACGCCGACACTGTTGCTAACGTTTACTGGGGCTATAAGGACGACGAAAACCAGAGCACTCGTTTGAACGCTGTATGGCAGCTCAGAAAGCAGGCCGACGGTTCATTCGTTATCAAGAACTTGGCAACTGGTCTCAACATCGCCAACTTGTATGACGGCGTTGAAGACAAGGACGAAGTGGATCTCTCACAGCGTTTGAGCTCAACTAAGGAAGATTCTAAGTTCACCCTCGTTTCTGGTAAGCTTCCTGGCGTATTCAACATCCAGTTTGTTGAAGGTCGCTACATGAACGCTGATCCAAGCCACAACGTGGTTAACTGGAGCGGTAGCGATGCAAGCTCTTTGTTCGTGTTCGACGAAGTTTCTTCTGATGTCGTTTCAGACGGTATGACTTACAATGTTAAGGCCAATGCTTATCAGATCGTTACTATGCCGTTCGACATCCAGTATGTAGAACCAGCTCCTTACAAGCTCCTCGGACAGAAGGACGGTAAGGCTCAGCTCCAGCTCTACTCTGAGTCTGAAATCATCCCGGCTGGTACTCCGTTCATCGTTAAGACTGACGAAGATATCAACTATCTCCAGATTGGTATCCAGGCTGCTGATGCAAGCGAACTTGCTAATGGTACTTACGTTTACGACCACATCAACCAGAATGGTATGGTGGGTACTTTGAACTCGCTGACTGTTAATGCTGGCCTCGGCTTGCTCCTCGACGGTGTGATTAAGAACTCTGTTGACAACACTACTGTTGACGCCAGCACTGGTTACTTCGTTGAAATCCCTGAAACGACTGAAGATGGCGACATCGCGCTCAACATCGAAGACGTTATCAACGGTATCAACAACGCAGTGGTTTCTAACGCTAAGGGTGGTGCCATCTACACTATCTCTGGTGTGAAGGTTCGCGCTAACTCAACTGTAGGTCTTCCTAAGGGTCTCTACATCGTTAACGGTAAGAAGGTTTACGTAAAGTAATCACTCTCTGAATGTTAATGCATTTTCAATAAAAAGGGCGCTCCGCATTCGCGGGGCGCCTTTTTTGTTTTCTGGGTCGCCGTGGCCTTCGGCGGCATTTTGCTTCTTTTTCGTGCCGCTTGGCCCTATAAAATCCCTTTCAGAATTGTGGATGTGAAAAGCAAATTGTAACTTTGTCTCGAAATTGAAAAACCTGAACCAGACAGGGTAGTTAAGTAGGGTTTCAAAATCCAGAAAAAATCTCCGCACGATTTTTTAGCCAAATAATAAGTGGCGAAGCATGTGCACATGATAAACGAATAAAGTGCGAAAAGGAGCGCCCTGAAAGGGCAATCAGTTCGTAGCCCAGGGCAACGCCCTGGGTGTCAGTGTGTAAACGCCTACGCCCTGTAAGGGCAAAAGTATGGGCGAATGCTTGATTTTTACTTTTGCCCTTACAGGGCGCAGGGTATGGGAATATGGTACCCAGGGCGTTGCCCTGGGCTGTGGACTTGTTGGGCTTTCAGCCCGCGTAGGGTCGCAGACAGAGCTTTCCACACAATCTTCATCGACTCAATATTCCCATTTTGAATACCCTGCCTTTTAGGGGCAGCGGTGCCGCAACCGCCATGCTATTTGGTCAAAAATCGTGCAGCATTCTCTGTATTTTCCCCCGCCCACAGTCTGATTCCCTAAACCGCCCCTGGCGTGAATGCACGGCGGAGGCCTTCTTATCACATTTTTTTATGTATGCAATTATCTTAAATGCAGTCGCCGTCGTTGTCGGCAGCGCTGTTGGTGCTTTAGCGCGTAAGGGAATACGCGAGAAATACATCACCGTTCTCAACACCGCAATGGGCCTTGCCGCCATTGTGCTCGGTGTCAATGTGGCCATGGAACACATGATCAAAAGCCACTATCCCGTTCTCTTCATCTTCTGCCTGGCCATCGGTGGGCTCATCGGCACCTTCCTCAAGCTCGACCAGCATCTGGAACGCGCTACGCGTCGCGTTTCCGGCGGTTCCAACCTCGCAGAAGGCATCACCACGGGTGTCTTGTTCTGTTGCGTCGGAACGCTCTCAATGATGGGCCCCGTGTTGAGCGCCCTCTTCAACGACAACACTTATCTCATGACGGCCGCCACGCTCAACCTCGTGACAATGGTTGTCGTGGCCTCCAGCTATGGTTTCGGCACCGCCATCACGGCCTTCTTCGTCTTTGCTTGGCAGGCCAGCATCTACGGCATTGCAAAAGTTTCTGCCTCCTTCATCTCTGAAGAACTCATCGCGGAGGTCAGCATCGTTGGAGGCGTTTTGATTGCCGCCGCTGGCCTCGGTGTGCTCAACATCAAGGATTGCAAAACCATCAATCTGCTGCCCGCCCTCTTCATCCCCATGCTCTTCTTCCTTGTCAAGGGATTGCTGGGCCTTTGATGGACGGCCGCAACGGGCAGTCTGATGATGTAGCGTAAAATTTGGAAGCGGAAAAAGTATGGAAGCAGTCAACTATAGTTATAAAAGAATCCTCGCCATTGCGTTGCCCATTCTCGTTAGTGTGTTGATGGAGCAGCTTATCGGCATGACCGACACGGCCTATCTCGGACGCGTTGGGAAGGTGGAACTGGGAGCCGTAGCTCTCGGCGGTATCGCCTATATCGTGGTGTTTATGCTCGGCCTCGGTTTCAGCATCGGTGTGCAAATCATCATCGGCCGCCGCAACGGAGAGGGCGCTTACACAACCATCGGCAGTGTGTTCTATCACGGCCTCTTCTTCCTGCTCCTCCTTTCCCTCGTCTTGGTGGCGTTTGTCTTTTTCTTTGGCGACCGCTTGATGAACAGTCTCATCAGCTCTCCCGAAATCGCCAGCGCCTCAGATGTCTACCTGACGTGGCGCATGGCGGGCATCCCCTTTGCCTTCATCACCCTCGTTTTCCGCGCCTTCTACATCGGTACCACCAACACCCGCACGCTCACGCTCAACTCCCTCGTCATGGTGTTGAGCAACGTCGTCTTCAACTATGTCTTGATCTTCGGCAAATTCGGTTTCCCTGCTCTGGGCATACAAGGTGCGGCCATCGGATCGGCCTTGGCGGAAATCGTTTCCTTCCTCTTCTTCCTTGTTTATACCTCGCGGCGCATCGACTGCGCAAAATATGCCCTCAATGCCATGCCGCGTTTCCGCTTTGGCATCCTGAAAAACGTGTTCGATTTGAGTGTGTGGATAATGATACAGAATTTCTTGTCGCTCGGCACGTGGTTTATCTTCTTTCTGGCCATCGAGCATCTCGGACAACATGATTTGGCCGCCACCAACATCATTCGCAACGTCTCTGCCTTCACCTTCATGACGCTCGTGGCCTTCGGTTCCACCATCTCCACCCTCGTCAGCAACTTCATCGGACAGGGAAACGACGACAGCGTGATGCCCATGATACACCGCGTGATGAAACTCACGTTTCTCATCCTCGTGCCCGTCATTCTCCTCATCGCCACTTTCTCATACAACGTCTTGAACATCTTCACCGATGACGCGGCGCTCATCCACTACGCGCAAGGAGCCCTTTACGTGCTCCTCTCCTCATACGTCTTCAGCATCCCCGCCCAATTGTGTCTACATGCCGTATCTGGCTCTGGAAACACCAAGGCCGCGCTCGCGATGGAGTCGGTCAGTCTTTTGATTTATATGGTCTTCGTCTTCGTGGCCATCTTCCATTTCCGCAGCAGTCTGCCCGTATGTTGGCTCAGCGAGTTTGTCTATTCCATCCCCATTTCCTCCCTGGCCTATTTCTATATGCGCAGGGGCTTTTGGCGGAAAAAGGCGGCGATTTGACCCGTCGGGAAGCCCAGAAAAACCGCCCGTTTCGACTTTTCCCCGTGACTAATCGGCTGATTTGTTAGGCATTCTCATAAAAATGTGGCGCGTAACCTTGTGTAATTCACGTAAAAATCGTAATTTTGCAACGCTTTTCTGATGGGCCGCTGTCGGGATGAGAGTTCCCCGTTACGCCCACAGACGAATAACATAATAAATTACCAAAAGAAAAAATGGCAGATTTAATTAAAATCGCTGAGGAAGCATTTGCTACGGGCAAGTCATTCCCCGAATTCAAGGCTGGTGACACAATCACCGTAGCTTACAAGATTGTCGAAGGCAACAAAGAGCGCGTTCAGCTCTATCGTGGCGTTGTCATCAAGATTTCTGGTCATCAGGATAAGAAGCGTTTCACGGTTCGCAAGATGTCTGGTAACATTGGTGTTGAACGTATCTTCCCAATCGAATCTCCGGCTATCGAAAGCATCGAAATCAACAAGTATGGTAAGGTGCGTCGTGCTAAGCTTTACTACCTCCGTTCCCTCACTGGTAAGAAGGCCCGTATTAAGGAACGTCGCGTAAACGTTGCGAAGGAAGCTTAATAGCCCATCTCACTTGTACACACTTACACTTACAATCGCCTGTGTTTTGCATCCCTGCAAAACATCGGCGATTTTTTTGTTTCCACGAATTATTAATTATTCCTGTAACTTACGGCTGCTCGAATACCTCGGCAGTCCATTCATACACGGGTTTTATAAGCATGCGGACGCCGTCTTTCTCCAATTCTTCATATTCATGGTCTGTCAGCAGAAGCAAGTTCTTGCATTTGGTTCTTCTGTGGGCAAGAAGCAAACCGTTGATTTCGCGCTTTCTGGTCTTTTCCGAAGAAATGTCGTAAGACACCTGAATGCACTGAAGCACTCTGTTGCCGTCACACACAATGAAATCGCATTCTCCGGAGCGGTCGTTGAGATAATAAACATCCCATCCCTCGTTCTTGCATTTGCGTATAAGGTGTGTTAAGACAATGGTTTCAAGGCGCCAACCAAGGTTCTCGCCTAAAAAGGCATTCTCTCTTTGGTTCATCATCGCAACATCAATGGCATATAGCTTCTCACCAGTCACGCGCAGTTTGCTTTTCGGTGAATATTTCTTGACCCCAATGACAACGTATGCCTCTTTGAGATATTTGATATAGTTATGTACTGTATGGTGAGACTTGAAATCAAATAATCCGGCCAATTCTTTGGTCGATAATATGCAGGGGGATGTGTTGAGCAAATGGTGCGCCATATCCTCGAATTGGGCAGGATAGGCTATCTTGTAGCGTTGTTCAATGTCTCGTTTTAAGATATTGTCAAGGAGATTGGATATATATTTCTTGTTATTCTTAATCAGTAGCAGTTCTGGGAATCCGCCCTGCTTCATGTACTCGTCAAAAGTTTTTCTCTGCTCCGCAATGTCTTTGGTCGATTTGCTCTTGTGGTCCACTCCTTTCATGTTGCAGTATTCCGTAAAAGAAAACGGATATAGGGCAATTTCGCTGCTGCGTCCCGTGAGGTGCGTGGCCAAATCGCTGCTCAGCAATTTGGCGTTACTGCCTGTCAGCACGACGTGTATCTTGACGCGCAGGAGGCGGTTGACAAACAGAGGCCATTTGTCGATGTTTTGTATTTCGTCAAGAAAGATATATTTGAAATCCCCGTATATTTTATACAATATCTCGAGAACATCGTTCAAGTCGTTCGCACTAAGGCCGTCCAATCGTTCATCGTCAAAGTCAATGTATGCAAATTTGACGTGGGCGTCTGCAAGCGTTTGCAGGCATAGCGTGGATTTTCCACTACGGCGAACTCCAATGACTACTTGCGCTTGCGGACTGTTTAAGTCCACAAGGTTTTCTTCGTTGCGAGGACAGAGGTGCCCATTTGGCCAATTGTCAATTTCAGACTTTTGGTCGCTGAGCACCAGTTCCAGGGTTCTTTTGTCTATAACCGTTTCTTTCATGGCCGTGTATCAAGTTGGTGGATTCTTGCTTTATGCTTTTGAGAAGTGGGAATGTCCATCATAAATGGCGCTTCCCATTAGAGCGTAAAGTTACAAATAATAATTGCTCGCTGCCTTATTTTGCAAGTTTTCTTTCGCTGCAACGCCTTATTTTACATATTTCGCGCTCGTTCATTGCCTTATTTTACAAGTTTTCGCCCGCCAGAACGCCTTATTTTACATATTTCGCGCCTCCTCACTGCCTTATTTTACAAGTTTTCTCCCGTCAGAACGCCTTATTTTACAAATTTTGCGCTCGCTCATTGCCTTATTTTACAAGTTTTCCAATAAAAAACGGTTCCCGTATTAGGCGGAAACCGTTGAGATAGAGGGCGTAAGAAAGTTCTTCCTTGGGTTTTGATGGGAATCTGGCGCTAAGAGAGGGCAGGCTTGCGCTAAGAGAATGTATTCTTGCGCTGAGGCGGCACTTCCATAAGGCCGCTCATTCCATGTCTCCGGTGAAGGATTCCACGATATAGCGCGGACGGCGTTTCACCTCAGAATAGATTTTCCCGATATATTCCCCGATGATGCCGAGCGCTAGCAGGATGGCGCCGCCGACAAACCAGACGCTGACGAGTAGGGAGGTCCATCCTGGCAACGTATGGCCGTTGAAGTGCGCTATCAGCGCCCAGACGATGACGGCGAACGAAATGACGATGAAGAGGACGCCGAGCAGGAGGATGAGGCGCAGCGGACGGACGGAAAACGAAGTGATGCCGTCCCAGGCAAATCCCAACATGCGGCTGAGCGGATATTTCGACTCGCCGGCAAAGCGGGCGGCGCGGTCGTATTCAACCGTTGCCTGGCGGTATCCCAGCGATTTCACCATGCCGCGCAGGAAAAGGTTGCGCTCAGGATAACTCAGCAGCGTTTTTGTCGCGCGGCGACTCATAAGGCGAAAATCGGCGTGGTTGTACACCACCTCCGTTCCCAGCCAGTGCATAAAACGATAGAAGAACACCGCCGTTTGCCGCTTAAAGCATGTGTCGGTTGAGCGGTCGCGCCGAACGCCGTAGACAATGTCGTTGCCTTCCAGAAAGCGGTCCACCATCGTGCAGATGGCGTTGACATCGTCTTGCAAATCGGCATCGATGGTCACAATGCAGTCTGCCGACTCGCAGGCACGCTCCAGACCAGCCCACAAAGCGTGTTGGTGGCCCGCGTTGTGCGCCAATTTCAAGCCGCACACCTCGCTGTGGGTCTGCGACTCCGTTTCGATAATCTGCCATGTCTCGTCGGCGCTGCCGTCGTCAACATATAAGATATGGGTCTGCACCTCCTTGGCGGCCAGTGTATCGGCCACTTGCAGCAGGCGTTTTGTCGTTTCATGAAGAACGGGCGCTTCGTTGTAGCAAGGCACCACGATGGTTAATCTTGTCATGAGAGTTTTCTGTTTGTTCTGAACGGCAAATATACAATAATTTCTCCGAAGGCTCCGCTGAAAGTGCGTCCGCTTTGAATATTCCCCCGTTTTCTTCGCTGCTTTCTTCGGTGAAACCACCTTATCAGGCTCAGGTGTAATCCTGTCTTTATGTAAAATGATACACTGGTAAAACTTACAAAAAGATTATTTGCGATGTGTGTAAATAAAAATAAGAAAGTTTTCATGGATTTTCTTTGTGCAAAAAGAAAGTATTTCTACCTTTGCGCCGTGATAAATAAAAGCCAACGTCAAACCCAATACACACAGCAATGAAACGTACCATAGAATTTACGAAAATGCACGGGGCAGGTAATGATTATATTTATGTCAATACGCTTGCTTATCCGTTGAAGCATCCCGAAAAACTGTCCGTTACTTGGAGCGACCGCCACAAGGGCATCGGCGGCGATGGTTTGGTGCTCATCGGCGCTTCGGACGTTGCCGACTTTTCGATGCGTATTTTCAACAACGACGGTTCAGAGGCCCGCATGTGTGGCAATGCCTCCCGCTGTATCGGCAAATATCTTCACGACAACGGGTTGACCGATTCGCTCGACATCCGCTTGGCCACGCTTTCTGGCATCAAGGTGCTCCACCTCTCGCTCGGTGCCGACGGATTGGTTGAGCAAGTGACCGTTGATATGGGCGAGCCGCAGTTGGCTGTTCCTTCGCAGTTGGCATCGCCCGACGGCAGTATGCGCGAGGGCGTCGTGACGAGCACAGACGGCAAGCGATATGTGGGAACTTTCGTCTCTATGGGCAATCCCCATTTCGTTATCTTCACGGATGCCGTTGAAAACATAGACCTCGAGAAAGTAGGCCCAACCTTAGAGTTCGCTTCGCTGTTTCCCGAGCGTTGTAATATCGAGTTTGCCGAAGTGAAGCCCGATGGCAGCATCCGCATGCGCGTATGGGAACGCGGTTCCGGCATCACCATGGCCTGCGGCACCGGAGCCTGTGCAACGGCCGTTGCGGCTTCTTTGACAGGCCGCCGACCACGCAAGAGCGTCGTCACGATGGATGGGGGAGAGCTCACCATTGAATGGCGTGAGGAAGATGGACACGTGTATATGACAGGTCCGGCAACCAAAGTGTTCGACGGAAGAATCACCATCGAAGAATAGACAATCCCTCTTTCCCTTCCCCTTACAATAATCCCTTTCCTCCTTATAATAATAAGACATAGAACATCCCCATAAAAACCATATACGATGCTTACGGTAAATGAAAATTTCTTGAAACTGCAAAAGAACTATCTCTTTGCAGACATAGCCCAGAAGGTGGCCGCTTTTAAGGCCGCTCATCCAGAGGCCAAACTGATTAGATTAGGTATTGGCGACGTAACCCGTCCGCTGCCGCCAGCAGTGATTGAGGCACTTCATAAAGCCGTCGACGAGATGGGGAAGGCCGAGACCTTCAGAGGCTATGGGCCGGAACACGGCTATGAGTTCTTGAGAAAAGCCATCGTTGAAAACGATTTTCAGTCGCGCGGCATTGATTTGGACATCGACGAAGTATTTGTCAACGACGGCGCTAAGAGCGACACGGGAAACTTTGGCGACATCCTCGGCACCGAAAACACCATTTGCCTGACCGACCCCATCTATCCCGTTTACATTGATTCCAACGTGATGGGCGGCAGAGCGGGCCAGTTCATTGGCAATGCGTGGAGCCGGATTACTTACTGTCCTTGCACGGCAAGCAACAACTTTGTCCCCTCCTTGCCCTGCCATTCCGTTGATTTGATATATCTTTGCTATCCCAACAACCCGACGGGCACGACGTTGTGCCGCGGCGAACTCGAGAAATGGGTGGACTACGCCCGTAGCAACAACAGTCTGTTGCTCTATGACGCAGCCTATGAAGCCTATATCACGCAGCCAGACGTCCCCCACAGCATCTATGAGATACCGGGCGCCAAAGAATGCGCCGTGGAGTTTCACTCCTATTCCAAGACCGCCGGCTTCACCGGTTTGCGTTGCGGATATACCGTGGTGCCGAAAGCCCTCAAAGTCAGGGCCGCCAGTGGCGAAGAGGTTTCCCTCAACCAGTTGTGGAATCGCCGTCAGTGCACCAAGTTTAATGGCACCGCCTACATCGTTCAGCGGGCAGCAGAGGCCATTTATAGCGAAGCCGGAAAGCGTCAGGTGCGCGAAACCATCAACTATTACATGACCAATGCAAGCATCATGCGCGAGAGTCTTACGGCGGCAGGATTAAACGTCTTTGGCGGCATCAACGCCCCCTATATATGGTTGCAAACGCCCGACGGCATTTCAAGTTGGGACTTTTTCGAACGCCTCCTGCATGAAGTGCATGTCGTTTCCACGCCCGGCGTCGGTTTCGGGCCTTCTGGTGAAGGCTACATCCGCCTTACGGCATTCGGAACGCGCGAAGATTGCGAAGAAGCAATGGCGCGTATAAAGCAATGGTTGGGGAAAGCGTGAGCGGACCTTTGGCTGTGGCGTGATGTGAAGTCAGGAAAATCGGAAACTCTTTATGGCCGACATCTGGACGCCCAAGCGATTGAGCCACAGTCGCCATCTTTGGATTCCCATCCGTTTTGTCAACGGACTTCCCCGCCTTCAGGTCGAGGAGTAGGCGTTCTGGCCAAGTAATCCGCCGCTTCCCGTCAGTTCTTCGTGTCCTTCTGCAATCTCCTTGCAAAATTATTTGTAATTTTGCAGGGTTAAGTAGGTGGTCAGAATTATTAATCAAAGGCAGGTCTTGGCGTTCATTGCATATTTCGCGCCTGTAAATCGAAAGAGCTTCTGCAAAGCCGGCAAGCGGCAGGAGCGCGAGACGCCCCCATCGAAAGAAAAGCAAAAACTTTATTCCATATCAATTATGAGCAATCTCAGATTTAAAGTTGTAGAGGAAGCGTTCAAGAAACGCCCAGTAAAAGTGGTAGCGCCGAAGGAGCGCCCGTCGGAATACTTTGCCAAGTATGTGTTCAACCAGGAGAAAATGTTTAAATATCTTCCGTTGAACGTGTACAAAACCTTGCGCGAAGTGATGGAGACAGGTGCCGACCTCCCTTTGGATATCGCCGATGAGGTGGCCAAGGGAATGAAGCAGTGGGCCATGGAAATGGGCGTGACACACTGCACGCACTGGTTCCAGCCTCTGACGGAAGGAACCGCCGAAAAGCACGACAATTTCTTGGAGCACGACTTCAAGGGCGGCATGATTGAAAAATTTTCAGGAAAAGCCCTCGTGCAGCAGGAACCCGACGCTTCTTCATTTCCCAATGGTGGCATCCGTTCAACGTTTGAGGCCCGCGGCTATTCAGCTTGGGATCCTTCTTCGCCAGTGTTCATCGTGGGAGACACTTTGATGATACCGACCATTTTCGTTTCTTACACGGGCGAAGCCCTCGACTATAAGGCCCCCTTGAAGAAATCTCTGGGCGCCATCGACAAGGCCGCAACGGCTGTTGCTCAATTCTTCGACCCGAAGGTGCAGCGCGTCACCGTCAATCTGGGTTGGGAACAGGAATATTTCTTGGTTGATGAAGGACTTTATGCGGCGCGTCCCGACCTGCTCCTGACGGGCAGAACCCTGATGGGACACGATTCTGCCAAGAACCAGCAGATGGACGACCACTACTTTGGTGCCATTCCCGAGCGTGTCGTTGAGTTTATGCGCGACTTGGAAATCCAGTCGCTGGAGTTGGGCATCCCTTGCAAGACGCGCCACAACGAAGTGGCCCCCAACCAGTTTGAGCTCGCTCCTGTTTATGAGGAATGCAACCTGGCTGTCGACCACAATATGCTCATCATGTCGTTGATGCGCAACATCGCCCGCCACCACGGTTTCCGTTGCCTGCTCCACGAGAAGCCTTTCGCTGGCATCAACGGTAGCGGCAAGCACAACAACTGGAGTCTCACCACCGATACCGGCCATCTCCTGCACGCGCCGGGCAAGACCCCAGAAGACAATCTGCGTTTCATCACCTTCATCGTTGAAACCCTCATGGGCGTCTACCGCCACAACGGTTTGCTGAAGGCCTCCATCATGAGCGCCACCAATGCCCATCGTTTGGGAGCCAACGAAGCGCCGCCCGCCATCATTTCCAGCTTCTTGGGAACGCAGCTCAGCGAACTCCTTGAGCGCGTTGAGAAATCCACCAAGGAAGACCTCTTCACCATGGAAGGCAAACATGGCATGCACCTCGACATCCCGCAGATTCCCGAACTGATGGTCGACAACACCGACCGCAACCGCACCTCTCCTTTCGCTTTCACAGGAAACCGTTTTGAATTTCGTGCCGTTGGCAGCATCGCCAACTGTGCCAGCGCCCTGATTGCTCTTAACACCGCTGTTGCTGAGGCCCTCACCGATTTCCACGCCCGTGTGGAAGCCCTGATTGCCAAAGGCGAGAGCAAAGTGTCGGCCATTCTCGACGTGCTTCGTGAAGACATCAAGACGTGCAAGCCCATCCATTTCGATGGAAACGGATACAGCGACGAATGGAAGGCCGAAGCCGCCCGCCGCGGTTTGGACTGCGAAACCTCCTGTCCGCTCATCTTCGACCGCTATCTCGACGACAGCAGCGTGAAGATGTTCGAAACGATGAACGTGATGAACCGTCACGAACTTGAGGCCCGCAACGAAATCAAATGGGAGACCTATCAGAAGAAAATTCAGATTGAAGCCCGTGTGCTTGGCGACCTCTGCATGAACCACATCATTCCTGTGGCAACGAAATACCAGAGCGAGCTTGTCGACAATGTCCACAAAATTCAATTGGCATTCTCCGACCCTGAGAAGGTGAAGAGCCTGACGGCATACAACATCGACCTCATCGAGAAAATAAACAAACACACCAACTTCATCGCCGAGAACGTGGAAGCCATGGTGGAGAAGCGCAAGGAGGTCAACAAAATCACCGACATTCGTGAGCTCGCCGTTGCCTACCACGACGAGGTGGCGCCCTATTTCGATGCCATCCGTTACCACATCGACAAGTTGGAATTGATCGTGGAAGACGATATGTGGCCGTTGCCTAAGTATCGTGAACTGCTGTTCGTTAGATAAGTCATAATCCGTCTTTCGCCGTTCTCATTTTAGCGGGAGCGCGTGAGACATATAACAAAAGAATCGGGTGGGGAATACTCACCCGATTTTTTTGTAAGTAGATATTCTCCTCAAATTTTACAGCGTTGAAACAAAAAATAAAGGTTGGCAGGCCGATTGCCCTTTCAAAAATGTTTAACTTTGTGGCCTATTGTCAATTTTGAATATGAGCGAAAATAATTCCAAGCCACTGCCCGCTTACCGCCTTCGCTTGAAAGCAGAGCGCAGCGACGAACTATATGTCAAGATATTGGGACATCTCACGAAGCACCGCCTTTATAGAGATCCCAACTACACCTCGCGGCAGTTGGCAATAGATCTGAAGACAAACACGCGTTACATCGCCGCTGCCGTGGCCAACAACACGGGCAGCAACTACAACGTCCTTGTCAACGGATTGCGCCTGCGCGATGCCTGCCAGATGTTGCGCAGTCCGCGCTATGGCCACATGACGGCCGAAGAAATTGGTCTGCTCTCAGGCTTCTCCTCCCGTCAGGCCTTCTATCTTGCATTCTCAAAGGTCTACAAAGTCACGCCCCGTGCCTATCGCCTCTTAGACGACGACAACCTTCCAGGGGCAGATCAGTAGCACACCATGTTTAACAGGGGGCAATGATTGATTTGCCCAGTCATAAAGATAAAAACCAATACTATGTTACCAATAGAAGAACGCGTTGCCATCAATCGTTTGGTTCGCGAACAAGTCATTCCCGCCATAGGATGCACAGAGCCCATCTGTGTGGCCTTGGCCGTCAGTCGTGCAACAGAAGAATTAGGCTGCCGTCCGCAGCACATCATGGCCCGTTTGAGTGCCAATATCTTGAAGAACGCTATGGGCGTCGGCATCCCTGGAACGGGAATGGTTGGCCTCCCCATCGCCATCGCCTTGGGCGCCATCGTCGGCAAGTCGGCCTATGGTCTCGAAGTGCTCCGCGACAGCACGCCCGACGATGTCAAGGAAGGACAGCGCTACATCGAAGGACAGCACATCAGCATCTCCTTGGCCGAAGATGCGCCGAGCAAACTCTATGTGGACATCACGGTTTCTGACGCCGACGGACGCGAAGCCCGCGCCGTCATTGCCGAGCAACACACCAATTTCGTCCTCGTCTCGCGCGGCAGTGAAGTGCTCCTCGACAAGACGATGGATGGCGGCGAAGAAAAAACCGAGAAGAAAGAAGAGGTCCTGCAGCTCAACATGCGCAAGGTCTTTGACTATGCCACCACATCTCCCCTCGAAGAATTGGAATTTATCAACGAGGCAAAGCGCCTGAATGAAAATGCCGCAGCCCGCTCCCTGGAGGGCAATTACGGCCATTGCTTGGGCAAGGTGCTCAGCCGTCCGCTCGGACGCGGCATTATGGGCGAGAGCATCTTCTCCCACATCCTCTCAAGCACGAGCTGCGCTTGCGACGCCCGCATGGCTGGCGCCATGATTCCCGTCATGAGCAATTCCGGCTCGGGCAACCAAGGCATTTGCGCCACCAACCCCGTGGTGGTCTTTGCCGAGGAAAACCACAACACGGCTGAGGAACTCACCCGCGCCCTGATGTTGAGCCATCTGACGGCCATCTATATCAAGCAGAGCCTCGGTGCCCTGTCGGCCCTCTGCGGATGTGTCGTTGCCGCCACCGGTTCGAGCTGCGGCATCACCTATCTGATGGGCGGCGGATATGAGGGAGTATCTTCTGCCGTGAAGAACATGATTGCCAACCTCACCGGCATGATTTGCGATGGCGCCAAACCGAGCTGCGCTCTCAAACTGACAACGGGCGTGAGCACAGCTGTTTTGTCGGCCATGTTGGCCATGCAGGGCAATTGCGTCAGTTCGGTTGAAGGCATCATCGACGACGATGTCGACCAGAGCATCCGCAATCTCGTCTCCATCGGAACGGATGCCATGGACGAGACCGACCGTGAAGTCTTGAAGATCATGACACACAAAACAAAGTAATTCGTGATGGCGGAAAACGGCTTGAGCAATTTTGTCAGAATCTCTTTGGCGATTCCCTCGAAGTTGCTCAAGTTGTTTCTGCTAAGTAGGTGGTCAGAATTATTTTTACATTTGAAATGTTCTATCGGGATGCAGATACGCCACCTTGTTTGAAGGAGCAATGCGGGCATTGCGACTGAAAACAAGGTAAGTAGATGCGCCCGAGAGGACGTTTCAAATACAGCGCAAACCGAGAGCAGAGCATCAAACTTGTTTGGATGCTTTGCCGAGGTGCAGCCTGTATTATTCAAATGTAAGAATAATGCTCTTGGCATATATTATAAAAATAATTTTGACCACCTACTTATAGTTCCCACCAATAATATCAGTAAGTTTATGAAGAAAGGTTTATTTTTGGCCGTTGCCTCAGCCGTTCTCTTTTGCGGGAATGGCGTAGCACAGGAAATAAAGGACGGAAGTCAGAAACTCGACGCGCAAGCGCAGATCAATCTGCGTAAATATCGCTCCAATTCTCGCGCCACGCGCAGCGCCGTATCTGCTGACACTCTGCGCTTTATCGTCACAACGACCAACGCGCAACAGGCTGCCGACAGCATCCGCGCTTTGGGCGGAGAAGTGGACGTGATTGATGACAAAGTTTTGACAATGCGCATCACGGCAGATAAGGTTGAGCGTGTTGCGAAGCTCAGTGTTGTTTCCTCCATCAAGGCGGCACGCCGCGCAAAGATGTATATGGACAAAACGCGCAAGCTGACGCGCGTGAGTAACATCGAATCCGACACGAGTTTCGAGACCCCCTACAAGGGCAAAGGTGTTGTGGTCGGTGTCGTCGACATGGGATTCCAGTACGACCACATTGCCTTCAAAACGAAGAACAAAACGAGCAGAGTCATTGCCGCCTGGGACCTCTATAACAACAACCCCCAGCCCTTCACGACCTTGCCTTCTGGCAGCGACGGCGACGAAGACGGTTCCGGCCATGCCACGCACGTCACCAACATTGCCGCCGGCTCGGTGGTGAACGGCAACAGCTATTACGGCATCGCGCCCGAGGCCGACATCGTCATGGTGCCCAACGATTTGAGCGACGACAACATCATGAAAGGTGCCAAATTCATCAAGCAAACGGCTGAGGCCGCAGGAAAACCCTGGGTGCTCAACCTGAGCATCGGCAGCAGCATGGGTCCGCACGACAGCACCACCCCCTACGACGTTGCCATGAGCAATCTCTGTGGCAGCGGCGGCGTGATGGTGGCGGCAATGGGCAACGAGGCGCAAGACCAGCAGCACGTCTTTCTCCAGTTTCAGAAGGCCGGCGACGTGAGATACATCCTCAATTCGCCCTCCGACGACCAGTGTAGCTGCTATCTCTGGGGCACAGAGGCCGACGGAAAAGCCCATGTCAAGGTCACTCCGATGCTCTTCAACACCTCGACGGGCATCTTTAGGGAAATCCCGCAATCAACGCTCAACACGGCCGACTTCATTTCCTATGGAACTGAAATCGCCTCCCACAACAATCGCTTCTGCTACCTCGTCTATGCCGACATGCCAGACCTCTGCAGATCTGTTGCCGGCACTTCCCGCACGAGCAACTTTTGTTTGGCCATGAAGGTCGAAGCGCTTGACAACAATGTCTCAGCCCATGCCTGGTCCGACAGCCGTTTCATCGCCTCTGGTGGCTACGGCGTGGCGGGCGACGGCGAATACTCCGTTGGCGAGGCAGGTGCCAGCATCGGCCGCGCCATTGCAGTTGGCGCTTACACAGGCTCAAAATCGTGGGTTTCATACGAGGGCTACACCTACCGCTTGAGCGACTACACCATCAATGACATCGCTGGTTTCTCCAACCACGGCCCGTCGTTGGGCGTCTATGTGAAGCCCGATGTGGTGGCCCCTGGCGTTGCCGTTCGTTCTGCGCTCAACGCCTATGCTGGCGTGGAAGAATCTGGGAATCTGCAAATTAAAGATGCCTATGTTGTTGGCGCGGTCGATGCCGATGGCAACATGCTCCCCGCTTCAGCTAATTACAAGGGAGTGCGCAATTTCTACGGCGTGATGAGCGGAACGTCAATGGCCACGCCAGTTGTGACGGGCGTGGTGGCCCTCTGGCTGCAGGCCAATCCGACGCTCACGCCAGAGCAAATCAAGGAAATCATCAGCGAGACCTCCATCCGCGACACCTATACGGGCGGCACGGACAAGAAATGGACGGCTTATGCCGGATATGGAAAGATCGATGCCTACGCCGGTTTGAAGAAGGCGTTGCAGATGGGCAACACGACGGGCATCGGCCAGACAATGACCAACGAAGAACCCGTCAGTGTCAGCAAAGGCAGCGATGCTTGGCGCATCCTCTTCAACACCTCAGAGCCTTACGCTGAACTCTCGCTCTACGATCTGAAAGGCAAGGCCGTGTGGTCAGACCATCTCGAGGGTGTGTTGCAGGGGCATGACATTTCTGTTCCCCTCGCGGGATATGCTCCCGGCGTTTATCTCCTGCGCATCAAGACCCAGAAGGCCGTCAAGTCCTTCAAGGTGAGTGTCAAATAAATTGGCAAGTGTGGGTGGTCAAACGACGTGACATGCTTGCCATGATAAAACTTTGATTACCAATTCAATGACAGACATAATAACTAACGAAGACAGACATATCAGGCAATTCCAACGGTTGGCCCTCTCTTTGGTGCCACCATTGGAACGTTGCCATCGGAATCTCTGCAACGAAGTGAATTACGTTGTGACGACGCTCAATCTCATTTCCATGCAGCATTTTGATTTCAAACTTTCAAGACAGGCAGCCATTCTTTCTCTCTATGACTGTGGATATGTTTTTTTCAAAAGGCGCGGAAATTGGCGAGGAACGGTTGAAAACGGTGACCCAGAAGAACGTCCCTTGCCGCCCAATCTGTACGTGTATTTGAACATGAACGGTGATTTGGTACGCTCCCTTCGATTGCTGACCATTCCTGTTCCACCAAACACCAGTGCCGACAAACTTGCGAAGTTGGAAAACATGCGGACGGCGCTGTCTGCTTTCGTTGAAAAAGAAAAAATGGATGCCCCGATATAGAGGGCATCCATTTTTTTTATATATCCGCTGATTGTGAGTCATTTATAGCGCAATGTCTTTTGTCTTGGCTAATGGAAAGTCATCGATTCGCGGCCGCGGGTAGCGCTACCTTCGGCCGCGAGTCGCATTACCCTCGGCCGCGAGTCGCATTACCCTCGGCCGCGAGCAGCGCTACCTTCGGCCGCGAGTCGATAACTTGTAAGGCATGGCGAAGGTCTGAGGCGCAGCACTGTAGCTCACTTTGCTCGCAAAGTGAGGGGGACGAAAATTGTGGCGGCCCTGCGCGGGCTGAAAATTCAACAAAGTTATGCCCCAGAGCGTTGGTCATGTTCGCTACGTGTTCGTGGCCCTCACTTTGCGAGCAAAGTGAGCTACAGTGCTGGCGCCGCAACCTTCGCCGCGAGCGCCCTGAAAGGGCAGCCAGTTCTCAGCCCAGGGCAACGCCCTGGGTATCAGCGTATAAACGCCTACGCCCTGTAAGGG
>ERZ1026858.465-NODE-465-length-21948-cov-22.611017_pt1 | contig 21948 bp, 17 predicted proteins | sample MGYA00380159_ERZ1026858 | MGnify/ENA primary metagenome ERZ1026858 (study PRJEB33269, sample SAMEA4719795) | human gut metagenome | biome: human-associated habitat; feature: organic feature; material: feces | place: Cameroon | collected 2013-10 ...
GCAAACGCCCAACTTCTTGATTTTCAATCAAAGTCCAATTTAGAGCGAGTTAGTACCTTTAACTATGAGTCGGGATTTTTAATAAAGGGACAAGGAGTTAACAGGTTAACAGTTAACAGCTGTTTTTTGCACCCTCCTCCTTTCCTTACCTTTTTAATATAAATATATATATACTTATTTCTTGTATATGAGTGAGGGAGTATGCATTTTTTGGCTGTTAACTGTTAACTCTGTTAACCCCCCATCTGAAATTTCTCCCTCTCGACCCCTCCTTCTTATGTAAGCTAAGTGCCTTATATGATGGCAGGTAAGAGTCATCAATGATGACCGGCAGGAGGCTTAAATGATGCCTTGTGATGGCGAAAAATTAATAGTGTTGGGATGGTAAATACAATGCTTTGGAAATTAGGAATGTCGTTTTTTCTAGTAGAAGTTATTAAAAAGACATTAAAAAGTTTTGTATTATGAAATTAATGATGTACTTTTGCCATTACTTTTAGAGAAAATTGATTATAATTCTTGATAATGAAATTAAAACATATTATCCTACATATAGTAAATGTTATTCAGGCAATGTCTGGCAAGAACCGTTTCCTGCTGGGTTTTGTCGTTGTTGTGTGTGTCCTTGCTTTGGTGAGATTGATTAGTCCGGGGGTTGCGGAACCAAGGACTTCTGTTGCTGATTTGAGTGTGGCGGATAGCCTGGCTACGGATTCCGTTGATCAGCTTGCGATGGCAGAAGAAGACAAGGAAGAGAAGAATAAGGCTGTAAATGAGATAGCCGAGACATCTGATGATTTGGCTCAGGAAGCTGCCGGAACGACTTTGGGGGCTGAGGCAGGAACAGCTGCTGATTCTTCCAATTCGCCTTCTATTTTCTTCGATAAGGATGGTAAGGAGGTGAAGCATCGTATCTTTTCGGTGCCTCATTTCGGCAATACCTTTCCTGATCAGCAGGATGTGCAGATTCTGGCTGCCAACAAGCATGGTGTGAGTCCGGTACAGAACCGTGAGGAGGCTGAGCATAGTAAGGGTAAGCTGGTGTATGTGGGCAGTAATCCTTTCTTTTATGTAGATAAACTGAATAACAGTATACCTTATCTGGTACCAAGGGCTTCGGTGCTGCTGCAGGATATCGGTCGTGCTTATTTCGATTCTTTGCAAATCAAGGGCATTCCTTTGCATAAGATTATCGTTACGAGCATTCTCCGTACCAAGGATGATGTGGCGAAGCTTCGTACCCGCAATGGAAATGCTACCGAGAATTCATGCCATCTTTACGGTACTACGTTTGATGTTTGCTACAACAGATATAAGCAGATTCAGACTCGTCAGCAGCCTCGAAGACAGGTACAGAATGATACCTTGAAATGGGTGCTCAGCGAAGTGCTGAGAGATATGAGAGACCGTAACCGGTGCCTTGTGAAATATGAGGTAAAGCAGGGATGCTTCCATATCACAGTGAAGTAGATTGCTTATGGTGATTTCAATTGATATTATATAAGATTAGGGCGTGTCGTTCTTTACAGAATGGCACGCCCTAATCTTTTATTTAGTTTTTGATTCTTTTCAAATCGTCAGGTTCGCCTACCAGCCAGATGATATCTCCCTTTTCGAATTTTCGGGATGGTGAAATGCGGGTGAGGTTTTCCTGACCTTCTTCCAATCCTACGACCATACAGTTGTAATGGTCGCGGATGCCACTCTCGATGAGCGTCTTGCCCAGAAATTCGCTGGAAGATGAGATGATGAGCTGGCTCAGCTTCATCTCGCGCTTCTCTATCTCGGCTTCTTCTGGCATCAGGTCGCTCTGAAGGGCTGTGTTGAACTTCTGGAGCTGGTCGTCATTTCCGATCACCTGCAACTTGTCTCCTGGGAAAATAACCATATCACCATTTGGGATATTGAGACGGTGGGAACCACGGTGAACGCTGCTCATGTCTACACCAAAGCGTTCACGAAGATGTAGCTCCTTGAGCGATTTTCCCGCCCAGGTACTGTCTTCCGGTACTTCAAACTCACTGATATGAATATCTCTATCCAGCAGTCTGCCCTCGTAGAGCGGACGTTTCTCTCCATTTACCTGAGCCGCAATATCGCGTGAACGGAGATTATGGATGAAGACGCGCTCCATCACAATGCTGCGCTTCTTGATGTGGCGGGAGGTTATCATCAGCATCACTACGATGCCTCCGATGCAGATCATCAACGCATTGGTGAAGCGGGAGAGGAAGTTGATGATGTAGAAGATGAAAGCCAGGGCAATGATGAAGCGGACGAACACCGTAAACAGCAGAGGCACACGGTTGATGCTGCTCTCTACCCATAGACGTTTCCACTCGGGGCTGTGATTCTTCTTCATCACGATGGCACGTAGGAATGGAGCTATCAGCAGCACCGTAAGCAAGCCGGTGATGGCGTTGGCGTACCAATGAAGATGCCAGCCCGGCAACAGATTGCGCATCAGAGGCAATACGAAGGTGAACATCAGAGCGATGGTAGCAGCCGAGAGTATAGAATAGGCTGCCGTATTGATGATCATCTGCCTGATCAGTGATTTCCACTTGCTCTGCTGCTGGGTCTGCGGATGACTCATCGCAAAATGGTTCAATACATGGATGAGCTTGTCGGGCAGATGCTTCTCCATCACCTGATAGGTTGGTAGTGCCAGACGAATCATGTAAGGAGTAAGGAAGGTGGTGATGACACTCACCGCTACGACTACCGGATAGAGGAAGTTGCTGATAACGCCAAGTGATAAGCCCAGCGAGGCGATAATGAATGAGAATTCGCCAATCTGAGCCATAGAGAAACCGCATCGCATGGCCGATTTCAAAGATTCGCCTCCGAGCATGAAGCCGAAGGTGCCCAGCGTGGCCTGACCTATCAGTATCGTACCCACCAGGGCAAGGATAGGCAGGGCGTATTCTATCAGAATCTTTGGGTCTACCAGCATACCTACCGATACGAAGAAGATGGCTCCGAAAAGGTTCTTGACCGGTTCTACCAGCTTGATAATCTTCTCTGCTTCAATGGTTTCTGCCAGGATGCTACCCATGACGAAGGCTCCGAAGGCACTGCTGAAACCTACCTTGGTGCTCAGTACAGCCATGCCGCAGCATAAACCCAGCGATACGATAAGCAGGGTTTCGCCATTGATGAGCTTTCTTACCGAGCGGAGGAACCAGGGAATGGCGAAGATGCCTACGATGAACCAGACGCCAAGGAAGAAGCCTATCTTGACGATGGAGGCAAACATCTGACCGCCATCGGGATTGCTGCCACTGGCTATCGCTGACAGCATCACCATCATGACGATGGCAAGGATGTCTTCCAGAATCAGTACGCTCATCACCATCGAGGCAAATTTCTGGGTGCGCAGTCGCATATCGTCGAATGCTTTATATATAATAGTGGTGGAACTCATGGCAAGCATACCGCCCAGGAAGATACAGTCCATCCTTCCCCAGTCGAAACTGTGGCCCACGCTGATACCCAGCATCATCATGGAGAAGACGATGACCACGGTAGCAATGATAGGCGATGCTCCCATCTTCACGATTTTCTTGAAAGAAAAGTCGAGACCCAGTGAGAAGAGCGTAAAGATGACACCGATGTCTGCCCAGGTCTTGATGTCAGTCTCGTCCATTACCGACATAGTGTAGGGCATGTGGGGAGAAACGAGGAAGCCTGCCACAATGTATCCCAGCACCAGCGGTTGCTTGAGCCGCTTGAAGATGAGGGTGACGATGCCGGCTACCATTAGGATGAGGGCGAGGTCTTTTATTAAAAAAGGAATTTCTGCCATATTTATCTGTTTATGATAATCTCTCTGTAAATATTCGTGTTTTGTTTATGAAAATGGGGAATTTAGATGTGTCTAAATTCCCCATTTTTGTATTAGTCGTTGTATTCTTCTGTGATTTCTGCAATCTTCACGATAGTATCCACCACCTTCTGCATAACCTGGATGCTCACAAACTCGTGAGGACCATGGAAGTTGACACCACCGGCGAAGATGTTAGGGCAAGGAAGCCCCTTGAAACTGAGCTGTGCACCGTCTGTACCGCCACGGATAGGCTCTACACGAGGAGGAACACCGCTCTCCTGCATCGCTTTGAGTACGATGTCGATTACGTGCATGTTAGGGTCAATCTTCTCCTTCATGTTGTAATACTGGTCGTAGATTTCGGCAGTAACAGTTCCTTCGCCATACTTTTCGTTCATCTTCTCTACGCACTTCTCGATGAAGTCCTTGCGGTCTTCAAACTTTTCGCGGTCGTGGTCGCGGATGATATAGCTGAGCTTGGCTTCCTCGCAACGGCTCTCAATGCCGAGCAGGTGATAGAATCCCTCGTAACCCTCTGTCTGCTCAGGAGTCTCGGTCTCAGGTATCATATTCTGGAATTCTACTGCTAGGCGGCTTGCATTCACCATCTTGCCCTTGGCGTAACCAGTATGTACGCTTACACCCTTGATGTGAATCTTGGCTGCAGCCGCATTGAAGTTCTCGTATTCCAGATCGCCCAGGTCGCCACCGTCAACGGTGTAAGCCCAGTCGCAACCAAACTTCTCTACATCGAAGTGATGGGCACCCATACCGATTTCCTCATCAGGATTGAAGCCCACACGGATGTCGCCATGCTTGATTTCCTTATGGTCGCGGAGGTAGCACATAGCCTGTACGATTTCAGCGATACCTGCCTTGTCATCTGCACCGAGCAGGGTAGTACCGTCTGTAACGATGATGTCTTCACCCTTGTGAGCCTTGAGTTCAGGGAATTTCTCAACGCTGCTGATGATGCCTGGGCTCAGTTCGATATCCTCGCCGTCATAGTTTTTGATGACGCGAGCCTTAATGTCCTTTCCGCTGGCGTCAGGACTAGTATCCATGTGTGAAATAAATCCGATGGTAGGGGTCTTTTTCTTGGTATTTCCCTTGAGGGTAGCGTAGATATAACCCATATCATCCATTTCGACATCGGTCAAACCTTCGTCCTCAAGTTCTTCTTTGAGATACTTGGCAAATTCCAATTGTTTTGCAGTACTAGGCACACTTTGAGAATCTTCACTCGACTGTGTGTCGAATTTTGTGTAGTTTATGAAACGTTCTACTAAATCCATGTTCTTAATTATTAAAAGTAGTCAATTCTCCAAGGGGGTGCTCTTTAGAAGTGGGGGCGTTCCATGGATCCTTGAAAATTGTGTTGAAAGTGATCCCGATGGGATTCAAACCCATGACCTTCAGAACCGGAATCTGACGCTCTATTCAACTAAGCTACGGGACCAATGCTGCAAAATTACGGATTTTATTTGAAATAACCAAATATTTGCTTGTTTTTTTACTATATATTATAATGTATATAAGGAAAAAGAAATAAAATCTCAGGCAAAATGTCACTAAAAGTATAAAAATAGTTATCACTTTGCAAAATAATACGGAAAAATGCTTGCAGATTAATAATTTATTTGTACCTTTGCAACCAACAATAGATAATAAACGATAATACAAAATAAAAACCATACGAAAATGAGCAAATTGATAAAACCTGAAGGGTATAAGGCGCTGTTGGATATGCGCCAAACCGAAATGGGTATCAAACTGATAAAAGAATTCTTTCAGCAGAATTTGAGCACAGAGTTGCGCCTTCGCCGCGTTACTGCTCCGCTCTTTGTACTGAAGGGACTTGGAATCAATGACGATTTGAACGGCGTGGAGCGCCCTGTAAGTTTTCCTATCAAGGACTTAGGGGAAGCTCAGGCTGAGGTGGTGCACTCTCTTGCCAAGTGGAAGAGACTTACCCTTGCCGAATATAATATAGAGCCTGGATATGGCGTGTATACTGATATGAATGCAATTCGTGCCGATGAAGAACTCGACAATTTGCATTCGCTTTATGTTGACCAGTGGGACTGGGAAGCTGTGATAACCCGCAAAGACCGTACTATCGCCTTCCTGGAAGACATAGTGCGCCGCATCTATGCAGCTATTCTCCGCACGGAATATCTCACTTGCGAGCATTATCCTGAAATCAAGCCATTCCTGCCAAGAGAGATTCATTTCATTCATGCACAGGATTTGCTGGATATGTATCCTGATATGACTCCAAAGGAGCGCGAGGATGCTATCTGTGAGAAATACGGTGCTGTATTTATTGAGGGTATCGGTGGCGAGTTGAGCAATGGCGAGAAGCACGATGGCAGAGCTCCAGACTATGATGATTGGAGTACTGTTGCTGAGAATGGTAAGGCTGGACTGAATGGTGATATTCTGATTTGGTATCCTGTTTTAGGTCGTAGTTTTGAGCTCAGTTCTATGGGTATCCGTGTAGATAAGGAGAGCCTGCTTCGTCAGTTACAGATAGAGGGTAAGGAAGATAGAGAGAAACTTTATTTCCACCAGCAGCTGTTAAATGATAAGTTGCCTCTCAGTATCGGTGGTGGTATCGGTCAGAGCCGTCTCTGCATGGTGATGCTTCATAAGGCTCATATCGGAGAGATTCAGGCTAGTATCTGGCCTGAAGAAATGCGCAAGGAATGCGATGAGGCTGGAATGCCATTGATTTAATGTCGTTCGTACATCCTGTTTCGCAATCATTATTTAATGATTAAAATCTGAAAATCAAAAGTTTATAGGTTCATAAAAAATGAAGAGGTTATGTCGGTATTGACATAACCTCTTTTTATGATCGCTTTTTCTTCTTATTATTATGTGAGTGCCAGATTAAAGACGCTGACCATTTTCTTGAATGCCGGATTGCTATCCATGATGTTGTCGAAGACTTCACGCTTTGACAGAACCTTCTTGATTTCATCTGCTTTGGCTATGCGATAATCTATCTGAATCTGATTGTTGCGCAAACCTTGTACAAACGTAGGGCGAATTCTGTTCTTGATGTTGAGGATGTCGTTAAGCAACAGCTGGTTGTCTACCACTACTTCTATATTAGGGAAGTTGGTAATCGTTGGCGTTACTGCCTTCATGCGGTTGGCAAGACCAATCAGTTCCTTGATATTCTGCATTCTCATGCACATGTTGATCCATTGTCCTTCTACCTGCTCTTGGGTGAATGAATGGTTCATGTCTTGTGCATTGCTGGCTGGGGTATGTTCTTCCTTCAGCTTGTCTATCGGATTGAACGTTCTATGCTCTCTCTCTTCGTTCTTTTTAAGATTGGAGAAAGTCATGCCGATACCACTGAAATTCACTTTTCTGACACTTGTAGCCGTAGCTTTGCCGGGTTGGTCCTGAGGCTGTTGGCTTTGAGTGGTCTGAGAGTTTGGAGTAGGCGATGCCGTAGCGGCAGCAATAGGAGTATTGCTGCTGCCATCTTGCCCCGCACCTGCACCCTGAGCAACAGGCTTAAGCTGGGCAACAATTTTCTGAAACAGGGATTTTAATCTGTGGGGCGTGCGCCCCGCACTAGGCACATCCTGATCTTCTGGCTGGGTAATCTGACCAACCTGGATAAGGGTAAGCTCTACCAGCAATCGCTTGTTTGAACTCTGGCGATATTGTACATCGCAGTTGTTCATGATCTTGAGAGCCTTATATAAAAAAGGTGTAGGGGCTTTCTGTGCCTGTGCCTGGTATTTGGCTTTCTGCTCATTACTGGTTTCCAGCAGTGGCAATGTCTGAGAATCCTTTGCCATCATCACATTGCGTACGTGCTGTGCCAAGCCTTGAATCATGTTTCCACCATCAAAGCCTTTGTTCAATATTCCGTCAAGGACCAGCATGATTTCACTCACCTTATTCTCCAAGGCGAGGTCTACGATGCGGAAATAATTGTCACTATCCAGAACGTTGAGGTCTTCTATCACCTTCTTGTAGGTAATGTCTCCCTGACAGAAACTGGCTGCCTGGTCGAAGATGGAGAGGGCGTCTCGCATACCTCCGTCTGCTTTTTCTGCAATGACGGCAAGTGCCTGCTCCTCGTATTTGATGCCTTCCTTTTCTGCCACCATTTTCAGATGATTGATGGTGTTAGGCACAGTCATACGCTCGAAGTCATAAATTTGGCATCGGCTGAGGATGGTAGGCAGAATCTTGTGCTTTTCGGTGGTGGCAAGGATAAAGATTACATGCGAAGGTGGTTCTTCCAGCGTCTTGAGAAAGGCGTTGAAAGCAGCGGGACTCAGCATGTGAACCTCGTCGATGATAAACACTTTATATTTTCCTACCTGTGGCGGAATGCGGGTTTGCTCCATCAGGGTCTTGATCTGGTCGACACCGTTGTTGCTGGCAGCATCAAGCTCAAAGATGTTGAAGGAACGCTGCTCGTTGAATGCGCGGCAGCTTTCGCAATCGTTGCATGCTTCACCGGCTTCGTTAGGGTGTTCGCAGTTGATTGCCTTGGCAAAGATACGGGCACAAGTAGTCTTACCCACACCTCTTGGACCGCAGAAAAGATAGGCATGAGCCAACTTGCCGCTCTTTACTGCATTCTTCAAAGTGGTGGTCAAAGCAGCCTGTCCAACTACCGAGTCAAAGGTCATTGGACGGTACTTTCTTGCAGAAACTATATATTCTTCCATTATTTTTTCTTAATTGATGATGCAAAGATAACAAAAAAATATTATCTTTGCAAACAAATTCACAATTATGTGGATTTTCATGAGTATAAAATGGTTAATATAGTAAGAAATTAATGAGTAAACGTCTAGGAATTATATGGAATTATCTGGCTCACTACAAGTATTTGATAGTGATTGTGGTGGGCGTATTGGTGGTTGGCGTTATCGACGACAATAGTATCCGTCAGCATATCCGTTATCAGATACAGATAGCGGGTCTGCGTTCTGAAATCGATAAATATAATGCTCAGTTGGAGAAGGATACTCGTCTGCTGAAGGAAATGCGCAAGGGACCTCAGGTTTTTGGCAAGATAGCCCGTGAACGATATTTCATGAAGGCAGACAACGAGGATATCTTTGTACTCAGCTCTGATATTCCAGATGAGCCAGAGGAAGAAGATAATCTGGAAAATGCAAAATGATGTGTTTCCTTACATTAATTATAATAGGGGGACTTTAAAAAAAATAGGGAAATCTGTATAGGAGACTTTCATCATGGAAACTTCCCCATAACAGAAAACTTTTTAAATAAGAAACAGAAGATAAAAGATAAATGAAACAATTAAGTAAATTTCAGACTGCTTTATTTTTATTGGGTGGCGTGCTGATGGTTATTGGCGCTGCCAGCTTTGCATTTGGCTTTGTAAATAAACAAATCGTGCTTTATACCTGCTGGCTGTTCCTGGTGGGTAATGTTCTTTTCAGCGTGGTGCAGGCAATGCAGATATACGAAGGTCCATCGCTCGTCATCCACCGACTGAAGCGAATGCAGTATATCGCTGATATCTTTTTCGTACTCTCGGGCATCTCGATGGTAGATACCGTGTATGCTTTCGCCCGTCACTGGTTTGTCAACTACGAAACCTATATCACCTATTTCTATAATAAATGGGTGGTGTTCCTGCTTATTGCAGCTTTGTTGGAACTCTATACAACGCATCGAATTTCTTATGAGTTGAAGAAGGAAGATGCAGGTAAGGGAGCTTCGGAATAAGGGAAAATGAATGGCAAATATGCAAATAAAACATAAATACTGATAATATTCAATTAAATAGCATAAATTTATTTCCTTAGTTCGATTTTAGATTGTACTTTTGTTCACCAAAAGTGATATACAAAGCTTATGAATAAGATATTTTTAGCAATCATTGCCTTGTTGGCGCTTGCATCATGTGCCAATACTTACGAAATCAAGGGTACTTCCAACGTGAGCACTCTTGACGGACGTATGTTGTACCTGAAAATCTTGAAAGACAACAATTTCAAAAGCATCGATTCATGTGATGTGTTGCATGGACAATTTCATTTCGAGGGTAATCTGGATTCGGTAAAGATGGGTAACATCTTTATGGATGATGAGCCTGTATTGCCACTCGTCTTGGAATGTGGTGACATTAATGTGAAGCTGGATGATGCACAGCAGATTGTAAGTGGCACTCCACTCAATGATAAGCTATTCGGATTTTTTAAAAAATACCAGCAGTTGCAGAATCAGCAAAGAGAACTGGTCCACAAGCACGACCAAGCCATCATGGAGGGTAGCGATATGAATGTGGTAACGCAAAAACTCAATGCCGAGGCAATACAGCTCTCGGAGCAGGAAGATAAGCTGATTACAAGTTTCGTGACGGAAAACTTTGATAATGTTCTTGGAGCAGGCGTTTTCTTCCTTGTTACCATGGGCAATCAATATCCGATGCTCTCTCCTTGGATTGAGGATATCATGAGCAAGGCTACCGATCGGTTCAAGAACGATCCTTATGTAAAGGATTACTATAAGAAAGCTCAGGAGAATCAAGCTATCATGAACGGTACTCACGAAATGTCGCCTTCACAGGCTACTTCTGAGATGAACCAGCAGCTGGAGGCTCCACAGGTGAACCCTGACGCTGCACCAGCTCCAACTCCTAATGAGTTAGCAACACCAACTATTCCAGAAAAAACAGAAAAGTAATGAAGATATTAATAGAAAACGGTACCATAGTCAATGAGGGACGCTCTTTTCAGGGCGGTCTCATTGTTGATGGTGACGTTATTGCAGAGATATTTGAAGGAAAGGCACCCCGTGGCACCTACGAACATGTAGTGGATGCTTCGGGGTGTTTTGTTTTGCCAGGAGTCATAGATGATCATGTTCATTTCCGTGAGCCTGGACTGACACGTAAGGCTGACATCGAGAGCGAATCGAAGGCTGCGGCATACGGTGGCGTGACCTCTTATCTCGAAATGCCGAATACGGTCCCGCAGACTACAGCCCTGCAGGTGTGGGCTGATAAGCGTCAGCTGGGAGCCGAGAAAAGCCATGTTAACTATAGCTTCTTCTATGGAGCTACCAATGACAACGTGGAGAGTTTCTGTGGGCTGGACCGGCATCATGTGCCTGGTATCAAACTCTTTATGGGTTCCAGTACCGGAAATATGCTCGTAGATAAATACGAGTCGCTGGTAAGTATATTCCAGAATGCTAAGGAACTGGGCTTGCCCGTGATGACCCATTGCGAGGATACGGATATCATCAATCGCAATATGGCTGAGGCCAAGGCTAAATATGGTGATGATCCGGCAGTAGAACATCATCCGGAGATACGTAGTGAGGAGGCTTGCTACCAGAGTACGGCATTGGCTGTAAAACTGGCAAAAGAAAGTGGGGCGCATCTCCATGTGGCTCATCTTACAACGGCAAAGGAACTGGAACTGCTTCAGCCTGAGGCTCATATAACAGGAGAGGCATGTGTGGCTCATCTCTATTTCTGTGATGCTGATTATGCCAGCAAGGGAACACTCATCAAGTGCAACCCAGCTATCAAGACCGCTCAGGACCGTGCTGCATTGCGACAGGCATTGAATGATGGAAAGATAGCTACTATAGGTACTGATCATGCACCTCATGAATGGAAGGATAAGCAGGGCGGCTGTGCCAAGGCGGCTTCGGGAATGCCGATGGTTCAGTTCTCACTGGTTACCATGTTGGAACTCGTAGACGAAGGTGTGCTCAGTATAGAGCGTCTGGTAGAATTGATGGCGCATCAGCCTGCCCAGCTCTTCGAAATCGAGGGACGTGGTTTCTTGCGCAAGGGATACAAGGCAGATATTGCCATCGTCCGTCCTCATAGTCCATGGACTGTTACCAAGGATGAAATTCAGAGCAAGTGTAAATGGAGTCCGATGGAAGGACACGAATACCAGTGGCAGGTAGAACAGACTATCTGCAACGGACACCTTATATATAATAAAGGTGTGTTTGATGAAAATAGCCGTGGCGAAGAACTTACATTCAGATTGTAGATGAAAAAGGTTAGCTATGATATTTCTGAAGTAGCACCGTATATCAACTGGCTGTATTTCTATCATGCCTGGGGATTGAGCGGAAAGAAAGAAGAGGTAAAACTGAAAATGCGTCAGGAGGCTGAGAAAATGCTCTCCTCGTGGGAGGGTAAATATCATACTCACGCACTTCTCAGAATCATGGATGCCTATAGCGAGGGAGATGACATCATCGTTGAGACTGAGAATCAAGACCTGTTGAATGGCTGTGCCAATACAGAAATGAGGCAGGTTCGTTTACCGATGCTCCGACAGCAGCATCCATCTGTCCCTGGAGCTCCCAATTTCTGCCTGGCAGATTTTATCCGTCCTAGAAGTCTGAAGGTTTCAGGTGTCGAAAAAAAAACGGAAAAAATGCAGCTGCAAGACATCGCAAGCAGGTTAGGCGTGTTCTGCTGTACGGTAGATGCTTCTATCTTAGATGCTTATCGTAATCATGAATATCTGGGAATGATGGCACAGTTGCTTTGCGATCGGTTGGCTGAGGCTACGGCAGAACTGTTGCATGAACAGACACGCAAGACTTATTGGGGCTATGCACCCGATGAGCATCTGACTCCTCAGCAATTGCATTGTGAGGAATATCAGGGCATCCGGCCGGCTATCGGCTATCCGTCGTTACCCGATACGAGCTTCAATTTCATCATAGATCAACTGCTGGATATGAAGCAAGTAGGTATACGACTGACAGAAACGGGTATGATGACACCTCATTCCAGTGTGTCGGGCTTGATGTTTGCACATCCTATGGCTCAATACTTCGAATTGGGGAAGATAGGGCAGGACCAGTTATGCGACTATGCGCATCGTAGAGGTGTACCTGCAGAGTTGATGAGAAGATTTCTGCAGTCGAGTTTACTGAAGCGATAGTTTTATAGGCTAATAATTCATAGGATATTTGTCTTTAAACTTCCTGCTGACTTTTTCATACGTAATAGATAAAAAGATGTCTCACAAAATATAGTAAGAAAACAAAATGGTAGCAAGAATATTAGTGCCCGTTATCATCCTGACCATTCTGCCATATTGGTGGATAGGGAAGCAATACCTCTTCTTGAATAGGAGGAAGGGAAGTCTAGGCAAGTCTTTTTGCCATTTATACAGACGGTGGCTACGTCTTTTGTGGTGGCTGCCGGCAATGATTGTCATCGGGTATAGCGGTTTTCTCGCTCTGGAACGTAATTTCCTTCCCGACAACCCTGTACTGATTGATATCTGGTTTGGAGTGATGGCGATATTTGCTGTGCCCCAATTTGTCTTTGCCTTCTGCAGTTTTATCGGCTGGCTGTGCATGCGTATTGCTAAGAGCGGTAAGTTGGGCAGATTTGGATTCCGTCCTGGCAATCAAGGCAGAAACTGGGGTAAACTAGTGGGATTGGTATTGGCTGTGTGTGCGTTTTTCACGTTTATCTATGGCTTTACCTTGGGCTTCCCAAAGATGAAAGTGAAGCGGCTAACGGTGTATGTTCCTGATCTGCCAAAGAAGTTTGATGGGTATCGCATCGTGCATTTCAGTGATATTCATCTCGGTTCGTACTATGGTTGGCGTCGTGGATTGCCTCAGCGGGATGTGGACAGCATCAATGTTCAGCATGCCGACCTGATATGCTTTACTGGTGATTTGCAGAATGTGCAACCGTCAGAACTGAAGCCTTATATCAAACTGATGCAGAGTCTGAAGGCTAAAGATGGTGTTTTGAGTGTATTGGGTAACCATGATTATACCTGGTATCTTAACATCGATGAAGATGACAAGGCAGAAATGGAGAAAATAGAGACAGAGGTAAGACAGGCAGAAAAGGATATGGGCTGGCGACTGCTAAATAATGAGCATATCGTGATACGTAGAGGCAACGATTCTATCTATGTGGCTGGTACAGAGAACTACGAAAAGCCTTACCGCTCAGAAATAGGAAAGGCACTTTATGGTATCAAGCCAGGGTCGTTCGTTATGATGTTGCAGCATATTCCTAAACAGTGGAGCGAGACTTTGCCATCTGCCATTGCCGGAAACGATTCTGTGCAGGTGGCTCCGCAACTTACGCTCAGCGGTCATACTCATGCTGGACAGGTATCTGTTTTAGGGTTACGTCCATCGATGTTTATCCCATTCGATTATGGGCTGTATGAGCGTGAAGGTTGTCAACTCTATACCACATCTGGCTTGGGCGGAACTGTTCCAATCCGGGTGGGAGCTACAGCTGAAATAGTAGTCATCACGCTGCGCTGTAAATAAATCATTTCTTACCGTAGAATAAATAGCAGCATCAGCTAATCATAAAGTTCAAAGTTCAAAATTCAAAGTTCAAAATTCAAAGTTCAAAGTAAAAATGAAGTACTTATATCGATTATATCAATTGCTCATCTGTCTGCCGATACTTGTGGTAGCCAGTATTATAACCAGTTTGTCAACCGTGATAGGCTGCATGTTGGGCAACGGACACTTCTGGGGCTATTATCCGGGAAAGGTCTGGTCGCAACTCTGGATACGCCTTCTCCTTCTTCCTGTGAAAGTAGAGGGTAGAGAGCATCTTCAGAAGAACCAGAGTTATGTGTTTGTAGCTAATCATCAGGGTGCATTCGACATATTCCTGATATATGGTTTCTTGGGGCGTAATTTCAAATGGATGATGAAGAAAGGCATCCGTAAGATTCCTTTGGTAGGTGTAGCTTGTGAATATGCTCACCATATCTTTGTTGATAAGAGCGGTCCATCCAAGATTCGTGCTTCTTACGATCGTGCCCGTGAGGTGCTCAAGGAAGGTATGTCGCTGGTGGTATTTCCTGAGGGTGCCCGTACCTTTACCGGTCACATGGGTGTATTCCGTCGTGGTGCCTTCATGCTTGCTGATGAGTTGCAGTTGCCTGTTTGCCCACTTACTATTAATGGTAGTTTTGATGTGAAGCCTCGAATGAAGGATATGTCGTGGGTATTCTGGCATCCTCTCCGTCTTACTATTCATGAGCCTATCGCTCCTATCGGTAAGGGCCCGGAGAATATCAAGAACCAGATGACCAAGAGCTATGATGTCATCATGGCGGGACTGGAAAAGGAATATCAGGGATTTGTGGAGAATCCCGACCAATAAGATAACTAACAATGAACAAGATATGAAAAGTGATAGTATTGTAATTATTCCTACCTATAATGAGAAGGAAAATATAGAGAAAATCATCCGTGCCGTATTCGGCTTGGAGAAGAAGTTTGATATCCTGGTGATAGATGACGGAAGTCCTGATGGTACTGCTGCTATCGTTAAATCATTGATCAAAAATGAGTTTGCTGATAGATTGCATATCCTGGAACGCTCGGGAAAACTGGGATTGGGCACTGCCTATATCATGGGCTTCAAATGGTCGCTGCAGCAGGGCTATGACTTTATCTTCGAAATGGATGCCGATTTCAGTCATGACCCTAACGATTTGCCACGCCTTTATGCAGCTACCCATGATGAGGGGTATGATGTGGCTGTGGGTTCACGCTACGTATCGGGTGTGAATGTAGTAAACTGGCCTATCGGACGTGTACTGATGAGTTATTTTGCTTCTAAGTATGTGCGTCTTGTTACTGGATTCAAGGTACATGATACCACAGCCGGATTCGTTTGCTATCGTCGTAAGGTGTTGGAAACGATAGATTTAGATAAAATCCGTTTCAAAGGCTATGCTTTTCAGATAGAGATGAAGTTTACTTCTCATAAGATTGGCTTCAAGATAAAGGAAGTGCCAGTTATCTTCGTCAATCGTCGTGAGGGCGTTAGCAAGATGAATGGTGGTATCTTTGGCGAGGCTTTCTTCGGAGTGATGCGACTCAGACTGGATGGCTGGTTCAAAAAATATCCAAAGAAATAATGACTATTCAAGAAATAGAACAATTATATGGGCGTTCGCCACAGGCGAATGCCTTTTTGAGTTTATTGAAAGGGAAGTCGGTTCGCTCTGTTTCTCTTCAGGGTTTATTGTGCTCGTCGGTCCCTATGTTTTTTGCTCCTTTGCAAGAAAAAATAGGGCGTACAGTACTCTTTGTACTCAATGATGCTGATGAAGCTGGCTATTTCTATCACGACCTTACGCAGATGATGGGGCAGGAGAATACGTTCTTCTTTCCATCCAGTTACCGCCGTGCCATCAAGTATGGGCAGCGGGATGCGGCTAGCGAAATCCTGCGAACAGAAGTACTTGCCAGATTGTCGTCGGAATCATCTTCTGCTTCTGGAGGTATTTATATTGTTTCTTATCCTGCAGCACTTGCAGAAATGGTGATTGGCAAGCAACAGCTTGATGACCGTATTCTTAGGTTGCAGGTTGGACAGCAGGTTTCGCTAACTGATGTGGTTCATACTTTGCGCGATTTCGAACTCGTAGAGACCGATTATGTCTATGAACCGGGTCAGTTTGCTGTGCGTGGTAGTATTCTCGATGTCTATTCGTACAGTTGTGAATATCCGTTCCGTATAGATTTCTTCGGAGATGAAATAGACACCATTCGTACGTTCGATGTAGAAAACCAGTTGTCTAAAGACAAGCGGGAACTTATTGAGATTGTGCCGGAGTTGGCGAGCGTTCAGTCTATAAAGCAGTCTTTCCTCAGTTTTCTTCCTTCTGATGCTCTTGTGGTGATGAAGGATTATACCTTTGTGCATGACAGCATCGGAAAAATCTATGAAGATGGTTTCTCTGCTCAGATTATGCAGGAACGATTGGAGGGAGCCAACGAGATGGAAGCTGAGAAAATCATGCATGAGATGAAGAAGGAATTCAATCTCGTAACTCCTTTGGAATTCCAAAAAGGTGTGGCTGAACATCAAAGAGTGGTGTTATCCGGTAATGCTGATTCTGCTATTAGCTTTCAGATTGCCCCACAGCCGCTCTTTCATAAAAATTTTGAACTTTTGACCAAAACCTTGGAGGATTACCAGCTTCAGGGTTACACCTTATTTATATTAGCAGATAGCCAGAAACAGCAACAGCGTCTGAAGGATATCTTCCGCAGTGAGGAATTGAAGCGATACAACATCAGTTTTACATCTGTAGACAAGACTATCCATGAGGGCTTTATCGATCACGACAAGAAATGCTGTTTCTTTACCGATCATCAGATTTTCGACCGATTCCATAAGTATAACCTCCGTTCAGATAAGGCAAGAGCAGGAAAAATGGCGCTTACCATGAAGGAACTGCAGGAAATGGAACCGGGGGATTTTATTGTACATGTGGACTTTGGTATCGGTAAGTTTGGTGGACTGGTACGTGTTCCTGCCGGCAATAGCTATCAGGAAGTGATACGCATTATCTATAAGAATAATGATAAGGTGGATGTCTCTATCCATTCGCTTTATAAGATAAGTAAGTATCGTAGAAGTGATACGGGTGAACCGCCTCGTTTGTCTACACTGGGCACTGGTGCCTGGGACAGACTGAAGGAAAAGGCAAAGAAGAAGATTAAGGATATTGCCCGAGATCTCATAAAACTATATGCGCAGCGCAGAAGAGAAAAGGGTTTTGCCTTTAGTGCTGACAGTTATCTGCAGCATGAATTGGAGGCATCTTTTCTTTATGAAGATACACCCGATCAGGGAAAAGCTACTGCTGAAGTGAAGAAAGATATGGAGAGTGGTAGACCTATGGACCGTCTGGTTTGTGGCGATGTTGGCTTCGGAAAGACCGAGGTTGCCATACGAGCTGCTTTCAAGGCGGCTTGCGACAGTAAGCAGGTGGCTGTACTGGTGCCTACTACCGTGTTGGCTTATCAGCATTACCAAACCTTTAAAAGTCGATTGGAAGGACTACCGGTACGTGTTGATTACCTCTCTCGTGCCCGTTCTGCCAAGGATACCAGACTGATTATCGAAGATTTGAAGGCAGGCAAGATAGATATACTTGTAGGAACCCATAAATTGATTTCCAAAACAGTGAAATGGCATGACTTGGGTCTGCTGATCATTGATGAAGAGCAGAAGTTTGGTGTTTCAACCAAAGAAAAGCTGCGCCAGCTCAAGGTGAATGTTGATACGTTGACCATGAGTGCTACTCCAATACCTCGTACCTTGCAGTTCTCGCTGATGGGAGCGCGTGATATGAGCATCATGCGTACACCGCCATCTAACCGTTATCCTATTCATACCGAGTTGATTACTTTTAACCGTGAAGCGATTATTGATGCTGTCAACTTCGAAATGAGTCGTAATGGACAGGTGTATTTTGTTTGCAACCGTATATCCAAGTTGGAGGAGCTGAAACTCTTCCTAGAGAAATATATTCCTGATTGTCGTGTGGTCATCGGCCATGGTCAGATGGCACCAGAGCAATTGGAGAAAGTTATAATGGGATTCATCAATTATGATTATGACGTATTGCTCTCTACTACTATTGTAGAAAACGGAATAGATGTGGGTAATGCCAATACTATCATCATAGAAGATGCCCATAAGTTCGGACTGAGTGATTTGCATCAGATGCGTGGTCGTGTAGGACGTAGCAATAAAAAGGCATTTTGCTATCTCATTGCTCCTCCAAAGAGTGCGCTTACTCCAGAGGCACGTCGCAGACTGGAGGCGCTGGAAACTTTCAGTGAGCTGGGAAGTGGTTTTAATCTGGCTATGCAGGACCTCGATATTCGTGGTGCAGGTAATCTGTTGGGTTCGGAACAGAGTGGTTTTATGGAAGATCTGGGTTATGAAACCTATCAGAAGATTCTTTCACAGGCTGTAACAGAATTGAAGAACGAGGAGTTCTCTGACCTCTATCAGCAGGAAATGGAGGCAGGGGAACAATTAACAGGTGATGATTTCGTGGACGACTGTGCGATAGAAAGCGACTTGGAAACCTATTTCCCTGATACCTATGTGCCAGGTAGTAGCGAGCGTATGCTTTTGTATCGTGAGTTGGATCATTTGCAGAGTGATGATGAATTGAAGGCTTATCGCCAGCGCTTGATTGACCGCTTTGGTCCGGTTCCGAAAGAGGGTGATGAATTGATGTATGTAGTAACACTACGGCGTCTGGGTAAGCGTTTGGGATCTGAGAAAATCATGCTCAAGGCTGGTAGCATGCAAATGCAGTTTGTGAGTAATGTGAACAGTCCGTTCTATAAGAGTCAAATGTTCTCTCGTGTGATTAATTACGTTACAACTCATGTTCGTGAATGTGCATTAATGGAAAAGAATAACAAGCGTTATCTGCGAATCAAGAATGTTACGAGCGTAGAACAGGCGGTAGAGCTTTTACGCAAAATCTCTTCCTTAGAGTTAGAATAAATAAACATGTGAGTACTGTTTATGGTAAAATGAAAAAACAATGAAAGATTAGATACCCCTATCTGCTTTCATTGTTTTTTCTTTATGTATAAGTAAAAGATGATGAAAAGCGTTTCACAACGCCTGTTTGTTTTAACTGCTGCAAAGATAGTAATTAATCTTAAAACATAGGGGTAATTTTTGATTTTTATAGGAGTAAAAAATGTTTTATTGTTATATTTTGGATAGATTTTATTGCATTTCAAGATAAATTGTCGTCATTTTAAGATAAAAAAGAAAATAGAAGAGAAAAAGATTAGTAATTTTTCTCTTAATTGAAATATTATTTGTACTTTTGCCGTGGAATAACAGATAATGTTTCATTTGGAAAGCAAAATCTTTTCTGGAAAAACAAAATGAAAGCGAATTTTCTAATAATTTAAACATAATATTATGAGACAGAAAAAGTATTTACTGCAAGAGCAGGATATCCCTACTCAGTGGTACAACATTCAGGCTGATATGCCTAACAAGCCATTGCCACCGTTGAATCCACAAACTCACAAGCCGCTCAATGCTGACGACTTGTCTCACATCTTCAATAAGGAGTGTTCTAAGCAGGAACTTGATGTAGAGCATGCTTGGATTGATATTCCTGAGGACGTAAGAGAGAAGTATACTTATTATCGTTCTACCCCTTTGGTGAGAGCCTATGCTCTTGAAGAGGCTTTGGGTACTCCTGCTCATATCTATTTCAAAAATGAGAGTACAAATCCATTGGGCTCTCACAAAATCAACTCTGCTATACCTCAATGCTATTATTGCAAGCAAGAGGGCGATTCTAATGTTACTACAGAGACCGGTGCTGGTCAGTGGGGCGCTGCTCTTTCGTATGCTGCTAAATTATACGGACTGGAGGCTGCTGTATATCAGGTTAAGATTACTATGCAGCAGAAGCCTTATCGCTCCAGCATCATGCGTACCTTCGGAGCCACTGTAGAGGGTTCTCCTTCCATGAGTACTCGTGCGGGTAAGAACATTATTACTCGCGATCCTCATCATCCTGGTTCTCTCGGTACTGCTATCAGTGAGGCAGTAGAGTTGGCTACAACAACTCCGGGATGTAAGTATACTTTGGGTTCTGTACTCAATCATGTGGCTCTTCATCAGACTGTAATTGGTCTTGAAGCAGAGAAGCAGATGCAGATGGCTGGTGAGTATCCTGATACCATTATTGCTTGTTTCGGTGGTGGTAGCAACTTTGGTGGTCTTGCCTTCCCATTCATGCGCCATAACTTGAGTGGTGAGAAGCATACTGAGTTTATCGCTGCAGAGCCAGATAGCTGTCCTAAGTTGACCCGCGGTAAGTTTGAGTACGACTTTGGTGATGAGGCAGGTTATACTCCATTGTTGCCAATGTACACTTTAGGGCATGACTTCAAGCCTGCCAATATCCATGCTGGTGGTCTTCGTTATCATGGTGCAGGTATGATAATCTCTCAGCTCATCAAGGATGGTTATATGCACGGTGTAGACATTCCTCAGTTGGAGTCGTTCAAGGCAGGTATGCTTTTTGCTCGTACCGAGGGTATAATTCCTGCTCCTGAGAGTTGTCATGCTATTGCTGCTACTGTACGTGAGGCTTTAAAGGCTAAGGAGGAAGGTAAGGAGAAAGTAATTCTTTTCTGTCTCTCTGGTCATGGTCTTATAGATATGCCTTCATACGAGAGCTATCTTAATGGTGATTTGCATGATTATAGGGTAAGTGATGAGGAAATCAACAAGTTCCTTGCTACTGTACCAAAGGTAGATTAATGAATGTTTTTTTTGATTTTGGAATAAATGATTCTAAAATATTAGTATAAAAAATAGCCAGGTAGTTTTTTGCTATCTGGCTATTTGTTTTTATATTAAGCCCTTATGTTTATGCTTTGAGCCATTCCTCAATGGCTTTGGCAATTACGTCAAAGCTTGTTGTAGGTTCAAAACGTGCTACTACCTGTCCCTTCTTGTTGATGAGGAACTTGGTGAAGTTCCACTTGATGTCGGCACTCTCCTTGTAGTTAGGATCTGCTTCGCTCAACATCTTGTCAAGTACAGGATAAAGAGGATGTGATTCGTCCCAACCAGCAAAGCCCTTTACTTCCTTCAGGAATTTGAAGAGAGGAGCTGCATCGTCACCGTTCACTTTTATTTTCTTATATCTTTGAAATTCTGTACCGTATGTAAGTTTACAGAATTGATGGATGCTTTCATCGGTTCCTGGGGCTTGCTGACCAAACTGGTTGCAAGGGAAATCGAGAATTTCGAAACCTTGTGAGTGATATGTTTCATAGAGCTTTTCTAATTCCTCATACTGAGGTGTAAAACCACACTTGGTGGCTGTGTTGACGATGAGTAATACCTCGTTAGCGTACTCTTTGAGGGAAACATCCTTTCCCTTTCTGTCCTTGACAGAGAATTCGTAAACAGTTCTCATTTTTTTATATATTTTATGTATCTAATTAGCTTGTAATACTATTTGTATTTCCGTTACGAGTGCAAAGATACTATTTTTCTTTTAGACAGAATAATAAGTTTACATAATTTATCTAAAATAATAGGGATTAAAATGGAAGATGGGGAATGATAACGGAAAAGTCTTGAAAAAACAGAAAAAAAAGTCCGGGAATTTCACAATCCCCGGAATACTTCCAACTTTCTTCCACTCAAAACTCAAGTCGAAGAAAGTTTCGATTAATCTATCATTTAACTTTTCCCTTAATTCCGCAACACTATAGTTTAACATTATTTATAAGTGCCTGAGCAACAA
>ERZ1026858.466-NODE-466-length-21946-cov-18.469691_pt1 | contig 21946 bp, 14 predicted proteins | sample MGYA00380159_ERZ1026858 | MGnify/ENA primary metagenome ERZ1026858 (study PRJEB33269, sample SAMEA4719795) | human gut metagenome | biome: human-associated habitat; feature: organic feature; material: feces | place: Cameroon | collected 2013-10 ...
TAACAAAACTGTGTGCATAGGTTTGTCGCTTGCAACCGAGTTTTCGGACTGACCCGATTTTTCTGAATTTTGAACGCCCTACCTTTCAGAGGCATTGCCTGTCTGACTTACCTTTCAACCACATAAAAAATGAGGAAGCATCTTAATGATAAAGACGCTTCCTCATTTTCACAATATGGAATGCCTACGTTATTTTATGAATACCTTGCGCAAACTACCATCACTCATACGAATTAAATTTAAGCCACGCTGTGGCCGAGTGATACGTCGTCCGTCAATCGTATAGTAGGCTTTTTCAGACAGATTTTCTTTATCTCCCATTGTCACCTCCCCTATGGACGTTTCTTGTTGTTCAAGTCTAATCGAACAAGAATGGTCTATTGTAAACACAACGTCGAACGAAATATCGTTGTTAGCACCGTTAGCATTTACTGCTCTAAAGCGATATTTTCCTGGAAGCAATCTCATTCTGCCTCTATATAGCAAATCTGAATAACCAGTTAAGACGTGAGCATTTCTCGTTAAATCAATCAACTCGAGATTTCCTTCTAATTCGTCTCTATAAATAGACAATAGCTTGTCCTTATAGAAGAATCGAACCCTATACGCACCACTGAATCCAATAGAAATCGTGGTATCTTTGGATAGTTCCGATAAAGGATAACGGTAAAAACCTGCGTCATTGCGATATTCAGACATTCCAACAATCAAATCAGCTTCAGAGTGTTCTTCAAGATAAATATGTCCCTTTTTATAATCGGAATATTCTCTTGAGGGTCGCTCAATAACAATAAATCCTTCGCTATAATCGCCCCATTCCTTATTCCAAGACTGAAGCCAACGATAGCAACCGACGCTGTCGCTTTCCACGACTATTTCATGAAACTTGAGGGTAAATTCATTATACCCCGGCTTCACAGGGAATGTGCGATTAACAAGATACTTATTGTATTTTGTTCCAGCTGCCGTCTCTTCTTTTTTATATTGTTTTCGATTATAGTATAATTCCGTCTCCCCACGATAAAACACGGTGTCGCAAGCAAATTCCGCGTCTTTTAGACGTACGAAGGAGAAATCCTGGGCCGATTTGATGCGGAAAACATGATTGTCTGAATTTCCTACGAAAAAGGAAGACACTGAATCGTTTTCACTTAAATATTCATTACGCGTTTTCCCAGAATAGTAAAAATAAGAACCTTCTGGCAAGAGATAAGTAATCGTGTCGTTCGGCAACGGATCTCTCGATGCTCCTATAGGCTTGACGCATCCGTCATGATGGGTGTGTTCCTTACTATTATATAAGTTTGCGCCTTCGACCCCCATAAAAATCATGTTTCCATCTGCAAAATAAACGCACGGAGCCACAAAACGAACTGGATATATTTTTTTGAAATCTAAAGGCTGAGGGGCACCAGCTAACCACACTTTAAAATCTTTTTCAGTCAAGTTTCTGTTTGCAGGCTTGGATAATGAGGCATCGAAGAATTCTGCATTCATAAATTCACGGATGGTGTCATTCTGATTTTTGAAACTTAAGAGACATATAGGATTATAATACATCGACGCCGCCGTGTTCACCAAGGTGGTCATCGAAACATCATCACCAACGATTTCCTTTTCAAGCATTCTAAAGTAGGTCGGGTTATTCGTGGGTTTTGGATCAAAGTCAGAAACATACGTTCCCCCGTAAACAACGGTCAGTTTGTCGGCGTATTTAGCTGCTCCATGCAAAACGATATGGTCTCTCAATGGCTGACTGACACCAAGCACCACATCTTGCTCTGCAGCATCGTTTGTCACCGTGACACTCTTTATCACATGTTTATTGGAGGCATTATAAGGAGTCATAAAATCCTCATCGCAGGTTTCTACCACAGGGTCATACAGCTGGAAATATTGCGTACCCGGTAGAGCATAAATAGCTATCGTCCTGTTATCAACATTCTTTTGCAACCCGCACAGCCGTCCATAAAAACTGCCGTAACCATAGGCTGGAGCCAACGGATGTTTTTGATAGAATGTGGACGAGACGCCTTGTGCATTCACCACGCAGCATGGATTTCCTTTAGAATCATTGATATAGAGACGACACTTCACGGCATTCCGATAGTCGGTATCGATTACCCTATCGGCATCTCCAACCACAATCGAATCGGCATGCAAGGCATACTCGTGGTTGTTGGGGGAGATGACATAGCGCACTTTTTCGCCAGGAGCAGCAAAAACGGAGAAAGACTCATCTTGAATTTCCACCGTATTCACATTCATCTCAGCGCCAAAGACCCCCGTTTTCAAATCGGGGGCCAACGTGGCTCTCGTTGTCTTCCCGTCTCTGTCAATCACCGGATTGAACGTCACGCGTTTGCAATTCTCCAACTGATCAATGATAACATTTTGCACACCCGTTGTGTTTTCTGCATCAAAAGAGAGCTTACCAGTCTTGGGAAGAATGAAATGTGGATCGTAAAAACGATAGCTCACCTCATAATTTCTCAAACCAAGCTCTGTTTTAAGAGTTCGCAGACTAATCATGGGAGATACCCAAGCCCCCATATCGCTCTGAAAATTCAGCGTAATGGCTTTCGTTTTTACGCCTGAATAAACATCGTTCAAACTCTGCGAGAAGGACACTCCGCGCTTAATGTACTTGTCATTACTTTCGATGACACTGTTTCCAGAAACGTGAACCGTAAGTGTACGCAAGTTTTCCTGTTGCAAAGTCTCTCCCGATACTCCTGAAGGAGCGTTAATAACAATTCTTGCCGATTGGGCATTTACACGTCCCCCACCAATAAAAGGAATAAGGAAGAGTCCCCCAATCAAAAAGGCATTACTACATAAGTTGTGTTTCATATTTATCTATGTTTTTATATATCAAGGGCAAAGGTACGATATTACAACCTACTACACAAATTATTTATTAAGAACTTTAAGATTTTTTAAAGTGCGTTTTTACTCTCTCATCGTTAAACAGTTTTTCCTTGCTTTTGGAGGTGCCGCCATATATCCATATCTTTACTCTTACTTAAAAAATAGACGAACATGACTTTACTCAAAGACAAGGAAAGAATACTGCAAACGGACGCTCATCAAAAAAGCGGCAGGAAATCGCTATCGTGACCGATTTCCTGCCGTTTCTTATTCAACAATTATTTCGTCTGTGAATACCCCTCCTTCTTGAGGATTTCCACCAGGCGCTGACGATGGTCGCCCTGGATGATGATTTCGCCATCTTTGGCCGAACCGCCGACGCCGCATTTCTGCTTCAAGAGTTTGCAGAGCGATTGGAGGTCGTCGGTCGAACCGATGAAACCGCGCACGAGCGTCACGGTCTTGCCACCTCTTCCAGCTCGCTCCATGCTCAGCCGCAGTTTTTGCTGCTGCTTGGGCAAGGTCTCGTTTTCCTCGGCCTCGGCTTCTTGATAGGAGAAATCGGGGTTGGTGGAATAGACCACGCCCTGACGTTTGCGGCGTGCAGGCTCCGCCTTCGCAGTTTCCTGATTGGCCGGCTCTGGTTCGTTGTTTGTTTCTTCCGGCTCCGAAGCCTGGCTTGCCAGTGCGCTCAGAGCTGTTTTCCAGTCTGTCATAAATCTCTAATATAAAAAACGGGCAGCCCCAAGAGCTTTTACTGTCTTTTGGGCTTGCCCGTTTATTGGTTAACAGAATGTCAAGCAGGTGGCCAAATGTATTTTATAAGCAGATGGCCTCCGCCTGAAAATCCTGCACGATGAATCACTGCAACTTGGCCAAAGCCTCCTTGATGCGACGCATGGCCTCAACGATGTTTTCGTCGCTTGTGGCGTAGCTCATGCGGAAGCATTCAGGCGAGCCGAAGGCGGCACCGCCAACGGTGGCAACGTGTCCTTCTTCGAGGAGATACATGGCGAAGTCCATAGAGTCGTTGATGACGCGGTCGCCGAAGTGCTTGCCGAAATAAGAACTGCACTTAGGGAAGAGATAGAAGGCACCGTGGGGCTCGTTGACTTCGAGGCCGGGGATTTCCTTGGCGAGACGAACGATGAGGTCGCGGCGGCGCTCAAAGGCCTGACGCATTTCCTCCACGCAAGCCTGCGAACCCGTGTAGGCTGCTTCGGCTGCTTTCTGGGAAACGGAGCAAGGACCGCTCGTGTACTGACCCTGGAGCTTGTTGCAGCCTTTCACAATCCACTGCGGACCGGCAATGAAACCGATACGCCAGCCTGTCATGGCATAGGCCTTGCTCACGCCGTTAACAATCACAACGCGGTCGCGCACTGACTCAAATTGGGCAATGCTTTCGTGGCGGCCCACATAGTTGATGTGCTCGTAAATCTCATCGGCAACGACGTAGACCTGCTCGTGTTTTGCCAACACTTCTGCCAGGCCCTGGAGTTCTTCCTTGGAATAGACAGAACCCGTCGGGTTGCTCGGAGAGCAGAGAATCAAAGCTTTGGTCTTCGGCGTAATGGCAGCCTCAAGCTGGGCGGGCGTGATTTTGAAATCCTGTTCGATGCCAGCTTCAACAATGACCGGTTCGCCGCCAGCAAGCTTCACCATTTCGGGATAGCTCACCCAATAGGGGGCAGGCACGATGACCTCGTCGCCGTCGTTGACCAATGCCATGATGGTGTTGCAAACAGATTGTTTGGCACCGTTGGAGCAGCAGATCTGGTCGGCAGTATAGTCCAATCCGTTTTCATTTTTCAGTTTCTTCACGATAGCCTCACGCAGAGCCGGGTATCCAGCAACGGGAGAATAGCGTGACCAGTTTTCCTCAACAGCCTTGATGGCTGCGGCCTTGATGTGGTCGGGCGTATTGAAGTCGGGTTCACCCACACTCATGTTAATGATGTCAATGCCTTGTGCCTTGAGTTCACCGCTCTTCTGTGACATAGCCAGCGTGGCGGAAGGAGAAAGGCGGTTCAAACGATTGGAAAGTTCGTTCATTGTCTTATTATTGTTTTATAGAAGCGGCCCACGGTTGTTCCGCAGACCGCTTCATAGGTTTGAATTTCAGATTAATCCCTGTTGCCACCGACAATGCGGAGGATGAAGAGGAAGAGATTGACGAAGTCGAGATAGAGCGTCAAGCTGCCCATCAAGGCCATCTTCATGGTGTCGTTGTTCACTTCGCCGCCATATTGCATGAGCATCATCTTGATTTTCTGCGTGTCGTAGGCCGTCAGTCCGGCAAAGAGGAGCACGCCGAGATAAGTGACACCCCAATAGAGCGCACTGCTGGCCACGAAGATGTTGACGATGGAGGCGATGATGATGCCGATGAGCGCCATCATGGCGAAACGTCCAACGAAACTGAGGTCGCGCTTAATGAGGAAACCGACCAGACTCATGGCGCCGAAGGTTCCAGCGGTGATGAAGAAGGTCGTGGCGATAACCTGCGGCGAATAGGCCAGGAAAATCACGGAGAGCGTGGCGCCGTTGAGGATGGAATAGGCAGCAAACATCAGTCCGGCTGCCATAAACGACATCTTCATGATGCGCGCGGAGAGAATCCACACCAAAGCCAGTTCGGCAATGATGAGCACCATGAAGGAGCTGCCAGTGAAGATGCTCTGCATGAGGGCCACGTTGTTGGCAACGTAAGCAGCCGTGAGCCCTGTCATGGCCAGTCCAAGAGTCATCCAAAGATAGGTCTTGCTCAGCAATGCTGAAAAGGCACTCACACTGCTCGACTGAGAGTAGAGGCCAGTTGTTCTTTCTTGTTCCATTTTTTCTGATTTATTTTTTGAGATGCAATGTGTGTCCCATGCGCTCCTGCTTTGTGCGCAGATAGCGTTCGTTATATCGGTTGGGCTTGATTTCGATGGGCACGTTTTCAACGATTTCCAAGCCATAGGCTTCAAGGCCAACGCGCTTGACAGGGTTGTTTGAGATGAGGCGCATCTTCTTCACGCCAAGCAGGCCGAGGATTTGTGCGCCCACGCCATAGTCGCGCTCGTCGGGGTCATATCCCAAATGCACGTTGGCGTCAACCGTGTCGTAGCCCTCTTCCTGGAGTTTGTAGGCGGCAATCTTGGCCATCAGGCCAATGCCGCGTCCTTCCTGGTTGAGATAGAGCACCACGCCCTTGCCTTCCTTCTCGATCATCTCCATCGACTTATGGAGTTGCTCGCCGCAGTCGCAACGCTCGCTGCCGAAGATGTCGCCGGTGGCGCATGAAGAGTGAACGCGCACCAAGACGGGTTCGTCGGCCTCCCATTCGCCTTTAATCAAGGCGATGTGCTCCAAGTGGTTGCTTTTCTGACGGAAGGGGATGAGGCGGAAATGACCATATTCTGTCGGCATGTCCACTTCCTCGCCCTTCTCGACGAGGCATTCGTTTTTCAAGCGATAGGCAATGAGGTCTTTGATGGTGATGATGTGTAGACCCTCCTTGGCTGCAAATTTCTGCAACTGGGGCATACGGGCCATCGTGCCGTCTTCATTGAGGATTTCGATGAGACAAGCGGCAGGATTGAAGCCAGCCATGCGGGCCAAGTCGACAGCGGCTTCGGTGTGTCCGGCACGCGCCAACACACCGCGGTCTTGTGCGTAGAGCGGATTAATGTGGCCCGGGCGTCCAAAGGTTTCCGGACGGCTGTCGGGGTCGGCCAAAGCGCGGATGGTGGCGGCGCGGTCGTGGCATGAAACGCCGGTGGTGCAACCTTCAAGTTTGTCAACGGTCACTGTGAACGGCGTTCCGAGCATACTGGTGTTTGACTGCACCTGATGCTCGAGTTCCAACTGGCGACAACGCTCGATGGTTACAGGCGCACAAAGCACGCCGCGTCCGTTGCGCAACATATAGTTCACCTTTTCGGGGGTAACGAGTTCCGCCGCCATAATGAGGTCGCCCTCGTTTTCGCGGTCTTCGTCGTCAACAACGATGACGAACTGTCCTTTTTTGAAGTCCTCAATGGCTTCTTCGATAGTGGCAAGTTTGAAATTGTCCATATTCTTATGGGAGATATTTGCTTATTATATAATATGTAGGGATTCAATATTATTTATGTAATATATGCAGGGGAAAACCAGTCTGACGACACCGCCTGGCGCCCGAGGGCTACTGGCTCATCACCGACTCTCCTGAAGCCGCTCTGAAGCACCGTTGTCGAACATGAGGTTACTCGTTTTCGGCAATGCGGCATCAGAACCGCTGGGGGAGGTATTTTCTGTTGGCGATGCGGCACGTTGTTCCGTATGTGCCTTGGCACGGAAATATTTGCGAAGGTAACGTTGGGCATACCATCCGGCCAGGAACACGATGATGAGGGCAACGAGAAGGGCACCCACCCTGCGCACTGACCATCTCCGCTTCCAACCTGCTTTTCCGGCGGACGCTCCGCTGGCAGATTCGCCGCCTTCTTCGTCGGAGAGCGCCGTGCCTTCAATCATGCCATCGGCATTCACGTGGCGCAGCAACGGGGAAAGACGCTCGCAGGTTTCGGTGATTTGCTTCATGTCGCGAAGAAGACGGAAACGGAAGCGCCAGATGCGACACCAGAGCACGAAGCCCAGAGGGAAGAACACACCGGCTATCTTGTTGGCCCTGTTGCCTTCAAAAGGCGACGTGTGGGCGTGGACGTAGACGACAGGAAAATTGTTGAGCATCGAAACGATGCGCGGGTCCTTGGCGTTGGAGAGCTCTTCAACGATGGCTTCCAGGCGCCCGCCGATTTCTTCAACGTGGTGGTCGGTGTTGTGACGGAAGAACACGTCGACATAGCTGGGCGCCGACTTCAATCGGGAAACGCGTGCATATTCGCGGCAATCGTTGCACAAGGCATCAAGCTGCTCGCTCATACGGGCGTAGTCGGGATCGTGGATGATCACTTCCTTGCGGTTTAAGTGTCGGCTCGTTCGCAGACCCAAAAGGGCACGGAAGAAGTTGAGATACATCTCAGCGTTGAACACAACGGAGTCTTTATTGGCCTTATAGGTCAGGAACACACCGAAGGGCAGCAGCACAACCGAACTGATCCACATGCCGTAGACCATGTTCCACGAACCGTCGCGTGCCATTTTCATGCCCGAGGTATTGATGATATAATAGAAAATGAAAATCAACACCGATATGACCGCGGGCAAGCCGAGACCGCCCTTGCGGATGATGGCACCGAGGGGCGCACCGATAAAGAAGAAAAGGAGGCAGGCCAAAGAGAGCGTCATCTTCTGATGCCATTCCACCCAGTGGCGGCGTATTTGGTTGTCGCCCGTCTGCGCGGCCAGGCTTTTCCACTCCAGTTCGGAATTAACCGACCTCACCGTGTTGAGCGCCATCTGGCGGGCTGTTCTGACATCGGAAGGCGAAGTGCGGGCCAAGATGCTGTCGAAAGGAAGGGGCTTTGCTGCGCGGAGGGCGGCAGCGGTTTTCTTCGACATGATTCTCTTATCAAACCAGCGCTGGCTCACATCGCGATAGTATATCTTTCCGATGCTGTCGAGCTCTGCGTTCATGGAGTCGACCGAAGCCTCGATTTCCCACATGCTCTTGGCTTGCGGCATATCGCGCAACATATTTTTGTCCATCATGGCGAAGTTGCTGTCGAAATCAATCAGGAAGCGCTTGTAGGCAAACGTTTCCCGGTCAAACGGCACGTGGGCCGATTGCATCATCGACATGCCCTGCGACTGCAGGTTTTCAAATTGCTCACCGTTCCAAAGGTCGAGGCGCAGATGGAGCTTGTCGGCCGTCATCTCGAGTCGGCCGGAGTCGGCCAAAACGATTTGTGCGCGGTCAAAACCCTGGTCGGTCTTATAGATGATGGTTTGGTAAAGCATGCCGGTCTCTGCATTCTTCCGCTGCACATAGAGGTTGAGGTTGGGGATTTCGTTGTAAAACACTCCCTCCGGAATCTCCACGGCCGGCTGCGCCTGCTTCATGCTGAACAAAAGGGTTCGCAAACTGATTTGGGCATCGGGCGCCGTCTTGTTTTGGAAATAGAACGACATGCCCGTAAACACGATGACCAGCATCAGGATGGGACGCATGATGCGCACAAGCGGAACGCCCGCGGCCTTCATGGAAAGCAGCTCCAACTGCTCCCCCATGTTGCCAAACGTAATGAGCGAAGCCAACAAAATGGCAAGCGGCAGCGACATGGGAATCAGCGTGATACCCATGTACCAGAAGAACTGCCCCAAAATATCCAGCGACAGTCCCTTGCCTATCAGTTCGTCGATGTAACGCCACGTGAACTGCATCATGAAAACGAACAGGCAAATGAAGAAGGCGCCGAAGAACAACGGCAGAAACTTCTTTAATATATAGAGGTCTAATTTCTTTATTCCTAACATCACTGCAAAAATACTACATTTTTTTCATCCGCACCACCTGAACCACCTATTCTACACGCCAATTTGATATTTCTCAAAGAAAATTCAATATTTTTCTTGGTTTCGCTTGGTGGTTTCAAAATTAATTTCTAATTTTGCACTCGCAAACGAGAAACAAAATCTCCTTGCATATGGGTTAGACAATGGCGAGATAGCTCAGCTGGTTAGAGCGTCGGATTCATAATCCGAAGGTCAAGGGTTCAAGTCCCTTTCTCGCTACGAAGCGACTACTTCTTTTGAAGTGGTCGCTTTTTGTTTTTATCTATACTTTCTGTCTACGCTGCGCGGGGCAACGGCCAGCGACACACAACCAAACTGCCGACTATACGTAATGGCACCATTACTACAAACACAAAAAGGAAAGAGGATTCTACAGCAATGTAAAATCCTCTTTCCTTTTTGTGACCCCGCTGGGATTCAAACCCAGGACCTTCAGAACCGGAATCTGACGCTCTATTCAGCTAAGCTACGGAGCCGTTGATACCTGCGGAACGCGTTTCCGCAAAATCCACCTGCAAAGATAAGGATAAATTCCGAATCACGAGCACGCGGTCAGAATAAATTTCAGACATGGACACCTCGCCCCCGTTTTCTCTTCGTTTTCTCCCCAGCGAAAGTTAGGAGATGCCCTTGGGGAAGAAAGGAAAACCTCGCCAGAAAGAGGCGCCTCCCGTCCAGTGGAAAATCAGCGGTTGCTCACTGCCCAGCAATCTTGAGTATCGCCTCGCGGCAATCTTCCATCAACCATTTCGGCGTGGAAGTGGCGCCGCAAACGCCGACACTGCCCGCGCCGTCGAACCATTCCCGACGGAGCGCCGCCGGCGTGTCTACGAGATAAGCACGGGGATTGACGCGGCGGCAGGCCTCAAAGAGAACGCGGCCGTTGCTGCTTTTGAGGCCACACACGAAGATGACGACATCGTGGCGCACGGCAAAATTGCAGATATTCGGCAGGCGGTTGGCCACCTGTCGGCAGATGGTGTCGTAGGAACGGAATGTGGCAGGCGCCTGAATGTGTGCCGTGATATAGTCCACAATCTGACGGAACCCCTCCAGCGGCTTGGTGGTCTGAGAGAAAAGACGGATGTCGCGTGTGAAGTCGAGCTTCTCCGCGCCCTCCAGTCCCTCAATCACAATGGCCGTCCCGTCGGTCTGTCCGACGAGGCCGAGCACCTCCGCATGGCCGGGCTTTCCGTAGATAACGATTTGCGGGCGCCCTGGCTCCGAAAACACCTGCTTGATTCGCCGTTGCAATTGCAACACCACAGGGCAGGTGGCATCGATGATGTTGATGCCGTTGGCCAACGCGGTGGCGTAAGTCTCGGGCGGTTCGCCGTGGGCACGCAGAAGCACTTTGGCATTGCGGAGCGAGCGAAATGCCTCGTGGTCAATGGTTTCCAGTCCCATTCCCCGCAGACGTTCACACTCACTGCCGTTGTGAACGATGTCGCCGAGGCAATAAAGGCGCTGGCTATGTGCCAACTCCTCCTCGGCCTTACCAATGGCCGTGGTCACGCCGAAGCAGAAACCGGAGTGTTCGTCGATTTCGATGTTCAGCATGTCGACGCGTTGTTCTTTCGTTCCACAGCATCTTCAAACTTGGCAAGCAGCCATTCTCGTTGCTGCGATACGGTCATTTCGCTGTTGTCAAGCACCACGGCATCTTCAGCCTGGCGCAAAGGAGCCACGTCGCGGTGTGAGTCGATATAATCGCGCTCCTTCACGTTGCGAAGGATGTCTTCAAAATCAGCAGGCATTCCCTTGGCCTGCAATTCGTCGAAACGGCGCTGGGCACGCACTTCCGCCGAAGCCGTCACGAAAATCTTGAGTTCGGCATCCGGGAACACCACCGTTCCGATGTCGCGGCCGTCCATCACGATGCCGCGCTTGCTCCCCATAGCCTGCTGCTGACAGGTGAGTGCTTCGCGAACAAAGGGAAGGGCTGCCACAGGGCTCACGTGGGACGACACTTCAAGCGAACGGATTTCTTTTTCCACACACTCGTCGTTGAGATAGGTCTGCGGAAGATTGGTTGAAGGGTCAAGACGGAAAGAAACGATGGCATTTTCCATCTGGTTCTCCAACGCGGCCGCCTTCACGCTTCCGTCGGCCTCGAAGAGGTTGTTTCGGAGGGCGTAAAGTGTCACGGCGCGATACATGGCGCCGGTGTCGACATATATATATCCAACTGCGCGGGCCAAATCCTTGGCCATCGTGCTCTTTCCACAAGAGGAGTAGCCGTCAATGGCCACGATTATTTTTTTCATACTGATTAAAGATATTCTGGTAATTGATATAAGCGGGTTGAATTGCTTCCTTTGATGAGCACCATGCAACCGTTGAGCGGTGCCGCCTCGAGTTGTTTCTTCACGGCTTCCACATCGGGGAAGAAGCGGTGTGCGCCAGCACAGTCTTTGAAGTTGTCGCCAACAAACCAAAGTTCGTCACACCCCAGCGTCTCTGCTTCAGAGACCACACGGCGATGTTCTTCCTCCGATGCCGCACCGAGTTCGCGCATCTCGCCAACGATGGCCATCTTCTTGGGATGGCTGATGAGGCGGAAACTGTCGAAGGCCGCCTTCATGCTCGTTGGATTGGCATTGTAGGCATCGACAACGAGCGTGTTATGCCCCGTTTCCAGCAGTTCGGAACGGTTGTTGGTGGGCTGGTAATTGGAGATGGCGCGGGTGATAGCCTCAGCGCTAACCCCGAAATGCAGACCAACAGCTGCCGCAGCCAAAGCATTGGTCACGTTGTACGCCCCGATGAGGTGTGTATGGATTTCCTGCCATTCGCCGCCCTTTTGCCGCCAACGGAGGTTGACGAACGGCGTGCACGAAACGACTTCGCCTTCCACATCATAGCCTTTTCCGGGCTCACCGTAAGTAACGGCTTTCAGTCCGCCAGCAATTTTCACGAGGTGTTCGTTGTCGGCATTCAAGAAGATGAACGTGTCGGGGCGCTGGCGCAAATCGTCATAGAGTTCGCCCTTCGTATGGATCACGCCCTCGAAAGAGCCGAAGCCCTCCAAGTGGGCCTTACCCACATTCGTTATCAGTCCGCAATCGGCTTGCACGATGCGGCACAGTTCGGCAATCTCGCCGGGATGGTTGGCGCCGGTTTCCACAACAGCGATGTCGTGTTCTGGCCGCAGGCGCAACAAGGTCTTCGGCACCCCGATGTGGTTGTTGAAATTCCCCAAGGTGTAGAGCACGTTGAAACGTTCAGAGAGCACTGCCGAGGTCAGTTCCTTGGTTGTTGTCTTGCCGTTGGTGCCCGTCACCTGCAAAATCGGCGTATGGAGTTGCCGGCGGTGGTAGGCGGCCAATTCCTGCATCGCGGTCAAGACGTCGGGCACATGAATGAGGCGCTCGTCGCCAACCACCCGCTCGTCGTCGACCACAGCAAAGGCACAGCCGCTTTCCAAGGCTTTGATTGCAAAGTCATTACCGTTGAACGAAGCACCCCGCAGGGCGAAAAACATGGAGTTCTTCGGACAGTCGCGCGTATCAGTCGTGACAACAGGATGCTTGAGAAACACTTGATAGAGTTCTGAAATTTTCATTGTTCCTAATGGTTATTTGCCCACAAATTTAGTGAAATTTCGCGAGAGAGGCGCGAAGAGCAAAATATTCTATGTAAATTTGTGTCCCTGCGAAATCATCCAACCACGCAGATGCGCACACGGAGATTAAGTAATGGTAAACTCTCCATTACTAAGCAGGCAACATTTTCAGCGGACGACCATAACTTGTGTATCGCGTTCCGCCCCACTTATTAAACCCAAACTCTGATGATGACTCTCAAACCATATTCCATCAATTGCAACGGACGACTGTTTGCCCTCGACAAACCGCAAGTCATGGGCATCCTCAATGTCACACCCGATTCTTTTTACGCCGACAGCCGCAAGCAAAGCGACGAAGCCATCGCGGCACGCGCTCGACAAATTGTGGCCGAGGGCGGCACGATGATTGACATCGGCGCCTATTCGTCGCGCCCTGGTGCCGACGAAGTGTCGGTGGAAGAGGAAATGGAGCGCCTGCGCCACGGCCTTGCCATCGTCAACAAGGAAACTCCAGAGGCGGTGGTTTCCGTTGACACGTTCCGCGCCGACGTGGCCAAAATGTGTGTGGAGGAATATGGTGTCGACATCATCAACGACATCTCTGGCGGCATGCTCGACAAACACATGTTCCGCACGGCCGCCCAACTGGGCGTGCCTTACATTCTCATGCACATGAAGGGCACACCGGCCACCATGCAATTGGCGCCCCACTACGACCACTTCATGCGCGAGGTGTTTCTCTATTTCGCGGAACGCGTTGACCGCCTGCACGACCTGGGCGTGAAAGACATCATCCTCGACCCAGGGTTTGGTTTCGGCAAGACGCTGGAGAACAATTATGAGCTGATGAACAAAATGGGCGACTTCCGCGAATTTGACCTCCCCATACTGGTTGGCATCTCGAGAAAGTCGATGATTTACAAACTCGTTGGAGGCACACCAGCAGACGCGCTCGGAGGCACCATCGCGCTCAACACCATCGCGCTTGAAAGGGGCGCCCACATCCTCCGCGTTCACGATGTGAAGGCGGCCGTTGAAACGGTGAAAATCGTTGAAGCGTTGCAGGCGACGTCGGCCAACGAAGAATAGTGCATTTCTGCTCATACATAATACCGACTCACACCACTCCTCCTACTCATTATATATATGATCAACTTCGGCATCATCGACCTCATCGACATCGTGTCGGTGGCGTGCATTCTTTACTATATCTACCAGCTGATGAAGAAGTCGAGCTCCGCCAACATCTTCTACGGCATCCTCGTCTTCATCGTTGTCTGGCTCCTCGTTACGCAGGTGTTTGAAATGCGCCTCCTGGGGGGCATCATGAACAACATGGTCAACGTGGGAGCACTGGCGCTCATCATTCTTTTTCAAGAGGAAATCCGCCATTTCTTCTCAAGCATCGGCACGCGCCGCCGCGCCAACGTGCTCATCCGCCTGTTTTCAAGGAAGCGCAAGGACGACATGACGCACCGCGACGAAATCATCCCAATCGTCATGGCCTGCATGAGCATGAGCAAACAGAAGGTGGGGGCGCTCATCGTGGTGGAACGTAGCATGGGGCTTAACGAGGTGATACGCTCGGGCGACCTCATCAACGCCAACATCAACCAACGGCTCATCGAAAATATCTTCTTCAAAAACTCGCCGCTGCACGACGGCGCTATGGTCATCAGCCATAAACGCATCTGCGCAGCGGGATGTATTCTTCCGGTGTCACACGACCTCGACATCCCCAAAGCTCTCGGATTGCGCCACCGCGCCGCGCTCGGCATTTCGCAAAAGAGCGACTGCCTGGCCATCGTTGTCTCGGAGGAAACGGGAGGCATATCGGTGGCCGAAAAGGGACAGTTTCAGCTGCACCTGTCGCCAGAAAACCTGGAGCGCATCTTGACATCGAAGTGGGAAGACTAACTATGAAGCCGCTCCTCCTCCCCCGCCCTACGCGTTGAACGATGGCGAGGAGAAACAACGGCCAAGATTCCGCACGGCAGTTTACTTATGACACACCATTAACCAAACATACATTTATGAATCCAACTACTTACAGCTACGAAGAAGCCTTCCAGGCGACATTGGCCTACTTTGACGGCGACGAACTCGCCGCCCGCGTATGGGTCAACAAGTATGCCATGAAAGATTCCTTCGGCAATATCTACGAGAAATCGCCGGCCGACATGCACCACCGCCTGGCTGCCGAGATGGCCCGCATTGAGCGCAAATACCCCAACGCGGTTCCGGAAGAGGAAATCTTTTCTTTGCTCGACCACTTCCGCTTCATCATCCCCGCGGGCAGTCCGATGACGGGCATCGGCAACAATTATCAGGTGGCCTCGCTCTCCAACTGTTTCGTCATCGGCATTGACGGTGATGCCGACTCTTACGGCGCCATCATGAAGGAAGACGAGGAACAGGTGCAGCTCATGAAGCGCCGCGGCGGCGTGGGACACGACCTCTCGCGCATCCGCCCGAAAGGTTCCCCGGTGAACAATTCCGCCCTGACTTCAACGGGTCTGGTGCCCTTCATGGAACGTTTCTCCAACTCCACACGCGAGGTGGCGCAAGACGGACGCCGCGGCGCTCTGATGCTTTCGGTGAGTATCAAGCACCCAGACGCTGAGGCTTTCATCGATGCCAAGATGACAGAGGGCAAGGTGACGGGGGCCAACGTGTCGGTCAGAATTGACGACGACTTTATGCGTTGCGCCACGGAGGGACGCCCCTACCGCCAGCAATACCCCGTCGACGCGCCGGAGGATGAATGCCTCACGAGCAAGGAAATCGACGCGCAGAAACTCTGGAAGAAAATTGTCCACAACGCTTGGAAGAGCGCCGAACCAGGCGTGCTTTTCTGGGATACCATCACGCGCGAAAGCATCCCCGACTGCTATGCCGACCTGGGCTTCAAAACGGTGTCAACCAATCCTTGCGGCGAAATTCCGCTCTGTCCCTACGACAGTTGTCGCCTTTTGGCCGTCAATCTCTACGGTTACGTTGACGACCCGTTTACGCCTCAGGCTTCTTTCAATTTCCAGCGCTTCCGCCAACACGTGCGTCTGGCACAGCGTTTCATGGACGACATCATCGACCTCGAGGAGGAGAAGATTGACCTCATCCTGAAGAAGATCGACAGCGACCCGCAGAGCGAGGAGGTGAAGCACACGGAACGCCGCCTCTGGGAGAAAATCAAGCGCAAGACGGGACAAGGACGACGCACCGGACTCGGCATCACCGCTGAAGGCGACATGCTGGCGGCACTCGGACTGCGCTATGGCACGCAGGAGGCCACGGATTTCGCCGTTAAGGTGCAGAAGACGCTGGCGCTGACGGCCTACGCCGCATCGGTGGAAATGGCGAAGGAGCGCGGAGCATTTGAAATCTACGATGCACAGCGCGAAGCCGCCAACCCCTTCGTGCTGAGAATCAAGGAGGCCGACGAGGCGCTCTACGCCGACATGGTGAAATATGGCCGACGCAACATCGCGTGCCTCACCATCGCGCCAACTGGCACAACGAGTCTGATGACGCAGACCACCTCTGGCATCGAACCCGTGTTTATGCCGGTCTACAAACGCCGCCGAAAGGTAAACCCCAACGACCCGGAAGTGCGCATTGATTTTGTGGACGAATCGGGAGACGCCTTTGAAGAATACATCGTTTACCACCACCACTTCCTCACATGGATGCGTGCCAACGGCATCGACACGGAACGCCGCTACACCCAGGAGGAGATTGACGAACTCGTTGCACGCTCGCCCTATTACCTCGCCACGGCCAACGATGTCGACTGGCTCATGAAGGTCAAAATGCAAGGGGAAATCCAGAAATGGGTGGACCACAGCATCAGCGTGACGGTCAACCTCCCGAACGCCGTTGACGAAGCACTGGTCGACCGCCTTTACGTGGAGGCCTGGAAGAGCGGATGCAAGGGATGCACCATCTACCGCGACGGTTCACGCGCCGGCGTCATGGTCAGCGTGAAGAAAAAGAAGGAAGACAAGGGCGCCAAACTGCAAACGCTCTCGCCCGTTGTGGAACGCCGCCCGGAAGTGCTGGAATGCGACGTGGTGCGCTTCCAAAACAACAAGGAGAAATGGGTGGCTTTCGTCGGACTGCTCGACGGACGGCCCTATGAGATCTTCACCGGACTGCAAGACGACGAAGAGGGCATCGTCCTGCCGAAAACGGTCACCAAAGGCCGCATCGTCAAGCATGTCAACGCTGAAGACGGCACGAAGCGCTACGACTTCCAATTTGAAAACAAACGCGGATACAAAACCACCGTGGAAGGTCTTTCGGAGAAATTCAACAAGGAATATTGGAACTATGCCAAACTGATTTCGGGTGTGTTGCGCTACCGCATGCCGCTGGAAAACGTCATCAAACTTGTTGACAGCCTGCAGCTCGAAAGTGAAAACATCAACACATGGAAGGTCGGTGTGGCCCGCGCCCTGAAAAAATACATCACCGACGGCACGGAAGCCAAAGGCCTGAAATGCCCCAACTGCGGCCACGAAGCCCTGGTCTACCAGGAGGGCTGCCTGATATGCAAACACTGCGGCTCAAGCCGTTGCGGATAAACAACATCATTACAACTCCACTGATAAAGCCGGAGGCGCTCCCCAACAAGGAACGCCCCCGGCTTTACATTTCCGCTTTTCCACAGCCCAAGAAAACTCTTCCCCAAATGCCTCACGTGTTATCGACCCGCGGCCGCCGGTAGCGCGACCCTCGGCCGCGAGCAGCATTACCAGCGGCCGCGAGCAGCATTACCGGCGGCCGCGAGCAGCATTACCGGCGGCCGCGAATCGATAACAGTTTGCAGAGTAACGAGAATGTTATCAATGAAAATAGAAAGCATTGCCGTGAAGTCAATGATATTCTTGCGAAAGAACGCAGTGCAGTTTAGGAACGATACAAAGGAGTTTGACGGTTGCTATCTCGGTCACTACGCACAGTGGTTTTTCTGGTTCTTCTTCATAATTGGTATATCTGTGTTGGCTGGAGTCATTAGTGTGATAATTGCACGGTTCTATTACAGATAAGAATTAACAAACCGACTGATATTAGGCTTAGGTTTAAAATCAGTCGGTATGTGTCAATATCTAAGGAATTATAGGACCCCGTCATGAAACATCCATTCATCCTGATACTCATTACTCGTTTTCAGAATTTTGAAATCACAATGGGCATATAAGCCTATTAGATGTTTTTCGGTGAGATTCATTAACTGCTTCTTGATTGCAATTTCGGATTTGTCATCATAAGTAAAGATTCTTACTTTGACTTTTCCAGGAGCAAATGGTTTGTGAACCGACTTAGAAGCCATCTTAAAGAACTCAGAGAAATAATCATGATCATTTAGACCAAGAGAATGCCCAAAGATATATACTTCGTCAGCAGAATTCAGATCTTCGACAAGATTTGTACTTTCATAATGAGGGCTTGCACTCTTATAAAAGTTGAAATAGTCATCTTTGATATCCCTTTGGTCGCCAGTCCCCAAAATGATATTTGAGTTATCAAGAGAGCCGTGTATATGAGTGTAGGAGTCATCAAAACCAAGAATTAACTGGCGAGCTATTCGTCTCACGTTTGTATAGTTGAACGTGTAAATAGAGCGAATATCTTTTTTTAAGAAGCAGCTAAGCACATAATGAGAAGGTTTCATTCTCTTTGCATGATGGTTATCTTGCATCTTCTTTATAAATGCACCTTCTTGATTTTTAAGATATTCCTCAAGGGCATTACACAAGATGGAAAACTCTTTTTTTGTCTTCTTATGTTGCTCTTCATCTATGTGTCCTTCATTTGTCGAACAGCCTGCATAGTTGGCCAATGCTTCCTCTAAATCATACCAAGTACCAACTGCGCCTAAGCATTCATTTAGAAAGAAAGGCAGCGACCCTTCTTCATATTTAATATCCTTCTTGAATGGCCAGTACTTCTCATTCTCGAAAAATGCTTTGTAGGTAGTTTGTAAACCTAAGTCTATATCAAAGCCGTTTCCAAGAATAAGAACGGAATGGTTTTGGCGTATACTTGAAGGATTCCAACTTTTGGGAAACTCAGGTTCGTATATATTTATATTGGGCATTTTGATCTTTGAAAAATTAAAAGATGGAATGTTTATTTTTGAAATGTCGAAGTACATTTAGGTTTATATTTGTACATTCTACGAATCCTTGAGACCACATGGTCTCAAGGATTATTCGCTGATTTGGTAGTTTTTGGCAACCTCCTTCAAAGAAGATGTTAATTTCTCATTTATTTCATTGAGACTATCAAAATACTCTTTGTAAGGCTTAGAAATTTTTTTTGCAACTTCTTTCTTCAAAGGCACAGGTACCTTTATTTCCAAGTATCTTTTACCGACATCTTCTCTATTTGTTTGCATGAAGACAACTCTATTCCACTGATTTCTTACAAATGGTAAATTCATTACCCACATGAGATAGAATTGGTCAAACAAATCAGTATTAGAACGAAGACCTATGATTTCCTTAGTCAAGACTACTTGTTCTTGTCCTGGCAAGAGCAAGCAGAACTCTCCAATATTTTTGGAAGCACGTTCTGGCGACAGCAAATCAAAAGCTTTTAACCCAGATTGGTCTTTCTTCCAAAATTTCTTTGCAAGAGATAATGGAATCATATTTGTAGAGTTGATGTTTAGGCGACCAGCGCGCAAATCAGAGACCTTAATGTATGGTACATCACCGATTCTTTGATCTGCACTTGGACTGCCATGTCCGCTAAAGAATTCAATCATCCTTGATTCGCTTAACTGACCAAGAGTCTTAAGTTCAAAATCAAAATGCTTGCAAAATTCTTCAACGTCTTCTTCGAATTCATGATTGCAGTAGTAAATTGGTACAGCCACTTTTGACTCTTCTACCTTTTTAGAATCAACAAACATGACATTCTTTGAATGAAGGCCTGAAAGAACACTGTCGCAATCATCTGACATTTGGTTGTCTGTCTTGCTATAGTCTCGTTCACCAGTCTCTTTGTCAACTACATACAACTCATTTCCATCCTTGTTTATGCCACATGTTTTACTATTGACAACAAGAACCTTGTTTTCACGAACCCAACTCAATGAAGATTTACTCTTACCTTTCTTTTCGAATATGTATAAATTGGTCTTTGCTCTACAAAAACCTTGAAAAGCCTCCATTGGGATATTTACAATACCACGGAAATAGAAATGTTCATAAATCCAGTTTTGAAGCCATTTATAGGAATTAGAGAACATGTATGTTTCTGGCAGTAGAATACCAAGTTTACCACCAGGCATAAGAAGGTTATAGCACTGTTCAATAAAAACAATACCTAATTCTCTTTCAGTATAGATTTCTTTGCTTAAATCTAGATATTGACCTCCAGAAAGTGACTTATGAGATAAAGCATACTTATTAAGCAATCCATCATTAGCAGACAATTTTATATTTTTACCAAAAGGTGGATTGGTCAAAATACAATGGAAGGATGAATCCTTAAGATTTATGGCAAGACTTGGGAATTTTGACTCCCATTCATTCTTGCGAATAGTATCACCATGGCATGTATTTGTAGAACCATCACCTATCGTCAACATGATAGCCTTCGTCAGCTTAATATTGATGCTATCTTTATCTACTCCGTACAGATGACGTTGTGCCCAACCTTTAGCGTCTGCTTCATCCATGCCAGGGTAGTTGTGTCGCAGTGACAAATATGACTCCAAAAGGAAACCACCAGAGCCACAAGCAGGATCTAAAACTTTATCCTCAGGCTTCACTTCCAAAAGTTTTACCGCATTCTGAATAACAGGAAGTGGCGTAAAGTATTGACCATCATCACTTTTTAGGTTTGCTTGTCTGAAAACTTGGAATGCAGTTGATACAGTTTCCACGGGAAGTCCGTATAAACTATATTTAGCCAACTCATACACGATTTTTTCAATCGTCCTATCGTCAAACTTTATTCGAGCATCCTCATTTTCAAATGCATCTGCATGAGTGGTAAGAATATCTGCAAACAGTTGCTTAATATTTGTTGCTGTTTCAGCTGTTGTCTTTGCTAACTGAAATCTTACAGGTTTAGAACTATTGTACTTGGCAATCTTGTCGCTTTCAATTTTGGCCAAGAGAATATTACAAATATTATCCAATCTTTCTTCAGAGCGGGTACTAATGGTATCCTCTGAAACTATCGCACATAGTAAATCATAAAATACCATACTTAAAGTTGAATTGGGCACATTCTTCTCTAAATCATCCCAATACAATGTTTTTGCCGCTCCTTCCGTTAAAGATTCATGTGGGTATGGAATGCGACCAAGTGCCTTAGGAACGAGCTCTCCCTTGATATTCCTTTGGACAGTTGAAATATCTTTTCCGTTAGTCCATATACCAAGTTTTACATGAGGCTCAAGACTCATGTAAATTTCCAATTGGGCAATACCTTCCTTAGAATTTGGTTTCTTAGTTTCGACAATTATGTCAAGATGTCGATAGTCCCCTACATGAGAAGGACTATCAAAAATGGCAATATCTACTGGGAAGCCCTTAAATGAAACACCTTTTTCACGCTTAGATGCCTCACTCGGAGTTGCAGGAACCTGCCATTCTGGTTGAAAAACAAATTGCTCCTTCTTCCATCCCATTTCGATAAGCTTCTCAATGAATGGCATGCGAGCATATAAATTTTCAGGACCTTGTAACTGCATAATATTATTCTTTTCCTTTTAACAATTCTCTGGGATCAACTTCCAACAAAGTGGCAATCCTTCCAAGAGTTTGAAGTGATGGTTGTGTGATGTTCGAACACCACTTCGAAACTGTTACAGGTGTTACCCCCAATTTTTCTGCGAGCCATACGCCTGTTTTCTTCTTTTTTACAAGAACCAGCATAAACCTTACTTTTGCCTTGTCGCTTATGGGCGATATGCCCACAAACAAGGCAAGGACAAGCGACAACGCACAGAAGCAAAGTGCCAGTAATGCTGTTCCCATATTCTATTCTGTTTTATGTTCTTTGTCAAACAATTCATCATCCTCATGAAGCAGATATTCATAT
>ERZ1026858.473-NODE-473-length-21771-cov-106.041214_pt1 | contig 21771 bp, 24 predicted proteins | sample MGYA00380159_ERZ1026858 | MGnify/ENA primary metagenome ERZ1026858 (study PRJEB33269, sample SAMEA4719795) | human gut metagenome | biome: human-associated habitat; feature: organic feature; material: feces | place: Cameroon | collected 2013-10 ...
AAGACGATTACTCATGCCCATAGGGGTACTTCTATGGGTGCTGAGTAGTTACTTTAAACTTATCCCATGTTAATCTTTCTATTATACTCGTATAATTAAAAGATATAATCTTACTATCGTCTGGTAAATGGTTAATAACGCTCACGGCTGGATTATTATTTTTTAGAACAAATTCTCTTCTGGTTTCTTCTTGAAGATAAGATTTTAGAGATGACTTTAATTCTTCATATTCTTTTCTAAAAGTATCTACACCCCATTTACTTTTATCCTGGTCTGTCTCCAACTCAAACGAAGAAAGCAGTTTGCTATACTCAGATAATTCATTCTCTATATCAATCCACCCCATATTCTCTCTATATTTCTTCCAAAGATGCAAACATAAAGTAGAATTGTTCTTAGGGTAAAAAGGACTCTGCATAAAGTCTCCATAAGATGTCTTAAATCCCATAGATAAATCAAAACCATTCCCCACTATCAATAACGTATCTTTACCCATAAAACGATTTTTTATATCTACTGAAATCCCAGATCATGGTTATAATTCCGTTGGAAATCTGATAGTACCTAAATACTTAGGTTTATTACTATTTATGACTAAATAGCTGTATGGAATTTTGTATTCCTTAGCTATTGCATGAGCCAAGTCATCTTCAGAAGAAACAAGAAACCCATAAAAATTATCTAACAAATCATCTACATCGTGACGAATAGAAGAAATAACAATGCAATCTGTATTAGGCAATCCATCATCATAAGTAACATCTACTGAAGTTTTCTCCGGATTAGAAGATGGCATAAATAACAATTGATTTGCAAAAGGCAATAACACCTGATGTATATAATCAAAAGAACATTTTAGATTTACATCATGACAATGTTTCATCAGACGTTCCAACATTTCATAGTCTGGTTTGGACACAAATGTTCCATCCGAAGCAAAGTATAACTCAAATAAAGCTCCATTCATGAAATGGTTATATCCACTATTCGTATAGCTTGCTAAGATATATGAGTCGTCTAAAAAGTTCTGACAATCAAAACAATTGTAACATCCTGCCCAACAACAACATCTTCCAAGCAAGAATTGTTCATCACGACTAAGACGCAACATATTTAATTTTCTCATCTCAGCCAATGCATATCTCTGATCAGAAAATTGTGTAGAACAGAAATTACGAACAATACTTGCTATTAACTCATCAGAATAGTCATAATCCTGGCGACATATAACCCTATTCGAATATCCACCTACATTCAAATTTTGAATCATCTGCCCAGAATTGAAACAGAAATTACCAATCAATGAAGTATGTTCCCAGCTAGTCTGTTTCTCTTTTGAAAGATTATACACTGTCGTTCTTACTTTCTTGAAAAAACTTTCAATAGGAAGTCCAACCTCAGTAATATGCTGCAACAATGCCCCCGTATAAAAGCTATGTTTACCCATACCTACATCATCGGCTTTCTGACCAGGAGAAGTAGAATATGCTATCAATGTACCTTTTGGAGCAAAGACGGGAGCTAAAGTAGATGCTGCATACAAGGCTCTTTCCGCAGGAAAAGGATTGTTTCTACATGCATCAATAATAATAATATTTGTATTACAATTCTTTTCTTTTATAGCATTAAGACTTTCTTGTAAATCAATAGAATACCTTTTAGTACCACTTTTGTTTTCTGCAGGCGTATTTCTACATAATAGATAGTTCTTACCATCTATCTCGACTCCATGTCCAGCAAAATAAACAACACAAGCGTCATACATATCTAAGTCTTCACAAAACTGAGGGAATTTACAATCCCATTGATCAGTATCTATGTCATAATAATCGTAAACATAGAATTTTAGTTTTCGAAGTATCTCAGCTATAGCTCTTGCATCATTTACAGCATTTGTCAATTGGTTGGCTTGATCATAATTATCAATGCCTATCACTAATGCTTTAGCCGTTATATATTTCTGATTATTCATTTTGCTTTACGCTTAGTAAAATCATTTTAAATCTATATTTGATAATCCTAACCTAGCAGCATGAGAAGAGAAACGTTGCAAGATATGAGCGAACAACTTTGGCTTTGCCCTATAACAAACCTCATAGCTATCCGTATCCGTTAGCTTTTCTATACTCTCTGTAACAAGATAAGTGTAATCAAAGACCATGTATCTAACTTTGTTTTCCAGAAATATTGGCCCTATCGTATACTCCTTGGCTGAATCACACTTTGGCAAACAACCATCTTCAACAATGCGAGATTTAACAGAAGTTTTATCAAACTTACCTAAAGGTATGTCAAATATATATCCACCAATAAGTCTTGCCATCTTTCTATTGCCTTGTGAATAATCACAAGGCGGAGTCAATTCTATCGCAACATCCCAACATTCCGGCATGAAAGGTTCTATCTCATTTTTGAGCTGTGGATTCGAAGGACGACATTTTCTCTGCTTTTCATTACTCTCTCTTATCTTGTTAGACTTTTTCTCCTCTGCTTCAATCAAAGCCATACTTGCCTTTCTATCAGTCACAAGAGGAGAATTATCATTCTTTACCCTATAAATATTGCCAGGAACTATATCTTTAGTTGATAGACCTGTATCATCAATGAAAAACATACTGTTCAGTATAGCTGCAATAGTTTGTTTTTCTTCAATTTTTTCAAAAGGACTCGTCATTTCTTCTTCAAACAAAGGAAGACTTGCTTCTTTTTGTTCAACATAAAGTTTAGAAAACAACAATTCATCAAAAGCCTTGTATGCGTCAGCTGTCAGATAGGGGTAGCCATCAGCATCCTGTAAACCGGTATGATTTTTCGCCAATTCCAAAAGAAGATAATTCAGCCTTTTATCTCGCTGCTTGTAGTCTTTACCTAATTGATAAAATTCATTAACAACATGATTTTTAGCTCTTTCTATTGTCGCATTCCACTGAACAAAGAAATAAGCAGACTTATTCTTTGAAAGAACTTTCTCTAAATCGTCTTTGAGAGAGTCGTATTTATAGACGCCATTACCCAGATTATATTCAGACTTACTCAAACCAACAACAAACAAAGGAGAGTTTTCCAAATGAGAATCTACAAGAACTTCCTCCTCATCAGAACATTCACTTGAAGTTGGAATCATAGCAGCTTTGCTTAAAGCCTCCTTCAGTTCTTCAACATATTCACAATGATTTGTCCACACAACAAGTCCATATGCACCAAAGGAGCCACCATTTGTAATCCTACTCAACAAAGATATAATTATGGATATATTCTCTCTGAGCTGTGCACTATTGCCATTGAGCATCAAATCCATAAAGATCAGATTTCTGTTTTTTAAACGTCCTTCTCCTTCAATATGAAAGTCACCTATATAACTATGAAATTCCACATAAATGCCTAAAGACTTAAGAAGTTTCTCTAAATCTTCCACTTCATCATAGTGATCATCTATGATAATGGCACTATTGATACAGTCTTCCAATATTTTCATATCATTCTTAGTTTTGTTATCTAATACAGTTTTCCGTTATTATGCCTTCGGAAAGCATAGGGCAACAATAGCCTTATCTATTTGATACTTTTTTGCAGTATCAGGTAAATTTATTTCATTTGCATCCATTATTAAAAGTTTACCTTTCATAGCTTGCATTACCTCATGTGCAATATGAAGTCCTAATCCCATTCCTGTATTAAGCGGCTTACCTGTAATAAATGGGCGCAATGCTTGCTCGGGCGGCAATTTAAAGCCACACCCATTATCACAAACAACAATAGATATATAACCTTCTATTTCATCTGTTATATATACATAGATTTTTCTGTCATCATGCCGTGATTGTGAAACCCAATAGATAGAATTATCTATCAGATTAGTTAAAGCCCCTATAGATTCGGTTTTACTGAGTTTTGCCTCAAACGATACACGTTTTCTATTAGAATACACTTTTATCCGATGGTCAGAAAATCGAAATTTAGTATTGTCGATTACGGCTGATACAATAGTAGAAATATTGGTAGTCTGGATACTTGACTTTTTTAAGAAAACAGTATAACCTGCAATAATATGCTCTAAGTTAAGAGCAATGCTCTTGACACTATCGAAATTATCATTATCAATGCAACTTATCAATGCATCTACTTGCTTTTCCATATCATGGATTACACCTCCAAGATTCAAACCTGCATTCGCACTTCGGATCAGAATATCACGTACCTCTACATATTGGTCATTAACACGATTCAAATAATGGAGTATATCTTCACGCGTCTTCTCGTCCGTGACTTTATCTTTAACTATTTCAACGGCACTACCTAAATCAGACAAGACGGGTTCTATGACTCTTTTGTCTTTTTTATATACGTTAATGAGTCGGCGCTTATCAGTATTTCTAAATCTTGTTATTAAATCCAAGACATAGGTAACAGCATCAACAAAGGCAAAGTAGGCTTCATTTTCAATAAATCCCTCTCTGTTAGTCTTCTCTTTTAAGTCTGTGCTGTCTCGTCGGGAAATACCAACGGAACCAATAATAATATTATTACTAATATTATCACCAGCTCTTTTCAAACGATTAAGATCCAAAGAGAGCCAATCGGAATCCTTTTCTCCATAATCATAAATTCTTACACCATCTCTATAAACTCTTACTCCACTATTTTCACGAAGGTAATTATTGAGAATAGTACGTTCCATATTCATGAAACTAAAGACTGCAGTATCCTTTTCAAATATATAGAAATCCAAGACTATTTTACCTATTTTATAATCAGACAAATTAAAATCTTCTAAAACTATCTTGCTCCTTGTTCTTGAAGTAACACTATCTTTTCGTCGTTTCAGGAACTTATCTTCCTCAGATAATGTTCTTATTTCTCGCCCTTGTATATTGGTTAAATTATTCCAAGGAATGAACTGATAACAGAAATCCTTAAGCTCATCACCATCTATAACACAATGTCCACGATACATTGCAACTTTCAGAATATCTTCAATGGGTGGAAGCCCTTCAAAAACATTCGTGTTAGATTTAACTTTAACAACAAAAGAGTCTGTTCTTTTATTGAACGGACTATTCAATGAAGCCAAATCTCTATATATGTTTCTTAGCTTTCTTCGATTCCATTCTCCTTTCAAATCAGTTATCGTTATTTTAGTTCCATGGGGTGTTGATAAGAAAGATTTTTCCTGTTCTGTTACCTGAATAGGAAAATCATCTATGGAATGAGCATTTTCTAATTTACTCCAATCTATCTCAATATCAACCTCATTGTGCTCTGCTTTATGAGTTCTTAGATGTATCTTTTTGCCAAGCTTATGAACACCCAATCTTCCAATACCTTTTTCACCCAAAGGCAATCGACCTAACGAAGGATGTAGTAGCTGCTTTTTTTTGTTGTCAGTACCTATCACAAGCCAAACATTTTCAATTGTATCTAAGTCCATCCCAATACCATCATCTGTTATTGTTATTTGTGACAATTCATTACCTTCAAAAATAAACTCAACTTCACAAAATGAAGCTTGTGCATCATAAGAGTTTTTAACAAGCTCTACTAATGCTATACTCTCATTTTTTATGAGATCTTCACCTAAATGAGCTATTACCCTTGGTGTTATTGCAAAAGTATGTTTCATTACATAGTGTTTTTATAGGAAAGAACCTAGAAATCATATCACTAATACTGTGTCACTACTATATCACAAGTTGTTACACTTATCAGTCTACTTATATAAATATTATATCGAGAACATGACTTTCTATCATTAAAGTTACTTATCTTCAAAGAATTGACCTAAGGCAGACATCCATGTGGAGCTACTTGGCTGATGGGGCTTTCACGCCTTTATTTGCCTTAAAATCTCTATAACATTGAGGATTTATCCTTTATTCTTAGCGATTACTTTGCCTAAGACACCAGCAATCTCGAAGAAGAGCATAGGGTCGTTGTAGTCTATCTCTGAAATGGCGTTGTCCATATCATTGACGGTATAGCGTATCCACTCGATGGTGGCATCCAGGTTTCTCATATTGATATGAGAATAGGTTTCCTCGAAACGACGAGTGAAGAAGGAGGCTGCAAGAGGATTCTTTGCCAAGTACTGATGGAAGGCCTTGCATACCTTGGCTTGACCTTTGTAGTCGAGACTACGTATATCATCAATCATTGGCATGGCACAGGAATAAGATTGTGCTGGCGCTGCTTTCTTACTCATCTTCTTGCGTACTTCCTTTGCCTCCGGTATCGTATCATCGTAAATGTCTTGAAACTCCTCTGGGAGCATCGAGAGGATTCGCTCTAAAACCTCTTTATCTGCCATAAGACCCTAATTGTATAAATCTACATTGATATCGAAAGGTGAATCGAAGTCCTTCAGCATCGTATGCTTCGTATCTTTCTCGGAGAGATTGGCATGTTCTGTTGGGATTTTCCAATCGATACCAAGGGTGTCATCGAGGATACTGATGCCACCATCTGCCTCTGGATGGTAGAAGTTATCACACTTGTACTGGAAGACGGTTGTTTCTGAAAGGACTGCGAAACCATGAGCAAAGCCCTTTGGTATGAAGAACTGGACATGATTGTCTTCTGTCAATTCTACAGCCACATGCTTGCCATAGGTTGGTGAACCTTTACGAATATCTACGGCTACATCGAGTACTCTACCTTTTACGCAGCGTACCAACTTACTCTGAGTAAAAGGTGGGCGCTGGAAATGCAGACCTCGCATCACACCATAGCTGCTCATTGACTCGTTGTCTTGGCAGAAGTGAATACTGTGTCCCAGAATTGGGGCAACCTTTTCTTCAAACTCTCGCTCGCTGAAGCTCTCGAAGAAGTAGCCACGAGCATCACGGAAGAGGCGTGGCTCTATAATGAGAACGCCTTCAATATTTGTTTTGATTATTTTCATTTTGTTTCTATGAATCTTCCTGATTGTATCATCCCTTTCTTAAATATCTTGGCAATTTCATGTACAGCTTTATCTACACTCTCTTTTGCCACTTGTTTCTCTCGTTCTGTAAGAGATGAAGCCTCTATATTTTGCTTAGCACATTCCAAAGCAGAGTCTCTGGTTTCATCAAAGGTACATTCCTTTATATGACCAGAGCCTAATATCTCTTCTATGAATTTTGCTATGGCTAAATCTGCACGTTGCTTCGCTAAAAATTGTTCTTTTGCCATCTTGCTATTTTTTTACACAAAACAAAACGTGATTCATTTCCTTAGCAAAGCCTTATTAATCACATAGAACAAATCTGGCTCGTCACTATATACAGAACTGATCTCCATAGTTGATTTGTTTACACTTATTTGAGTATTAACAAACTCATTCACGTTAAGTTCGATTTCACCAACAAAGGTTTCTTTGTTAGTATCTTCAAAAGAGAATTGCATTTTTCCATGAATAGTTACTAATGAATTTATGTCAAATACGATTATAACATCATTATTATTAGATACCAAAAAATGTTCTTTCTGCAACACTGATTTACACTCATTCAATTCTAAATCAACAACGTCTATTTCCCCTAACGCTCTGTAATAAAGCCCACCATTCTTTAAAGATTCACGAACTTGCATTTCAGCTTTTTCGTTTATCTCCTTCATATGCCCATAAATCACTCCTAGATAAATATTTATATTTTGACCATCTGTAAATATAGTATTCAAATATTCATCAACATCAGGAATATAAAGTCTTTCTGACTTATAGTTCTTGATATCACTATCCAGCGACAATACAACATATCTGTAATCGTCCTTATCTTCACAATCATCATCATCTCTAGAAAATTTCTCTAAAGCACTAAGAACAAAAGCATCTGGGAATTCATTCTTTTTCTTATTTTCCCCAAAAGGAAATTGATGACTGAAATATTGAGAAAAGACAGTCGCAACATCGTCACAGTAATCATATCCCAAGATATAAATATTCTCTCCTTCAAAGAATTCATCTACAATATTATCAACCCTTGTCTTTATATCTGAAATTTTAGGCAATCGAAACTCTGTTAAATGACCTAGCAAAGCTTCCTTTTTAGAAATACATGCCAATTCAGAAGTAAGATCACCATAAAGATTAGCCTTTATTTCGCTGATAGTTATTTCAGTTGTGACTAATCCTATCAAGTTTTTCAAGGCAAGACTCTTTAAGGTTTGAATTTTATTTCCTGGCTTGAAATACTGTTCCTTCTTTATAATATTTGTATCAATAAAAACATAATCCATAACAACAATTTGATGTTTTATAAAAAGTCAGTATCGTTTTTAGGATAAAGGATTGCCTATCCTTTATACCTTTCCCAATCCATCACACAGAAGGGGCTGCCGTAATCTTCGTAGGACTCCATCTGGGCTATCTTTGACATGCCAGCATCGAGATAAGCTACATCTTCTATTGCGACTTTGCCTGACTTGATTTCTGAAATGATGGACTTCAAAATGTCGGAGCAGGTATAGTCGGGACAATACATGTCATCGAAATAACAGAAGTGCTCATCTTTCACGAAGTGATAAGAAAGGGATTCTAAGATTTCCAAGAATGTCTCGAAGGCTTTACGATGGTTGCCTTTCGACATATCTTCCTTAATCATTTTCTCGTATGGACAGAGGAGACTAGATATCATATTACAATCCATGTCTATATTACGAGGATCGAAGATTGATTCTATCTCTCTTTTCAAAGGAGATAACTCTATATCGGTTCGTAAGGCTGATTGCTCAGCCCTACGAAGAATGTATTTCATCTTTTCTGAAGCCATAATTTTACATTATTGTTCCCCAGAGCGTATCGCTCTGCGCTTGTCGTCGCTCGAATGAGGAATATTGTTTTATTAACCTATGCTTGGCTTATGGCTAAACATTTCTATCGTTTCTCCAAATTCTGCCAATACTTTACCAAGATTAGGATTGTCATTTCTGATGATTACAGAAGCAACATTGTCTATTCCATACTCATCTAACAAAGTAGACGTCACCATTGTAAATCGATTACGATATTTATATGTATCGAACCAATTCTTGAATAACCGTCCTCTCATCAATTGCTTGCCATCACTTGTAGAGCATAGAAACAACATCGTCGCCTTATTGGCATTGAAGAATTCCTCGACAATGGCTATGACTGTAGCTTTGACCTTTTTATCACGTGGTGATTTCACACCGTTGAGATTACCAATGATAAATTCGTAGGACTCATCGGATCGAATCAAATCATCAGGCATAAAGCCGATTGAAAACTCAGCTCCTGAATCTGCGATAAAAGTATATGCACCTTCTTGCGTATCTTCTTTCACTGCATATGGTGCACAACTATTAATCTTGACTAAATCTAATTTTTTCATTCTTACAACACACAAAATGATTCTGCTTCCTTACCGGTTCTGCGGCGATAGTCATCACGCATTCGCTTTTCCATTTGTGCTATGTATTCAGCCTTTCGCTCCCTAGAAGCCTTGAAGCGACGCATAAAATCTGCCTTTTTTTCTTCTATGTTCATAACGCAATCTCCTTATTAATTATTGTATTGCTTCGACTCCCCTGTCCCCCTCTTGCGAAGAGGGGGTCCTTACCCTATACCCAAGCCCTAAATCCCTACCATAGGGATTAGGGATGTAACCGCCCTCCGGTGCTCAGAACCGCTACGCAATAGGGTTGGCGGACCAATCAAAGATCTCGCCAGGTTTGCGGGATGGGAGCGCATGGGGACGGCATGCTGATTTGGAACGCTAGGCTAATGTTCGGGTTTCAACATAAACATATTAACAGTATTGTTGAATTCTGACACGTAATCTACAAAATGCGGATTCATGTCACCAAACATTTACAAACTTTGGCTCTTCTCCTGTACGAGCTAAATAATCCTGACGGAGCATCTGCTCTAACTCTGCCATACGCTTTCTTTTTCTTTCCTTTGATGCCATGAATCTTTTCATCGCAGCATCACGCTTCTCCCAAAATTCTTTATTCAATATTTCCATAAAACCTCCTATTTTTTTAATTCAGTGCAAATATAAGGGTTTTCTGTGAAACTACCAAATTTTCGGGGGAGTTTTTGCTTCATATCTTAATCTCACGCAGATCTCGCAAATTACGCAGATAACTTCGAAGGGCATCGAAAGTACTTACGATGGGCTACGAAGGCTGTTTCATCGGGCTTCGTAATAAGAAGTTCTAAAATCATCCCGTCCTTCTTTACCATTAAAGAAGGCTCCACCTTTCTCACCAAGCCTCTCTTCCCTCAGGGACGAGAGGATGTAACCGCCCTCCGGTGCTCAGAACCGCTACGCTATAGGGTTGGCGGACCAATCAAAGGTCTCGCCAGGTTGTGCGGGATGGGACCGCCTTGCTATAGCTTGCTGATTGAGATAGTCAGAATAGTTCCTCATTGCAGTATCGCTCTGCACTTGTCGTCACTCGAATGAGAAATATTATATTTATTCTACTTTTGAGAGGATTACCTCTGGAGAGGTATCCATCAGAGGCAGTATGTTCCAAAATGATTGACGGTCACGAATAACACATAGCATGTCTTTGCTTGCTCCTGCCGCAGCTGCCATATCATACATGGTTATCTTGGAGTCCTCACCTGTCTTGTCAGCCTGACGTTTTGCACGTTTCCAAGCTCTGTCTTCATGTGACTTATCGGATAGGTCAAAGGATTCTACATCCTTGCACTTTTCAATCCATTTATCCAACATCTTCACATCAGCTACAGACAGTTCATCCATATCGCATTCCGCATTCTTGGAAGCTAGAACAAGTTGATGACCATCCTGAGAGATGGCTATATTCAATGAATCTGCAAAATCCTTCAATTCTGGCGAAGAAAGGTCAGCCTTGCCTTCAATACCACGCAACACCTTATAGGTTAAAGCAGGTACAGGACCATGCTTTCTTGCAACAAAGGTATCGTACATGATTGGCAATCCATACTCTTTCAACTGATCTTGCTGCGCAAAATACATTACCTTAAAGAGATGAATATAATCAACTCCTTCTGGGAATGCTTTCAGTATATAAAGCACTACTGCCTTTATTTTCAAAATCTGATCTATTGTCTTCATTACTGTATCTCCTTTTTCCTGCAAATATAAGGGTTTTCTTTGAAACTACCAAATTTTGGAGGAATTTTTTATTCTTCCACTACCTCAAAGTCCTCTTTATGGACTCCACGGATGGCTACGGCGTAGCTTCCGAAATCGAAGACGAGCTGACGGTCACGGTCGATACGGACGATGTATCCCTCGCATCCTTTGAAAATGCCTGTGAGCACACGTAGCTTTACGTGGTCTTTGGCAAATTTCTCGAATGGCTCTCTAAGAAATGTCACTCTTTCAGGATTGTCTTTCAAGACAGTCATGAAAGGCTGCATCATCTTATCGCTAATAGATGCAGGCATCCCCTTGCATCTGTCGTTTACTAAATGATATTGTGGGTATCGTGCTCTTAGAAAATTTTGCAGGTCAACAGTTTTGCCCTGCAGGAATACAAGTCCGCTAATGGTTGGCTTCAGTTCTTTCTTTACTCCTCCCTTCTCGTTCTTTTGCCTGTATGTAAAAGAACGATGGATAAAACATGCATGGGAAGATGTTGGATTTTCCTTATTGTAGGCTTCCATTTCTTTCTCGAAAACCTGGGCTGTCTTGTTATGGATAAACAGATAACCCCAAGGCATTCTTTCTATACCTGGATCCGATTTTCTATCAGCCCCAGTAATGTGGATGCCCTTTGGTAAGCGTTGGCTTACGTCGGCTGTAGAAGGTGAATTAGAGCAATCCTGCGTCATATTCTCGTTCTACTTTATGTTCTTAGCTGCAACCATACATGATGATTGGGAAAGCCTTGCTTCTTCTATGTATTTGTGCATAATCTTAATCCTTTTTGAGCATTAGTCAATATATTCTTGCACATGCTTATTATTTTACATTCATCGTCCATTCTTATTGTGAATGGTACAATCTGTTGCAAAAATACGATTTTTCGCTGAATTATCTGTCAAATTTTATCATTTTTTGTTTATCAGTCCCCAAATATGCTGCAAATGCTTAGCAAATCGGCATGGGCTGCATTCTCAAAACTGCTGATTTATGGCTGATTCTGCCAGCTTTGCTCATTCTCTATAAGAATGGGCAAAGTTTACAAAACATTCCTAGAAGTGCCTTTTGCGGATGCTAAAGATAAAACTTTCTTTACAAGAATATCATTTTCCTTATATGATAAAAGAAAAGATACCTGTTTTCCTATTCCCTGGCATCCGCCAGTTCATTATATCCCCACACCAGGACGAGGACTACGATGCCTGCCAACATCAGCCAAAGATTCTGCGTGTTTACTGCAGTTTCCACTCCATGTCTGAGGGCATGGGAACCCGTAAGCAGGAAGTCTATCTTCATGCCATAGAGCCAGCCCTGTATCTGCTCCCAGCCCTGGCAAAGCACGGCTGCAATGATGCCGACGGCCACGCACACCGCCGTCCACAGATGTTCCAGGCGATGGCGCTTAGCCAACGCTATATGGAATTCCAGCAACGACTGCTCCGTTTCCACAGCCGGCAAAGCCTGCATCACCCTCGCTGAGAAACCATCGTCGGGAATCTCAGCCATCCTGTTATCGGCAAAGAATGCCTGCAAGAGCTGCTCGTCGGAGGCACTCAGCAGGTCAACATCCATGTCCTGTATCTTATCATTCTTTTTATCGGTCATAACCATTATGCTTTAAGTAACTTGCAAGTTTCTGTTTTCCACGAGAGAGATGCGACTTGATGGTGCCTTGCGCCATTCCCGTCACCTCTGCAATCTTATCTATAGAGAGTCCATCCATCAGCTGCAGCGTGATGCATGTACGTTCATTCTCGCTCAATATCTGCAGGGCATTGAGCAAATCCATCTTCAATCCGCTATTCATGCCCTGCGCATTCTGCCGGGCTACCGCCGGCGTATCAATATCCTGCGTCTCCTTATGACTGCGGTGGTAATCATACCACACGTTATAGGCGATGCGATAAAGCCAAGTGGAGAACTGCGCCGTACCCTTGAAACCAGACAGGTGGGTATAGGCCTTCACAAAGGTATCCTGAGCCAAGTCGTCACTCAGCTGCACATCCCCCAGCGTCTGACGCAGGAAAAACCCACGAATAGGTGATTGATACTTCTTGACCAGCAAGTCGAACGACTTGCGGTCGTGAAGCATCACCACCTTCGTGACGAGAGAAATATCGGATAACTTTTCCACTATATATTAACTAATAATTTATCTTTCTTTGATTCTTTATACCGGAGTGCCGTTTACGCCGGCAGACCGTTATACCGGTGTGCCGTTATACCCCGTGCCCTGATTGCCATGGCGATTCTTCCACCAGTCTCTGATGGCTGGAAGCGAACCTATCAGGGTCTGACCCAAGCCATAGAAAACGATCAAGGCGCCGATGCCGGCAAGGAAATCTACATTCCACCACGAGAACATGGCGCACAGGCCGGCTCCCAGGAATGCATTCCGCAAGCCCCGTTTTATCAGATACTCATCGCTCTGCTTGTCTATCGGACGATCGCACTCCGGCACATTGATGCCCTTCTCCATCGCCATCTCTGCCAGTTTCATCCGGTCGTTATGGCGGCGAACCAGGTATCTGATGAGCAGGACAAAGATAATCAGCGGAGCCAGGACGAACAGCAAGCCGAAGATGACGCAGAAGATGACCATGGCACTGAGCATGCCGCTGCCGAACACCGAACCGATGAAATCGAACGGGTCATCGTAATTTCCAAGGCTATACTTGGAATGATAGGCACGGGTATCATCGTTGTCGAAATCATCATAGCTGGCTGTATCCGTACTGGTGGTATCGGAATAGGCCTCCACCTGCTGCGTAGTAGGCTGGTAACGATGTTTCGGAGCAGAAGACGCCCAAGACACCTGCGTAACTCCCATGCTCATGACGAGCGCCCATGCTAATATTGCTTTCTTCATATCTATCAACATTTTTAAAGTTTTACCTTATTTTTTATTAATTTTCCTATGTCTTAGACGCATCTCTGCCGAATTTAGTTGCAAAGAAACGAAAATTTTCTTATTTTTGCAAACGAATAGAGATACTTTTGCCTATTTGGTGGCTTATTTATACTCTTCAAACAGATATTTACACATTATTATATAGACGACAGATGGCTAAGATTTTACCAGAAGATTTCAGAAAATATACCCTTGAGCTGATGGGCGAGGATTTGTACCAGCAGCTGGAACAGGGAATTACAGAGGGCGAAGTGCCTACCAGCATCCGTCTTAATCCTTTTAAATGCAAGGAGGGAGAGGATGTGATGCCTCTTGAGGATGAAAAAACGACAGAAGAGGGAGAGCTGAAAGTGATGGGCACCCCTATTCCCTGGTGTCCTGCTACGGGCAGATATTTATCGGCACGTCCAAACTTTACCTTCGACCCCTGGCTCCATGCCGGAAAGTATTACGTGCAGGAGGCCTCATCCATGTTTGTGGATCTGGTGATTCGCCAACTGGTTCACGAACCCGTGATGATGCTCGACCTCTGTGCGGCTCCGGGCGGTAAATCTACTGCCGTGCGTGCTGCGCTGCCAGAAGGAAGTCTGCTTTTCAGCAACGAACCGATGCGCACCCGCTCGCAGATTCTAGCCGAGAATATCCAGAAATTCGGTCATCCGGATATGATTGTGACCAACAACTATCCGCGTGACTACAGGAAATCGAAGCTGAAGTTTGACGTGATTCTTACCGATGTGCCCTGCTCGGGCGAAGGCATGTTTCGCAAGGACGATGGTGCCATAGAAGAATGGAGCCTGCAGAATGTGGAAAACTGCTGGCAACTGCAGCGGGAAATCGTGAGCGATATCTGGAACTGCCTGAAACCGGGCGGTATCCTCATCTACTCCACCTGCACCTTCAATGCCCATGAAGACGAGGAGAACATTGCCTGGATCTGCGAGGAACTGGGTGCCGAACCTATCGCCTTAACGGGCATCGAGGATGCCTGGAACATCACGGGCAATCTCATCGGTACGGATATCCCCGTCTATCGCTTCCTCCCCGGCAAGACCCGAGGCGAAGGCATCTTCCTCGCCGTGCTCCGCAAGGAAGGCGAAGAAGAGGAAAACGTTCTCCTGAGCTATGCTGCCAAGGCAGAAAAAGACAGAAAGAAGGGAAAAGCCAAGAAGGGAATGAATGCCGACCAGAAGGGAAAAGCCGGAAAGGGAAACAAGAACAACGCAGGAAAAGCCGGGAAGAGCAACACAAATGTGCTGACGATGATTCCCGGCAACTGGCTTCGCAGCACCAGCGATGCGCTGGAGGAAGGCGAATATGGCATGGGCTACGACTATCAGAAGACAGACGAAGGCGATGTCTATGCCATTCCGCAAAGATGGCAATACATCTACGAACAGGCCAAGAACTGTCTGAAGCTGATTCATGCGGGCATCAAACTGGGAACCGACAAGGGCAAGGGCCTCATCCCCGACCAGTGTCTCGCCCTCTCCACCATGCTCAACCAAGATGCCTTCCCGCAGGAGGAGCTCTCGTACGAAGATGCCATCCGCTATCTGCGCAAGGAAGCCGTCAACCTGCATGTGGATTCTCCTAAGAAATATGTATTGGTCACCTATCAGGGAGTGCCGTTAGGATGGGAAAAGAACATCGGCAACCGTGCCAACAACCTCTATCCGCAAGAGTGGAAAATCAAGAGTTCCCACGTGCCGGAGAAACAATTAATAATTAATAATTTATAATTAACAATTAATAATTATACATTATACCTTAAAAAAATGCTTAGCATCATCGCCTGCATATCCAAAGCAAATAGAGCAATCGGCTATCAGAACCGATTGCTCTATCATATTAAATCCGATTTAACCCGCTTCCGGAAACTGACCACGGGACATGCTATCATCATGGGACGCAAGACCTATGAGTCGCTGCCCCATGGTGCCCTGCCCCATCGCCGGAATATCGTTGTTTCACACAATCTGAAAGAGATAGAAGGCTGCGAAGTATATCCTAGCCTGGAAGAGGCGGTAGTGGCTGCAAAAAAGGCGGTAGATGCCGCAGGAAAGCCGGCAGCTGCTCCTTGCCCTATCAGCAACGAAGAGATTTTCATTATCGGCGGAGAAAGCATCTACCGCCAGATTCTGCCCGAAGCCCATAAGCTTTATCTCACCGTGGTGGATGACACCCCGCAACAGGCCGATGCCTTCTTCCCGGAAATCAATGCGGAAGAATGGGAACTGATAGAAAAAGAAATGAGGAATGAAAACGACGTATCGTTCTCATTCCTCACATATCTTAAAAAATAATTACTCTGCAGATTCCTCAACCTCTTCCTCAACATCATCATCAGTGGCCATTGTCTTGAGATCCTTCATAGACAACTGGCGGCTGATAGCTGCATTGAAAGAGATGATAGTCTCGCTGCGAGACAAGCCCAGAGGCTGCAACTTATCGTGGATAATCTCCAGAAGATGATGGTTGTTGATGGCGTAAATCTTGATGAACATATCAAAGCCACCTGTCGTATAATGACACTCCACAACCTCAGGAATCTTCTTCAATTCCTCCACTACGTGGTCGAAATTCTCTGGTTCCTTCAAGAACAAACCCATGTAGGCGCAGGTCTCATAACCAATCTTTTCTGGATCGATGATAAACTGTGAACCCTTGATAATGCCTAGGTTTGATAATTTTGCTACACGCTGATGAATTGCTGCACCGCTCACATTGCAAGCGCGTGCTACTTCCAAGAATGGAATACGGGCATCCTGAGAAATCAGCTTCAGAATATGCCTATCTAATGAATCTAATACTTGTTTTGCCATTTCAATATTGTTATTTGTCTGCAAAGTTAGCACAATTTTTTAAGAAATGCAACTTTTTACAAGAAAAAGAATTCAATTTAATATATTTTTTCCTTTTAGACCATATTATTGGCCTTTTTCTACTGCCGAATAACTAATTTTAAGGGCTTTTGCCTGTCGCAAAGCCTGCTTCACATCGGTAATCACACCCATCTTGGTATCCTTGTCGGCCTTGATGGAAACCGTCATCAGTTTCTGGTCTTCGGGCGACATGCGCTTCTTCTCGGCACTCATGTAATCCATCACCTCGGGAGCCGTGGCAAACTTATCGTTCAACTGTATCTGCGTGCCCGTGCCCACCTTGGCCTGCTGGTCCTTGGTTGGCTTACCGATATAGATATGGCTCACCGCCGATTTCTTGGTCAGTCGGGTGAGATGCTTTCCCTCGGGCATGCGGCATTCCACCTTCAGGGTAACCTGCCTCATGTGGGTAACTATCATAAAGAAGAAGAGCACGGAGAAAATCAAATCTGGCAGGGATGAAGTGTTCAAGCCCGGCACCTCGTGCGATTTCTTACGGAAATTCATCATGGCTTGCCTCCTTTCTGTTCTGTCTTCGCTTCAGCCTCCCCCATCTTCGCCTCATCGCCCTTTTTCTCCTCGGCATTGGCATCAATGCGCTTGTCTGAATAGGCTGTGGCGTTGGCATACGATTCCGTGATGCGCTGCGGACAGAGTTTTCTTACTTCCTCCTTCTGCTCATTGCCCAGTCGGGCATAGTCAAGGTGATATTTCTTCTGCGAAGTCTCGTTTCTCAGTTGGCTGTAGGCCTCCATCAACTGGTTCTGCATCTGGAAATAGAGATTATAGTCTGCATCCCTATCGCTTTCCATGGAAATCAGATGTTTCTTGCCCAGGCGATGAACCAGGCGGATGACCTCATCCTTCAGTTGGTCCACCTGCATCGGGCGATCGTTAACGAGCAGGGTATCTCCAGCCGTAAGACGGATAGCCAGCAGGTTCTCCTTATCCACCACCGATTCCTGTCGCTCCTTGTTCTGAGGTTCAGGCGAAGGAAGCTGGCGCAGCAATCCCTTATCCACATCCATTGATGTGGTGACAAGGAAGAATATCAGCAGCATGAACGAGATGTCGGCTGTTGATGTAGTATTCAATCCCGGGGTTTCGTGACTTTTCCTTCTAATCAGCATTTTCTTGAATTATTTTTTCTTACGAATATAACGGGTAGCACCAAAGCAGACGGTGCCGATGCCTGCCACCAGCATCAGGAGTGAAGTGATGACAAACATATCTGAAAGCTTCAACCACATCCAGTCGGCATAGTTCTCACCGTTGATAAGCATCGGTTCGGAACCGCCCAAGAGGAAGGAAAGCACCAGGATGGCGAGTGTGCCAAGCCAGGTGATGCGGAAGATGCGGCGCACAGGCACCCCATTGACCACTGCCTCTGACTTAGCTCCGCGATAATCCTTGATCATCGAATAGACGGCCAAGCCCACGCCTCCTATCAGGAAGAGCCACATCAGGACGATGAGCACATCTGTAAAGAGAGGCGCATTGAAGTCGGGGTTCTCCTCGAAAGGCATATCGTAGCCCACCAGGAAGAACAGACCGAACACCAGCACTGCCAGACCTATCAGGATAAAGAACACCTGCTGCGATATCTGCTCGGCAGACTTATTTCTTTGAACTTTGAACTTTGAACTTTGAACTTTCAACATCTTACTTTGAACATTCTACTTTGAACTTGGAACTTTGAACTTTATGATTAGTAAAGGCGATGAATTCTTCACTCTTCGTTCTTCACTCTTCACTCTTCGTTCTTCACTCTTCACTCCTCATTCTTCACTTGCTCTTGGCAATAATATCCATTAATGTTACAGCCGATTCCTCCATCTGGCTGGTAAGATGCTCCACCTTCGAGAGGATGTAGTTATAGAACACCTGCAGAATCAGCGCCACGATGATACCGAAGATGGTAGTAATCAGCGCCACCTTCATACCCGAAGCCACGATGGTAGGACTGATATCGCCTGCCTGCTGAATCTGGTCGAATGCCATCACCATACCGATTACCGTGCCCAGGAATCCGAGCGATGGTGCCATGGCGATGAAGAGTTTGATCCAGGAGCAGCCTTTTTCAAGGTTAGCCGACTGCACGGTGCCATAACCGCTGATAGAGCGCTCGATGTCATCGAGGCTCTCGCTGATGTGCATCAGTCCCTGGTAGCAGATAGAAGCCACGGGACCGCGGGTGTTGCGGCAGAGGTCCTTCGCCCCCTCCACATCACCAGCCATTACCTTCTGGTCGATATCGGCCATCAGTTTCTTGGCATTGATTTCTGAAAGACTAAGATAGATGATTCTTTCGATGCAGAACGCCAGACCCACGATAAGGGCGATGGCAACGAGCGACATAAAGCCGGCATTACCCTCGATAAACTTCGTCTTAAGAGCCTGATGAAATCCCATGTTCTCCTCCTGTGCCATCATTGGCAGAGAACACATGCTAGTGAGAATGAATATTGCGAAACGCGCAATAGCTGTATTTTTCTTCATAATCATATATACCTTATTATATATATAAAAAAGCGGAAAGAGGGGGATTCGAACCCCCGATTCCCTTTAGGGGAATACACGCTTTCCAGGCGTGCCTCTTCAGCCACTCGAGCACCTTTCCGTGTTTCGGATTGCAAAATTATCACTTTTTATTCGAAACACCACATATTTGCTTTCTTTTTACGTTTCTTTAACAAAAATAGAAAGAAGAGGGTGTGTCAAAAGTCCAAGACACACCCTCTTTTTGGTTGCTTCATCGTTTTTCTTCATCGGATTACGCTGAGTTAACGGAACATTCCGCCAGGCGTCCCGGCGGATTTGAAATCCGCCGTAAAAAAGGTTCGACCTATTAAAACCGGGGGATTTGCAATCCCCCAACAAAAGGAAAGGCATAATCCCTTGCTGCGGATTGCAAATCCGCAGAACCTTAAGAGGTTAGGACATTTTTTGACGCCGGATTGCAAATCCGGCGGGACGCCTAGCGCATAATCCCTTGCTGCGGATTGCAAATCCACAGAGCCTTAAGAGGTTAGGACATTTTTTGACGCCGGATTGCAAATCCGGCGAGACGCCTGGCGGTTAAGGTTCCGTTTATTCCGCGTAATCCGATGAATAATGACACCATCATTTAAATCCTACTTCTCAGGAATTATCTCGAAGATTTCGGCTGAACCATCCAGCTGAACCTTCGCTGCCTTCTTCACCAATTCTATCTTGCAGAACGACTGGTCGATGAGGGTGGTGGCCAAAACCTTGCCCTTGGCATTCAGCTGGCGACATACCAATGATTTGCCTGGAGCCAACTTCAACAGCAGAGTGTAACCCTTTACATCCTTCTCTACGCCAAACGAAAGAACACCTTCGTTGGCAAAAGATGTGCATGGATTCTCATCAAAACCATACATCGCTGCCTGCAAATTATCAGCCTCAACAGGGAAACTCAAACGCTCTGGAGTGGTTGGGTTCACCTCGAAGGTACGAACGGCAGCCCAGTTGCGCTTGTCTGACTTCAACTTCTTGATGCGGATATAGCGAGCCTCAACAGGGGTGTCGGTCTTCCAGTTGATGATATACTGTTTTTTCAACTCGCCTGTGAGTGCCTTCCATTCCTTTCTGTCAAGAGAATACTCCAATATGGTGTTGTCGAAGTAATCCACATCATTCACGGAGTTGCGGCCCTGGAGGATTCTTACCTCTGATACCTGACGCACGCAGCCCAGGTCGGCACCAATCCAGTCGCCTGTGTTCTGACCGTTGCCCGATGTATAATAGGTAGTAGAATCGTTGTCGAACATCGCCTTGCTTTGGGTGGTTCTCAAAGTGGCATAGGTACCAATGCCCTTATAGAAGGCAGGAACCTTGCCGGTCAACTTCTTGAAGAAGCCAGATGCCATGTCGTCCATCGACTGCTCGTAGAATGGCTGCAAAACCATGGTACCAGACTTGTGCTTCTCGTAAGCAGCCACATCTTCCTTGCTCATGCGGTTGTTGACATAGCCATCCCAGAATGCCTGGTCGTTGCCAGCCTTGTATTCCTTGATGAGAGTCATGGTCTTCAAGCCACGGTCGCCCAACTTGCCAAACTCTGTGAGCCATGGGCGGAGTTCCTTCATCAGCAGGGGATTCTTGCAGTTGGCCTCCATTTGGGCAGGCGCATTCTTCACTCTTACAAACTCACTCTGCAGGGCATTGAACTCTGCATCAGTGAAGTTATCGATGCGGAAACTCTTGGTCTCCCATGATTCGATGCGGCGATAACCGGTCTCGGTATCGCAAGAGTGCATGGCGAAGGTGCGATATGCCTCGTGGGCTTCTGGAGTAAGATCTACCAAACCACGCTCCCAGTTGTCGAGCGGATTATAGTTGGCGATGTTCCAGGTATAGTCGGCTACACCATAGAGTGCCAGCTTGGATGCCTCTCCGTGCTCCATCGGGTTGCTGACGAAACCGCAGAGATCCTTGTTGGTCAGGTCGGTCTGCAATCCGTAGGTAGGACCCTGCATGATGATATGGCGGGCATAATCGGTTACAGGGAAGTTCCACCAGTAGTAAGCCGGGCGCTTGATGCGGGAATTCACCCAGTCGAGAGTCTCGCGGGTCAAGTCACTGCAAACCACATCACCCGTCCAGAATACATTGATGGATGGGTCGAGGGTGTTGCCGAAGATAGCGAGAGAACCGGTTGGCTTTGGATTCGCCCAGAGACGGGTGTAATCGGTAGGACACATCACGAGCGGAGTTACATCGCCCTTAGCCTTTACAAATTCCTTTGCCAGGCGGTTGAGAAGTTCCGACTGCTTTACCGGGTTGGCACCCTCGCCGGAAATATCATCGAAGAAGATGGCGAAAGAGCGCACACCGAGGTCGTACATCAGATCGAGCTTGTGAA
>ERZ1026858.481-NODE-481-length-21622-cov-37.894700_pt1 | contig 21622 bp, 14 predicted proteins | sample MGYA00380159_ERZ1026858 | MGnify/ENA primary metagenome ERZ1026858 (study PRJEB33269, sample SAMEA4719795) | human gut metagenome | biome: human-associated habitat; feature: organic feature; material: feces | place: Cameroon | collected 2013-10 ...
TAGAATCAATTTTTATTTTGTAACAAGTTTTTACTCTTTGTACGATATTTGCATGATGGGAAACGATGATACGAAAAAACGGCGCTGCCCTATTGATTAGGACAGCGCCGTCGAAAGAATTATAGTTTCAGCTTAGAGCTGTGGTCATTACTTAACTACCACCTTCTGTGAGCGGAATACGTGACCCTGCTGCATCTTTACGAGGTAAACACCTGCAGCGAGTGAAGATGTCTGGAATGAAGAGGGAGATACGAGGTACTTAACGAATGCTCCGTTAGCGTCGTAAATCCATGCCTTCTCGCAGTTCTGGAAGTTGAGCTCGCCGTTGGCAGCCTCTACAGCAGAAGCACCACCCTTCACGGTCTTGATGGCTGTGAGGTTGCCCTCGAGGTTAGCCGGCTCGTCAGCAACACCCTGGTCGTGGAGGTCGGCAGGACCCTGACGCTCAGGATTGTCACCAGAAATCTCTACTCCGAAGTCCATAGAGAAGCCCTTGTTGTGGAGACCTGTCGGGAGGAATGCTCCTGCGAACCATGCGTCAGAGAAGACGATGCGCAGACGTGACTTGCCAGTCTTAGCGTCCTCAGGCACCTTAAACTTGCATGTGATGCCCTCTGTCTCGATCTCAGGAGTAGCCTTACGAACTGTTCCTACGAAGAAGAGCTGCTCGCCTTCCTCAGGATTGTCAGCAATCTTGTCCGGGTTGAAGTTGTGGTCACCGTTGAGGTCAATCCAGCCACCAGCGAAGCAGTAACGGAGACCGTCGGTCTTCTTCGAACCATTGTATGTAGCATTTGTTGTGTCGAATGCCTTAACGAAGAGAGTAACTTCCTGACCCTGCTTAACCTTGAGCACCTTGTCGGTCTGGTTGTCATACTGTGTGCCGTCGAGTACGGGATGGTCAGTATGATAGTCGAGGTTCTGGTCAGCACCAGTTGTGGTCACGTCAGTAACGTAACGCTGCTGGCGGGCGATGTCAGCACCGTCGCAAGAGGGATCCATCTGAGAGATGCCATAGCTGTTGTCAACACGTACGGGGAGCGAAGCCTGGTCGCCACGTGTAACCTTCACCCACTCTACCGGAGAGTAAGTCTTGAGGTCTGTAGAGACTGAGCGTACGCCGATGTACGGCTCGTCGTCAGCGCCGTCGAAGAGGATGTCGCCTACGTAGCAGCCCCATGAAGAGGTGCGTGCAAGCTCAGAAACGCGACCGTTCTCGCCGTTCTTATAGAGTACCTCGAAGTGGTCGATGTTGGCCTCGTCGTTGTAAACGAGATCCCACTCTGCACGCTTCTCAGCCTTAGCATCAACATTCCAGAAGAGCTTGGCAGACATAGAAGTCTTGGTCTCCTCCTTCACCTCTACATTGAGATCCTTAACAAGAGCCGGGTTGGTCTTGACAGCGTCGTTGACCTGGAGCTCGCCTACGTACATCTTATAGTTGTCGTCGGCACCCTTAACGCGGAGACCGATGGCCTTGATGACGTCGCTCTGTGAGAGACCGCTTACGCTGATGGTCTTCTCGTTCCAGTTATTGCCCTCAATGTTTCCTACCGGTGTCTCCACCCATGATCCGTCAGCCTTCTTGAGGATGACATAGAGGTTGGAAGCGTTAGAGCCTTCCTTACCGTTCTTGACAGCCACCTTTACGAAAGGATCGCCGGCGCTGACATTGAGGTCGGTCTTATAGAGTACGAGGTCTGTGCCCTCTGATGTAGCCTTACCGGTGAGGAGGAGGCTGGTACCGCCGATGTACTGGTCGTCATGCGAGAAGCGTGCGTCGATGTCTGTAGAAGCAGTCAGTGTGCCCGGCTTAACAACGAGCCAACGGTATGTCGGAACGTAGTCCTGGTTAGACATGTTGTACCATGAACCTGCAGTCTTCTTTCCCTTGTATGCATAGCGGTCGCCGTTGCCGAGATTGAAGTGTGTCTCGAAAGGCAGGTTGCCGAAGATAGAAGAGCGCTCAGGAATCCATGTTGCTATACCAGCGAAGGTCTGGAGAGGCTTCTGTCCGTTGCTTGCTTCCCAATCGTTGCCGCTGTTACGGATTTCGGGACGTGTAAGCGGGTTGCGTGTACCGCCAGACATAAAGCGCTCGAGGAGGTACTGATAGTTGGTCTGTGCGTCGTAAGCGTCAGTACCATTATTGTATGACCAGAAACGGCTCTGAGCGTGCTCACCCCACATACAGAGGCTCACCTGCTTGGCATATTCGTCAGCGTTGAGACGGTTCCATCCGCGGTTAAGGCTTACAATCCAAACACCGGTGTAGAGACCCTCGGTGGTTCCCATTGCATTGATAGCCTGCTTTGCAGAAGAAGAGAGCTGGTATGAGAAGTCACCGTTAGAATAGTTGAGCATGAGGTCGTGTGTACGTCCCTCTGAGTTGCCGAAGAGAGCGTCTGCCTCGTATGCAGAAAGACCAGACGAAGAGGTGTAGATACCGCAATGGAAATCGTCGAAGCCGTGCTTCTTTGCAGAAGCGTAGAGACCCTTGTGGAATTCTACGATATCGTCATCTGAATAGCCAGAATCCTCCCAGTTATAGTTGATACCATCGAAGCCGAAGTACATGAGACAGTTGATCATCGGCTCGAGATACTTGAACGAGTCGTCGTCGTTACGGTCTGAGATGAAGTTCATCCAGCCTGCTGCACCGTCGGGACGACCGCCAGTGGTGTCGAAGAACTTGATACCAGAATACATAGCCGAACCGTTCTTGTGAGCAGCGTCAGTCCATGCAGAAGGAGCTGAGAATACGCCGTGGTTCCAAGCGCCGAAGATGTTGGTGTAGTTCCACATAGAGAATACGTCGCTATGGAAAGTCTTGTTGGGCTGACCAACGGCTCCGTCCTTACCTGCGTCCATCGGGATGTTCATCCAGAGGTCGCGCTTCTCGTATGTGTCCTTGATAAGACGGTCTGCGCGGTCGAGGATGCCCTTGTTGCGTACGTGTGAACGGATGAATGCGATGTCGCTCTGCTGAATACCAGCTGCTGCGAACTCCTCAGCTGTAGGATACTTACGACCGTTCTGGTAAGCGTTGTAGAAAAGCTGCATGAGCTTTGTGTCGCTAAATCCACTGAAGTCGTAAACTGATGATGACGTTGTGTCGTCGGCAGCGAATGCAGGTACGAATGAGCCTGAGAGCATACCAGCGAGTAACATCGCGTGGAGTGTAGATTTCACCTTCATGTGATTCTTTGTTTTAGTTAATATGGTTATTTTTTGGTTTTTAAGTTTAATGGTCGGATAATGTCCGAGTTAGCTGTCTGATTTAATATCGCTGCAAAGTTAAATTAAATATTTGAAAAAGGAAAGAGTTTATCAAATTATTTTTTAATAACCATAAGATTTAACATTATACACCTGACAAGCAGACATCGCGCCGTTAGAATCTTGTCATTATCTCTACCACTATCTTGTCTTTCTCAGAGGGTTTTGCCACTCCGTCGTTGCGATAGAAGTATTTCTCGTAGTTCAGGCGGATGTCGCTTACGAAGGGACGCTTCAGGCTTAGCGTCAAGCCACCCGTAAGGCGTGAGCGCTGGTGGTCGTTGACGATGAGCTTGCCTTCGGTGTTTGCCTTGCCGTCAACGTAGCGCATACCGTCGCTGTGGTCGCTCATATAGTCATAGCGGAGGAGCGGGGTGACGTAGCGCACGAGGGACCGTTCGTTCTTCACGGGGATGTCGTAGCTGACGAACGAATCGAAGGCGTGGACGGGACGGAAGGCATCGGCGGCATAATGCTTGTAGAGATACTCCGCCTCAAGATGCCATCCGTGAGAGTGCCAGTAAGCACCGGCGTCGTACATCATCACGCTGGCATTGTCGGGCTTTATCTTCTGCGTGGAGAGCGTGATGTTGAATCCGCGCGGAAGCAAGAACTGCGCCTTGGCGGAGAAGTTGACGCTGTTGGTCCAGAAGTCTTTCTGATTGGTGAGGCCCGAACCATTGAAGAGTCCAGCCTCGAGGATGATGGGGAAACCGGCGTTAAGAGTATAGCCGAGAGCAGCACCTACGTCGCGCACGTTGCCCACCTGCTTGGCGATGAAGGAACGGTTGGCGAAGTATTGCTGATGCGGAGAGCGGTGGGCGTCGATGGTGAAGGGCACGCGGAACTGTCCCATCGTAAACTGCAAGCCTCTGACGGGCTTTAAGCGTGTGTAAGCATCGAGCATCTTTATCTTGCCCTCGTCACAGAGGTCGATCTCAGCCTTGTATGAAATCACGGGCGAGAGCTTGCCGTCCACGCTGATGCGGGCGTTGCGCACCTCGAAACGTCCCTCGTTTTCCTCTGTCTGATATTCATACTTGCTGCGTATTGTTCCGTGAACATTCACGGGTGACTGTTCGTCAGCGCTCTGTGCCGCTGCTGTCATGGCGGCGCCGAGCAATGCGGTTGTCACGACCAATTGTCTGTTTCGTATCATCATATTGTCTTATTGTTTGCGGTTGCAAAGTTAAGACTTCCGTATTTTACAGACTTTAACGAGGGATGAATAGACAATGACAAACATGTTACAAAAGCGTTACATTACTTACCGTCCGACTTTCCTACGGTCAGCACGCTGACTCGGACGTCCTTTGCGGTGAGCAGTTCGTTGCCGCAGGCTGTGACGGAGGCGCCGGTGGTGAAGATGTCATCAATGAGGAGAACGTGCTTGCCTTCTATCATCTCCGGGCAAGCAAGGCGGAAGGCACCTTCCATATTCTTCAGACGCTCAGAAGCGGAGAGGCGGGTCTGCGTGGAGGTGTCGCGGACGCGGAAAACGGTGGCGGCGGCAATGGGAAGACGGGTGACTTCGCTGACGCCCTTGGCGATGAACAGACTCTGATTGTAGCCGCGCTGCTTCTCCCTCTTGAAGTGGAGAGGCAGGGGGATGACGATGTCGATGTCGTCAAAGAAGCCATGAAGCATGAGCTGTTCGGCAACAATACGGCCGAGCAGGTGCGCCACGTCGGGACGCTTGCCATATTTAATAAGGTATAGGAGTCGAGCCATCTTTGACTGCGGGAGGTAGTGGACGGCAGCCACGGCCTTCTCAGCGTGCAACTTGCCCCACAGCATTCGGGCAGTGTCGTTGTCCTCGGGACGAAGACTGTCGCGTGAGAAGGGAATGGAGAGCAGACATTCCATGCAGATAAGGCTGTCCTCGGTGATGCGCTTGCCGCAAACGCAGCAGCTACGGGGTGAGAAGAAGTCGGTGAGCATGTCAGAAGACGTCCTCCTCGTCATTGTCGCTTACGTCCATGCAACGGCGGATGATGTCCATGCCGAATCCTCTGGACATGGCAAAGCGGATAAGCTTGCCGTTGCGTTCATAGTCGGTTGCTCCCTTAACCGTGCGTCGCTTTGAATCTAATAAGGGACGCAATGCCTCGGTCCATTCCTCGTCGTCCACCTCGTCAAGCACGGCAGCGGAGATATCCTGATCAACGCCTTTGGCATATAGCGCCTGCTCTATCTTGCGACGTCCCCAACGGTCGAACCTGATCTTATCGCGGACAAAGAAACGGCAGAAGCGCTCGTCATCGACAAAGCGCTCGCTGACAAGACGGGCAACGACGCGCTCGCTGGTCTCCTGGTCTACTCCCCAACGGCGCAACTTGTCGCGCATCTCGCCGGAAGAATGCTCGCTGCGTGAACAAAGGGAGGAAAGACGGAGAAGGGCTTCCTGCTCAGTGGGGACTTTTTTAGTGGATGGATACATATTATATAATGTGTGAGGTATGTTATTATTTCTGTGCCTTAACGAATCGTGGCTTGCCGAAGCAATCGTCCTCGACTACGCTTGTGGCGAATCCCATGTCCGACGCCATTTGTGCTGTATCGTGGGCGTAGAGCGTGTTGCACTCAAAGAGCAACCAGCCTCCTTTCCTCAGGCTTCGCATGGCGTAGCGGGCGATGGCACGATAGAAGAGCAGCGGGTCGGTGTCAGGGACGAAAAGCGCGAGGTGGGGTTCGTGTCGGAGAACATTGGCGTGCATATCGGCAGCTTCGCGGTTGCAGATATAGGGAGGATTGCTGACGATGATGTCCCATGACTCGGCAGCAGCATTGGTGTCGCTCAGCGCCTCTGCCCCACCCTGATTCTCCTCTGCGGGAAAATCTTCCTCAAGCCTCAACGCGTCACGACGGCGGAACTTCACGTCTGCTCCAAGGCGGGCGGCATTGTCGGCGGCTATGCGAAGGGCGTCCTCCGAGATATCCCATGCTTCGGTGTAGCAATGCCTGTCGGCAAGGGCAAGACTTATGCTTGTGGCTATGCATCCGCTGCCGGTGCCGATGTCGAGGATGCGTGGTGCGGAAGCCGTGGCAATGCCAACGGCAGTATCTACCATCCATTCCGTTTCGGGACGCGGAATGAGGACGCCGGGAGCGACATGGAAGGGATGGCCGCAGAAGAAGGCTATGCCAGTGACATACTGCAAGGGTTCGGCATCAAGAAGACGGGCCACCGACTGCTGCAATCGCAGGGTGTCGGCATCGGAGAGATGCTCCGTGGCTCCGCAGAGAATGTCGGCAAAGGAAAGGCTGAAGAGGTCTTCCAAGAGCATTCGTGTCATTGCCTTTGCTTCCTGAGGTCCGTATAACGGTGTGAGCCGTTGGCAGATGTCGTGGTATGTCATAGATTGGGATTTATATAAACAAAAAAGATGTGAACATATTGCTATGCTCACATCTCACATTCCTTAAGTGCCGCGAGCGGGACTCGAACCCGCACAGCCATTACTGGCCAAGGGATTTTAAGTCCCTCGTGTCTACCAATTCCACCATTGCGGCGCCTGTTTCTTTAAATTGGAGCGGCAAACGGGACTTGAACCCGCGACCCCAACCTTGGCAAGGTTGTGCTCTACCAACTGAGCTATTGCCGCATATCTCGCTTTATTGCGGATGCAAAGTTAATAAAATTTTCAGAAGTGCGAAAGTTTTTAGGGCAGTAAGAGAGGATTTTTTAGAAAAAGAGGTAACTAAAAGGAAGAATATCAAATTAAAAAGCTAAGAGTAATGTGTATATATTGGTGTTTGGTGGTGGTTTGCATCATTAGGCAGTGCTTTGACAAAAACCTTTATCCACAGTCCGGTTATGGGCGCAACCCTATCGGGTTTAAATAAAAGGCTTTACATTAGGTCTTACGAGAACCAGTTCTCGACAACCTAACGTAAAGCCTTTTATTTGTGCACAGCACGCGCCCATAATCGGAAAAACATATAAAAACACAAGCTGTATAGTCTTGTGTTTTGAATGGTTTTTTCCGTTTGTGATTTTCGAGAGAGGCGACAGCCTCTCATTTCTTTATGGCATATATGGGCATGAGAACTTGTTCTCATAAGACCATATAGGACATAAAGGAATTGCCGAAGGCTCGAAAAGCGCAGACGGACTGTGGATATCGGTTTTTGTCAAAGCCCTGCCTAAAACAGTAACAAGCCGATATTTTTCTTTTCGTTTACTTCACGCACAGCTTCTGTGTGGCTTCCGTCTTGCCGTTGGTCATGCGAACGATGTAGAGACCTGGGGCGAGGTTGGCGTTTGCCACTGCGCGACCAGACACGTCGTATACGCCCTCAACGCTGAAGCCTGAACCTGCAACGAGAACCTTGCCGTCCTGGCAATATGCCATAGGCTGGGCTGCGTCCTTAACGTCGGTGATGGCTGTAGAAGAGCCTACGAAAGCCTGACCAGAGTTGTAGACCTGGCATTCCTTCTCGTTTGTGCTGTAGTTGCTGATGAAGGCAACGACGCGCATCTTGTCAGCGTTCCATCCCTCCTTGAGAGGAATCTGGTAAGTGCGGCTGTATTCGAGAGCGGTGAGGTCGAGAGACTCGCCCCATGCCGAATTGACGAGAGAACGGAGTACGCCGTCCTGGATGTATTCGTCACGACCTTCCTGCGTGGTGCTCTTGATGCCGTCCTCTACGAGCCATACAGTAAGACGGAGATCGGTCTGCTGCTGCAGTACGGTTGTGGTGGAAACGCCGCTTACGGTGGCGTCGAGCGACTTGCCGTCAGCCGACTTCTTAACGTCAACCTTCACGTTTACGAAGGCAGGGATGCTCTGTGCGCCACCTACCATGCCGGTAACGTCGCCAGATGTAGCGATGAAGTAAACCGGACCCGGGTCTTCCTGACCTACGAAGATACGACGGTCAGCGCATACTCCAGGCACGAACGGACGGGCAGAACCGAAGAGCTTGTCATACTCGGTCTCGCCTTCAGCAGTAAACTGGTCGGGCACTCCCTTGTAAGGACGGTGGTGCTTCACCCAAATAACGTCATTACGGTCAGCAATCTCCTTAGCGTAAAGCTCGTCAGCGGCAGGTGCTTCCTTATAATACTCGGCAGTGAACTGCTCGAAAAGTACGTTGTGCTTATACACCTTACCACCCTCTGCATAAACAAAGACGGTATGAGTCTGAGCATTGTCAGCCATATCGGGGTCGTCCTTGCCGTTCACCTTAGTGATGGTGAGCGTAACGTCAGCAGTGCCAAGGTCGGGGAATGAGAGACCAGCAATCTCCACGTCAGCAACCTCGCTACTTGCAATCTCGAAGTCGTCGTCGGTGTCAGCCTCGCTTACCACCTGACCGTTCACAGTTGCCTGAATGTGCAAAGACGTGATAGGCTCGCTACCGTAGTTGCGTACACGGAGAGTGGGCTTCCAAAGACCGTTCTTCTGCTCGATGTAGTCCTCTGTGGAGGTGACCTTCTCGAGAGCGACGTCACAGTCAGGAGCGTTGCCGGTAAGGATGCCACGAACGCGGAAGTTGGCAGGCACCTGAGCGGGATTGAGCTTATACCACAGACCGTCAGCACCATACCAGTTGCGATCCGGCTCGCTTTCTATAGAGTTGTCATACGTGATGGTGTTCATGCTTTCCTTCTCACCGATGAGCACCTCGTAGCCTACATAGAGATCCTCAGTGCCCTTGATGGTGTAAGGGATCTCCAGTTGGCAGCGGTTCCATCCCTCTTCCCATTCCGTTGTGGACGCTGCAGCCACTGTGGCGTTGGGATTCTCGATGTTGGTGGATACGAACACACGTACCGACGAACCCTGCTTGGGCTCCACACCGAAGTCGACATACTTGATCTGACATCCCTTATACTTCTTGGTGACGCTCGGCGAGAAGTGTGCAGCAGCATGCACCTGGTGAGCATAGACGTCGTCAGCGCTACGCTGCACCTGCATGGTCTGTCCCCACTGAGTCTTACACCATCCAAGGATGAAGTTGTTCTCCTTAGCCTGCTGCTGAGCCATCAGTCCGGTAAGCGGAGCTGCGGCAAGCGCTGCGGCAAGAGCGATTTTTCTAAATGATTTCATTGTTGTTTTATGATTTTGTTATTAGAGTCACTTTACGTAAAGAGAGGGATGGCCAAACGTAAGCCATAAGGAAGCGATATCCCGCTGACTGCATTTTGCCACCCCTCCTGAGAGTGATGATTTATATCTAATTACTTAACTACAATCTTCTTTCCACCCTGGATGTAGATGCCAGCCTTGAGCAGCTTGGTGCTGTTGCCGACATACTGTCCGTTGAGGTTATATACAGGAGCATTCTCGTTATTCTCCTCAGATACGTTGATATCCTTAATGCCTACATACTTGTCGAATGCCATGTAGAGCACCGGAACCTGATCCTCTGCCCAGCAGTTGGTGCCGTTGTACGGAGTGTTCTGCGACTCGTGCATAGAGCGGTATGTACCTCCCTCTGCGTTGAATGTGCGCCATGAGCAACCGAACATTGCAGGACGTTTACCAGAACGGAATGTCACGATGCAGAGGCTCTGAGTGTTGTCATACTCGAACGGTGTGTCAAGGTCGAACGAGATGATGTTCTTCTGACCAGGTACGAAGTAGTTGATGCCGTCGTAAACGAGAGTCATGTCGTCGGTAGAGATAGGACCGTCCTCGCACTCGCGCTCCTTGGTATTCTTCATATAGATCTGGATGCTCTGCTCCTCAGAAGTCTCGTCGAAGTTAGCGTCATACTCGAAGCCGATACGCATGAGCTTAGAACCCGGAGTGGCATTGATTTCCTCAGGATAGTAAAGCATGAGCGACTGGTCGTTGCTGCCGTAGCACTCGAACGGAGCGTGTGTGTTGACCCACTCTGTAGCAGGATCAGTAACCACGTTTGTCCAAGGAGTAGAAGCAGAAGCCTCACATGTTACGCTTACGGTGTTGGTCTTGTTGTTGCCCAACTCCTGGTCGCCTTCCATTTCCACAGTAGCGAAGATATCGAATGTACCCTCGAGAGTCGGAGTATACTTCATCTCTACGCTTACGGTATCACCAACAGCAATCTCCGGCACCCACTTGTTGTAGCCGATCTGTGTAAGACCGTTGCCGGTATCGAGCATTACACGTACCACGTAGCTATTCTCCTCAATCTTGTTCTTGCCGAGGTTAGCCACCTTAACGGTTGCTGTGTTCTCGTAGTCAGTGATAGCATCCGAAGATGTTGTCATAGAGATGGCAGCGATGTCGTTGTCGAAGATCTCCGAAACATTCAGATTATACAAGCAGAATACGTCAGCGTCCTCTGTCTTTACGTTGAAGCCGAAGTGATAAACGCCGTCCTCTGTCGGAGTGAATGTATCGGTGTAAGTGCGCTTGTTGTAGTTGGTCTCTGAGTACATAAACTCATGTGAACCGATGGTCTGCACCACCTTATCCTTAGAAGCCTCTGTAGCGATGGCAGAATAATAGCTGAACTCTACCTTCGGATAACGGTCCTCAACGGTGTAAGTGAAGCGATATGTCTTGCCCTTCTTCAGATTGAGCTTCGGAGAGAATGCCCAAGAGTCAGTCTCGCGAGAAGATGATGTCCAGAGAGTGTAGCCCTGATAATCCAGCGGACCGGTGTAAGAGAAGTTAGCGCCGCTCTTACCAGCGTCTTCTACAGTCCAGCGGTTAGCCTCGTTCTCTTCGAAGAGGTTGAACTTCTGCGGAGTGTCCCATCCGAGACCTGCGCGAACCTTCTCAGTAGTGGCTACGCCACCCTTACCACCTTCTTCGGTGTAAGCCTGTACCTGATAGTAGTAGTTGTCATCACCAGTGATGGTCTCGTCAACGAATGAGGTCTTGCCAGTATTAGCCACGCGCTTGTTGTCGGGCTGACGTGTTACGATATACTTAATGCTTGCCGAGTTTACATAACCGTTGTTTGCACCGATGTTAGGAGCAGTCCATTCCACCTTGATGCTCTGTTCGCCGAGCTTAGTAGCCTTAATGTCCACCGGAGCAGCGGGAGCGTCATTGCCGCTGAAGCAACGTACGCTGTCAGGCATACCGATTTCGCCGGCTACACGGCAAGGAACAACGTAGTATGTATTGATGCCGTTCAGAGGAGCAGCGTCCTCCCACTCCATTGTCTCGCCCTTCTTGCCAGCAGCAGGAAGTGTGGCGAGAAGCTCTGCGTTGTCGGCAGAAAGAAGCTCGGCTGTTGTGTTGGCCTCCTTAGCGTCAGCCTTCTTGCGGTAAACGCGAACCTCAGCGAGGTCAGAAAGTTCTGTGCGGTTCCAAGCGAGTGTCGGGTTGGTCCATGACACGGTGTTCTTGCTTACAGCGTCGTCAGCAGGAACGGCTGCAATGGAAGTAACGCGGCCGGCTGCCTCGCGGCTGTCTGCTGTAAGATAAGGAATGTACATACCGTTGAGCATTGTGCCAGTGGCAACACCACCCATATACTCAAGCTCGCATGACTTCTTCATCTCTGTGGGAACACGGAAGAGATAAGCGTAAGCATTAGGATAAGTTACGGCATACCAGTAGAGGTCGCCAGTAGAATAGTCGAATGCCATAGAACCGAATGTACCCTGGATGATCGGGCTCTTCTCCTTGAGGAGTTCCATAACAGACTCCACCTCGTAGTCCTGATTGAACTTAACAAGCTCTGTGCCCACTACATTGAAATTCTTGTCTGCCTTTGCTCTTACAGCCCACATTGTGCCGTCGTAGTCGAAGCAGAAGTTGAATATGATGCAGTCGAGTGTTGTAACGAGTTCGAAGTTTCCGTTCTGGTCTACTGTATAGATGTCGGTCAATGCCTGGTCAGTGTTCTCGAAGTTCTGTCCCAAGACGTATGTCTGTCCGTCAGCGGGGTTGTATGCCATATCATACTGACTCTGCCATTCGCCGTTTTTTGCCGAGTTGGTCCAGTCACGCCATACACGTATCGAGTCGGTCACCTCACCGCTCTTCACGTCGATGGTACCATAGAAGTCAGGATACTCTGTGAGAGTGTAGATACGTGTGAAGAGAGCGTGATACTTCTCACCGTCAAAGGCACCACAGCGCATACCCAGAATCTGCTGGTCATCTGTGGGGTGATACACGTACACCTTCTCCATTGAGTTGTAGGCGTCCTTCATCGGGAACTTCACCCATCCACGTTTCTTACCGGGGTCAGCTGTCTCACCTGCATAAACAGTAACACCCTTCTTCTTGTCGTCAATGCTACTTGTGGCATGCCATGGGTTTTCTGACTGTGCCGCTACCGGAGGAGCGACTGGAGCCTTAAACGCAGGAAACACGTTTGTCTTCTGTGCGGACGCCGGGAGCGCTGTCATTGCCGCAAGCAGAAAAGCTGATGCGTAAAATCTTTTCATGCGATTATTAATATTTAGTTGTTAGTAATAATTATTCTTTACTTTACTATCTTCTTCACTACGGTGTTCTGTCCCTTGCTTGCCTTCACGATGTAAGTGCCGTGGGGCAGCATGGATGTGCCGATGGCTGATGTGGCGCTTACGCTTACCACTGTTGCACCGTTGATGGTGAACACCTCAGCGCGGTCAACCGGCTGTGAGAACTGTATCTGCGAACCGTCGAAGCCTATCTTCACAGTGTCGTCAGCGTTAGCAGAACCGATGCCTGACGTATTGTCGATGTAAGAGAAGAGCATGTACGGCATGTATTCGGCTGTGAATATCTCGTCCTGCGGAGCCTCGTCCTTGCTGCCACGATAGAACGCATAGCGGTTCTTGCCGGTGGTGTAAGAGAGGTGCCATACGGGCAGGTCGGCAGAAGGCATCACGTCGCCCTCAATGTCGATGTTGAAGCGGATGTTGACGTTGCCGCCAGCATAATGATATGGCTTGTCAAGCTTGACGTAGAAGTCCTTGTTGTCGCCGGCTCCCTGTACGGTAAGCTCGCCGTCGAACACCTTGGTCCATCCGTTCAGCTCGAACACGCCCATGATGCTACCCTCCTTGCGGATGAGGTTATCCAGCTGTGTCTGCTTCATGAATATCTTAGCAGGGAAGGTGTAGGCACCGTCCGTCTTGCCGTTGAACGCGAACTGCAGTCCGGTGATGTCGATGTCCTTCTTCTGCATCTCCTTCTCAAGGAAGAGAGCCTGTGCCTCCCAGTGCTTGTCGTTCATATAGAAAGCTCCGAGCCATCCCTCTGTCTCGTCCTTGTTGACGGTTATCCAGCGGTCGGCATGTGCGGGAGCCACCTTCACGTCCAGCGTGGTCTGTGCTGTGTTGTCAGCAGGATAGGTGTCGCCGTCGAGCACCACGCGTGCCGTAACCTTCACCTCGCCCTCTGCAGTGGGAGTCCACTCCACGGGCACGTCCATTGTCTCGTCCTTGCCTACTGGCTTGCCGGCAGCCTCAGCCAGCACCTCGCCCGTCTCGGCATTGATGATCTGTGCCTTGTATGACGATACGGCAGCCTTGCCCTCGTTGCGCACGCTTACTGTGAAGATGTGGCTGACGCCGCAGTTTACAGTAGCAGAACCGGTGAAATCGGTTACGCTGAGGTCCTTGTCGCTGTATTCTCTTATGGATACGTCCTTCAGGAATATGCGTCCGTGCTTGTGCTCTGACTTGGCGTGGAAGGCTATGTAGCCTTCGCCGTTCTGCGGCTTGAAGACATCCTTGCCGTAGAGATAATATCCCGAAGCTGTATGGAACTCGCCGAGATCCTTCAGCACTGTGGTCATGGCAGAAGGTGTCTGCTCTGTGCCGTAGCGCACGTCCATCTTCTCCTTCACTTCCTGGAACGACTCGGTCACCCAGTTGGTGGAGTAATATGTATAGCGAAGCTGATATTCCTTGTTGCCGTCGAAGAGCAATGAGGGCGAGAAGAGCCAGTCGTCGGCGTCCTCTGTCTCGCTGCGGTCATAGAATGCCACGTTGTCATAAGGCTCGAAAGCCCATGTATGGCCGTCGTTGTTGTTGTCCACCGAGGTCCACACGCCGAAGTCGTCCTTCGTGTTGAGCGGCGAGACGAACGGTATGCCGTATGAAGGGCCGAAAGCCACTACGTTTGACTGTGCCGAACCTCCCTTGCCCTGCGCATTCTTCGCAGTGACGATGTATGAATAGCCGGCGTGCTCAAGAGCCTCGTCAGTTACGGAGCACTGCTTGAGCGACGTTGCCACGGTCTTGTTGTCAGGCATGCGCACCACGTCGTACGAAAGGGAAGCCTTGTCGAATGTGCCGCCGTTAAGACCTTCCGTAGGAGCTGTCCATGTTATGGTGGCGTTCTTTCCGCTTGCCTTCAGCGTAACGCTCTGCGGAGCTGCGGGCACGTCATAGCCCACGAAGGTGCGGCTCTCGCGATAGATGCCGTCGCCTGAAGCGTTGGCAGGCACCACCTTATATATATATGAGCCGCTGGGCACGTTCTGGTCTGTCCATGTGGCAGCCTCACCGGGCTTTGCGTCAGAGATGGTGGTGACGAGAGATGAGTTGCGATAAACCTTCAATGAAGATATTGAGGAGAGCGATTCTCCACGATAGTCCTTTGAAGGGTTGGTCCATGAGAGGCGCACCTCGTTGGCACCCTCCGATGTGGGAGCTGCTGCGAGCGAGCCTACGTACGAAGGAGCATTGTCAGCCACGTACTGATAAGGAATGGCCATGCCGAGAATCTGCGGATTGCCCTTTATCTGCTTCTTTGACAGCATCTTGCCTGTCTTGGTGTCAAGCTCCACGAGGTACGAATTGTCGTCCATAGCCTGAGCCACCCACCAGAGACGATGTGTGGTCTTGTCGAACTCCATCGACTGCGAATAGTCGGCGATGAGGAGATCCAGCTCCTCTGCGCCTACCTTCACTGCTGTAGGCTGCGAAGCCGTAGCCTCGTCAATCTTCATAAGATAAGACGTTCCGTCGAAGGAATAAGAGACACCGTAAAGCCATCCGTTGTCGGCGGCAAGCGTCATGAGCGCCGTCCCCTTGATGGTGCCGAGGCGCTTCAGAGCGTATGTCGTATTGTCCACCTCATAGAGGTCGGTGGTCTTTGCGTTCGTGTCATAGTGCATCGCGAAGATGCGGTTGGTCTTCGGGTCGTATGTCATCTCATCGATGATGAGGTGCGATCCGTCGTCCACGTAGTTCCACTTCATCTCAAATTCGCCTGTCTTTGGGTCCACCAGGCAGATGCCCTCCGGCATAAACACGTTGGCGTAATAGGTGACGCGGTAAGCCACCATCTTGTCGCCCACCATCGTGCCAGCCGTGAACACTGACGACTCGCCGGCTATCATGCCGTACGACTTTGTCATCGTGTAGGTGTCAGGAGCGTTGGTGGCGAAGTGCATCACGCCGTAGTCGCGCAGACGCGTGTCGAAGCGCAGGTATCCGTAGATGTCAGCCTCGCCGTCAGCGATGTCGTAGACATAAGGTGCCTGTTCTGATGTTGTGGTCTGTGCAGCAACGAAGGTGCCAGCAAAAGGTGTAGCCATGGCAAGAGCCAATGACAGTAGAATCTTGTTGTACATATCTTCCGATTTGTTTTTTAAAGATAGGATATGATGTCGTGGAAATATAGATTATAAAAATGTTAGTCTTGCTGTTTGCTTACAGCATTAATTTTGTGCAAAGATACATTTTTATATCGAATTATTATTTCAAAATGCAAGTTTTTTTGTACATTTGCAATGTTTTCTATTACTTGTGGTGCTGTTTGCGCATACAATTCGCAAATAGGTTACACTTAGATACTGAACATACATTAATAATCATATTAACATAAACCATTCGTATATGAAACACTTTACTCACTGTATGGTTGTGGCAGGCATGATAGCCCTCGCCACACCGGTAGCCGCCCAGCAGATGGCTACCCAGCTTTTGCCCCGTACCACTGTTGTGTCTCAGGCAAAGGCAGCCGCCGCAGGCTCTTTTGTTAAAAACGCTGCACCGGCCCCCCAGAAAGCCATTAGCATCAATCCTTCTGACTATGGCGAGGTGGTGAGCATCATCAGTGAGGACTTCTCAAAGATGACCACCGGCAGTGAGGCTGAACCTGACGAGGACACCGACATCAGCTATGAGAACAAAGACAACGCATGGATAAACATGTCGGGCGACTATACGAAAGAGTTCGGATGGGGCTCACACGGCGCTTATCCCGCAGGCGGATGTCTCTACATCAACAGCGGCCAGGTCAACACTCCGCTTCTCGACCTCACCGGCAACGACGGCATCTTCTTCGTGAAGTTCCGCGCACGCACATTCGAGGAGGACGCAGAGTCTAACTACACCGTCATCGAGGGTGCCGAGACCAACGGCATGACAGCCACATGGCGCTTCCTCGAAAACTATAAGGTGGAGAAGATAGACAATACATGGCGCGAGTATGAGTTTATGTTCCATGACGGCGGTCCCACAACGCTCATCAACATCTGCCCGCAGGACGCTGCCATCCTCATCGACGACATCGAGGTTTATCAGGTGAAGCAGTACGTCGGCACACCGGCTGGTCACAAACACCGCTTCTACACCGGCAAGACATTCAATCTCAGCTGGGACGCAGTGGACGGAGCCGACAGCTACCTGCTTAACGTTTACACCGTGAAGGGTGACGGCGTTACGCCTCTCGACTATATCGTGGAGAACAAGAAGGTGACGGGAACCGAATTTGTGGTTGACAACGCTGACTCGGGCGACACATATTATTATACTGTTCAGGGCATGAAGGGCGACAAGGTTTCTATGCCGAGCACACCGGTGAAGATTATGGACGTGGAGGCTCCGACGCTTGCTGACGAATGCCCCACTAACGGCGACACATACACAGCCTCTTGGAACGAGGTGCCGACAGCCGAGCGCTACAACTATGTGGCTGCAGCAAAGAACGTGGCTAAGGAGGACGGCAAGATGACCGTCACACATCTCTGGATGCCGGGATCGACATACGGCGAAGGTTCGGAGATTCCAGTGGAATTCACTAAGGACGAACCAGACGACCATTCTGTAGACCGTGGCTATCCGCAGATGAACGGTCAGGCAGGATGGCGTGCCACACACTATGCTGTATATAAGGACGCACTCGTGCTCGACGCTTTCTGGATGACACAGGCTAAGGAAGACGACGGACTCATCTCTCCGGAGTTCGACCTCAGCAAGGACGGCGGCAAGATCAACATCGAAATGACAGCGGCTGCAGAGCCGTGTACATACTATGACGAGAATGGCACCGCTCAAACGGCATACACACGTTGCGCCGTGGCTCTTTTCTCTTACGACAAGAGTGTGGACGACTTCGTACAGACCGAGCTTGTATACGTGCAGGATCTCAGCAACGACTGGCAGACAAAGACTGTGGAGCTGACCAAGGGTACAGACCGCAGCATAATCGGATTCTACGGCACCTACACATGGACTAACCTCTACATCAAGGAGCTGAAGATCACGCAGAACTATAAGGCTGGCGAGTTCTTCTACGACCCGTTCTATTACGGCAACTTCCTTGAGGGCACCTCAGTGGACGTGAATATTCCGTATCGTCTCAAGGGCATGGACCTCTATCACCGCGCACAGTCTGTAAGAGTGAAGCAGGCTGCCCAGAGCGAATTTGAGAGAACATCTTACCTCGAGAGCAAGATGTCTGACTATAAGCTCGTCATGGCAGAGGCTCGCCCCACCGGCATCAACAATGCTGACGTTAAGTTCAGCGGTGCTACTGTCCGCATGGAGGGCGACCGCCTCGTGGTCAACAATCCTGCCAAGGCTCCCGTTTACGTCTACACAGCAGCTGGCGCTGTAGTGGCAAGCGACATGAGTGGCGCCGAGACCGCAAGCTTCAGCGTTCCTGCCAATGCCACATACATCGTGAAGGTGGGCAAGCAGAGCGTAAAGGTTACATTATAAAAAAGACTAAGCAGAATTAGCATAACATAAAGAAACAGATGTAAGAACCGTTGCCGTTGAGCACGGTTCTTGCATCTGTTTCTTTTTTATTTTCAACTAAGTTACTATAATCTGATTGTGTCTAACGAGTAAATATTATCTTCTTTCCGTTTTTAATATACACCTGTCCTTTTTGCGGATTTATCACTTTCCTGCCATTCAAATCATAAATACGGCTCTTTGAATCAGTGTGCTCCGTGGTGACATTACGTATTGCAGTCGGGAAATCATTCGTCTCTATAAAATTAGTGAAATAATTCCATCCCCAAGCCTTACGGTATTTTTCAGCTGTACCCATCGGAACATAAACCGGAATGTCATTGGGAGTACTTGAATTAGAATCAGAATTGTATTCACCAAACGGAGATTCCCCCGGATGATGAGTGCATTCCTCGCATACTGGAGGTTCTTCAGCCATACAATAGATGCGTTTTAATTCTGGTATATCGCAAAAGCTCTCTTGCCCCAACTGTTTCAATGTAGCAGGAAAGACAATCTGTTCCACCGAGTCACAACTACAAAAGGCCTCCCATTCTATCACTTCAAGTCCGTCTGGCAATTCTATTTTCTTTAATGATTCGCATCGGTCAAAGGCATCATGACCAATCGTTTTAACAGAGGATGGTATGTTTACCTCTTGTAAATTCCAACAACTGCTTGCAAAACTGTCAGGTATCTTTTCCAATCCTTCTGGCAAATGTATCTTTTTCAAAGGATAATTCTGCTGAAAAGTGGTTGAACCGGATATGATCTGACATGAGTTCGGGATCCATACCTCCTTCAGACGGCAAGCATAAAAAGCTGCCTCACCAATCTTTTCCAGCCCCTCCGGTAAAATGATAGACGAAATCCTTGACATGAAAAAACATCCGACACCGATTTCTTGATGGTAGACGGCAACACTACTTGCCCTTTCAAGCTACTGCAATTATAGAAAACCAATTGTCCAAACCTTTCAAAACCTTCAGGAAACACCAGAGGATCAGTCTTGAGACTTACACAATCCGAGAATGCGTCTGATCCCAAATACTGTAAGGAAGAGGGTATGTTTGTCTCTTCAAGATTGACGCAGTAAGAGAATGCCATTTCTTCAATTCGCTTTACTCCATTCGGCAGGATGATTCTCCTTAGATGGATAGTGTTTATAAATTCCAAACTTGGGTCCAACTGTTCTTTTTGATGCCAAAAGGCATTCTCTGGAATAATGCCATTTTCTATCTCGGCATTTTCAAGATTTATGACTGAAAGTCTTCCGTTTAAGGAAGCATCCCAAAGCGTGTGAATATCAGCATCATCCACAGTTCCTCTGACCACCAAGGAGTCTACATTATAAATGTTGTTCCCCAAGACATTTGCCAAATCTCCTGCATGAGACGTTATATCCAAACTCTGAAAGTCATGGTTGTCATCAGTGGTTTTAGGGGCTTTAATTGAATAGCCATAAGTAGGACGATTAAATATCGCAGTCTGTTGCTTACCTATTAAAGTCGTATCAACCTTCTGACCATATACAGAAGACAAGCAGCCAAGAACACTTAGTAAAAGTAACACATGTTTCATACCACTAAATGTTAAAAGTTAATATTATAATTAATAAACACATTGAATCCCCTTGTGGATTTTAGGTTTCAAATATACACCAAATTATCGTATTTAACAAACAATAGCCACGAAAGTTTTTTTTGTGCAAACATTTTAACAGTTATTACAAGCGTGTACGCTAACAACGTAACTGTCAGGGTAATACCGCACCGAGGCTGATACAAACCCAGGAGGCTATGGCGTCCCGCCATAGTCACGCACCCACAAATGCAAGCAGATTGAGTATAAGCTGCGGGTTCCGCAGAGCGGGACCTATGTCATGAAACCCACTGCAAGCTGCGAAGCAGCGCAGCTGTGGGTACATGAGAGACCTCCACCTAAATATAGTTCCCCGAAGGGGGACTGACGCATCCCGTATGATGTTGAGGAAAGTCGGTCCCGCTTTGCGGAACCAAGAGAGGGAGATGGTGATGCTTATCCCACAGCTGCGCTCCTTCGGAGCTTGCAGTGGGTTTCTGACGGATACGTGTCCCCTCGGGACACGACGCTGATTGATGGTATGCTATGGGAGGCTGCGTGGCTACGGCGAGACGCCGTCCGACACAATATTTGCATTTCTGATGCTCAATACTATGAGTTGAGCGCACAACAAAATCTTTGGTGCGAAATTCTCGAGTTTTGAGCGGTTATAGGCAACATATTCATACACAGCATGTTATACGGTTTTCTGACGAAGCATTATGAAATCAGACTCTCAAACGAGCCACTTTTGTATGCAATAGCGCCACTTTTACACTCCAATAGTGCCACTTTTAGCATGCAATAGTGCCACTTTTACTGTCTAATAGTGGCACTATTGGAGTGTAAAAGAGGCGCTATTGTTAAGTTTGGGTGCAGTTTTCACTGCAAAACACCGTAAAAACAGCAAACCGGAACTCTAGAATCAATTTTTATTTTGTAACATGTTTTTACTCTTTAGACAATATTTGCATGATGGACAGGAAGAGATTTTCAGACAAGAAGACTTGTTTTGCATTACTTTAAACACTATCTTTGCAAAAACAACCTTTAAAGACTTTGCGTATGAAAAAGCATTTACTCATTATCATGCTTCTCGCGCTCTCCACAGTGCTCAGTGCGCAGGAAGCAAAGAAGTTTCTGACTGAAGGAAAGGAATGGAAGTGCGTCACCAGCAACTATAGTCCGCTGCATGACGAGGGCGACACGCCCTTCACGGTGAAGGTGGTGGGCGACACCATCTGCGACGGTAGAACGATGAAGAAGCTGCACATAGAATACGAAGAAGGCGTCAAGGGATTCTACTCGCGCTACATTGGCGCATACGAGGAGGGCGGAAGGTTGCATGCCTACGACAGCGACAACGATGTTGGTCCAGACATTATCCTTATCGACATGAACATGAAGGTGGGCGACCCGATTTGGGGCAGCTACTATCACGTAACCGCTGTGGACACCATCTGCGTGGACGGCATTGCAAGGAAGCGTATCACGATCGGCGATGCAGAGTATAAGGTTATATGGGTGGAGGGTATAGGATCGAACATCGACTCATGGTTCACCTCAACTATCAAACACATCGGCGAATACTCGATGCTAATGGAGTGTTACGAAAACGGCAAGAAGGTGTTCTCCAATACCGACTTCTCTCTCCCTGCCACCAGCAGCATCAACCAGCCGACCGCCGACCCCCTCAACAACGGCAAAGCCTACGACCTCTCCGGACAACGGATTAATCCTGCAAAGCACCACGGGGTGTATATAAGGAATGGGGTGAAGAGGATTGCGAAGTAGGCAGGGCTTTGACAAAAACCTTACTCCACAGTCCGCTTATGGGCGCAAATCCTATCGGATTTAAATAAAAGGCTTTACGTTAGGTCTTACGAGAACCAGTTCTCG
>ERZ1026858.483-NODE-483-length-21611-cov-36.469660_pt1 | contig 21611 bp, 17 predicted proteins | sample MGYA00380159_ERZ1026858 | MGnify/ENA primary metagenome ERZ1026858 (study PRJEB33269, sample SAMEA4719795) | human gut metagenome | biome: human-associated habitat; feature: organic feature; material: feces | place: Cameroon | collected 2013-10 ...
CTTCACCAGAATGATATAAATGTCTGTAGCTAAGTAGCTTGCGCGGGTGAAGGGTTGCGCTGACCCTTCACCACCCTTCACCCACCCTTCACCCGGAAAATCTGTGTAAATCTGTGAAATCTGTGGGACATAAAAAAGTGGTTTCGGCCCACGACCGAACAGGGCGAGCTTCCGTTTCAATTCCATGCGCAATCTGAAGGTGAAGGGTGGGTGAAGGGTGGTGAAGGGTCAGCGCAACTCTTCACCTCTCGCAACCCCAGTGTTTATCGGGGTTTCAGCCGATTTGGTGAAGAGTGAAGAGTAAAATAGAGAGTGGTTGTTTTACAACCTCCGGACATATCGTTTTGTGCCTGGCAATGGCAGATTATGGCCCCAGTAATGGCAGATTATTGCCCTAGTAAGGGGCAATAATCTGCCATAGTGAGGCAATAAACGATATAAGCCGCTTTACGGCTCGTAAGTACTTTCGTTGCATTTTGAAAGTACTTTCGTGCAAGCGTAAGCCAGTTGTTATGCGATTTTTTACTTCGTGAAAACCTTCCCGATTGTACTATGGACTGTGGAGAGTAATCCTTTATGGGCAAAAAATGTCGTGGAATCTTAGAGGGCGAGATCACCTCGGCAACTAAAATTCCAACGACCAGTCTAGTCTTGTTTCCGCATTCTTTGTATAATAGTAAATGATAATAATGTCTTATACTAATTAGGGGGAGGAAGTTTTCGCAACTTCCTTCCCTCTTACTGATATATATTTTCTAAACTTAAGTATTTTTGCTCACTACTTATTGGTAGTTGATTGTCACCTTCCAAGGCTTGTTGCCATTGTAGTGCTTAGCCTTGATGTAGAACGTACCTTTAGTACCTGTTACGGCACGTACATTTTTCATTGTGATTTCCTGAGATGCTCCAATTGCACTCGGATCTTCATACTTGGTGACGAACCAACAGTTCCAGCCTGCGCCTCCATCAACATCTGCTGTAGAAGCTACCTTTACATCGCTGCCTATTGGGTTCACATCGTTGGATGCAATCTCAATTTCTATTGGCAACAACTCCTTAGGATAGTAACTTGGAATTGTGAAGGTCAGTTTGGCTTCTGAAGTTACCTCCTTACCCATTGTAAAGGTAGATGGGAATTGGAAGTCCACATTGCTGATACTGTAGAGATGGATGTTTCTAGTCAATCCATGCTTCTTATCTACCAGCTTGATGGTGGCAGTCTTACATTCACCGGCACTGATATCACCAATCTTGTATGTGATGGTTCCCTTACCGGTTGCTGCGTTATACTGTACTGTAGGTACAGGAAGCTTTCCACCTTCCAGCTTCGTGAAGTTCTTGTTCTCTGTCCAGGAAACATCGAAGTCGGCTGCAGTTTGAGTAGCCTCACCCTTATATTCAAAGTCGATGACCTGCTCGCTGTTTGCTGATTCCTGTGTCAACATCTGATAAGTACCATTTACGATATTCATCGTGTAAGTACCATCAGAAATTTCCTGGATGATGTCTTCTACCGTAATCCAAGGATTGTTGGCAGGAGTACCATCGTATGCCATAGAAGAGGTTGTGTAACCCAGATTCTTGCCCAATCGCTTGATGTTGATTCGGTAGAGATGGTTTCTCTTGACAGGAATCTGAACACCCTCGTTCTGGAGCAGAACCTGGAACCATTTTGTATCTCCGTCCTTGTATGTCACTTCCATGATCACCTTGAGTGGCTTTTCCAAAGAGTTTTCCTGCTCAAATGTATATTGCATAGGCAGGTTGCTGCTGTTTGGCCACATCTCTTCATTTCCTACGGAGAATTTCTCTCCTTCAGAAGGCCATCTTGTAGGATCCAGCGATGGAGTAATGTAGGTGCATTCTGCTTTCCACGCAGCTGCATCTGTCAGCATATTGGTTTCAGGGAAAGTCAGCTTTGTCTGCTCTCTATTGAATGGAGCTACCGTACCATGCTGCATCACGTTGCCCAGTGCATATCTGATGTTTTGGATGTTTGTATCTTCCCATTTTACTTCAATCTTGGCACGGTTGCGGAGCAGATGGATCACATTGTTTGCCACTACATCCTTGGTGAGGAATTCTGTCATTTCTTCAGGAGTATTCTTCTTGACATAACCCCAATATACCATCTTGTCGTGCTGCTGATTGTTGTTTCTGTTATCGAAGCTGGTCATGAGATTGTTCTCATGTCTTCCAATCCATTCTGCTGACTTGTTGAAATCAATCGCCTGGTTGCCCGTAGTTACTGTATTTTCGGCAGTGGCATTCGCCATGATGTGGATGCGGGCGGTTCCTGTAGGAATCGTTGCGGAGATATTTTTCTTGTCCGATCCGCCATCATCCTTGATTTCATTGGTTGCCACCGACTCGATATTCAGATTTTTGGCAAGTCCCAGGAAATAACCATCTTTGTCAAAGCACAGCAGCTTCATATCGTTAGCGCTTGCAATACCTTCGGTTGCGAAGTTAGCTACTCTGCTCTCTACTTTTGAGTAGTTTGGAACGGAGATGGTGAAGTGGGCTTGATACGTGCCTGTCTCATTCTTGGAAGGAACGCCATTGTCCACCATGCTGTCGGTGCAGGCTGTCAACATTGTTAACAGCGCTGCCATTATTCCGATATATGTCTTTATCTTTTTCATTTCGTAACTTCCTTAAATGTTATTACTTCATTTGTTTATCTAACTCATCAACCTCTGCAGGGGTGAGGTCGCGAACGCAGCGAACGTAAGTACCAGAACCACTGTAACCAGTTTCTACCGATTTGTTGTTTAAAGTATAATACTTTGCACCTTCCAGGACTGGTTTGATTGGCTTAATCTCAGTATTATCATTTCTTTTGAATGATTCTTTCTGAAAGTTAACAATGAATTGTATCTCTGTTTTTGTTGGGAGACGCCAACCATCATATATAACTTGTTTGCCGTTTTCCTTCTTCACTTCTCGGTATGTTATGCAATGCGTCTTTGCTTTGGTTTGATCAAATTTTTCCGATTGTACCGCTCCAAGCTGTGAAGCAATCATAAATGCAGGAGATACGACTTCGTCGTTTGTATAGCCAGTAGCTTGGTTGATGTTTGGATGCGCAATATTATATTTGCTATCTTTTGTACTTGAAACCTGTATGATGTACATACGGTTATTCTTCAAGTTATCAATTGAAGTTTCATCTTTGAAACTGTAAATATCACCATTTTTATAATATTTAGCTCTATATCCACCATTATAGTCATTGGTTGTCAGCTTCTTTTTGACAATAGTACCTTCTGGTGTACGATATGCCCATCCGCTTTTACTTCTAGAAGAATAATCTCCGAAGAAGTTCTGTGTTTCAATCAGTGGTGACTGCTTGTATTTTACAGTTGCTTCTTTACCCTCAGCATTTTTCAATGTCAAGACGATATACTTGGAGAAGCGATTCTTCGGGATAGGAGAATTAATGACGATCTTACCGCCGAGATTTTCTCCATCCTTTTCGTTCTGCAATTCCATCTTGGTTGGGTATGGATAGAATGGAACTTCTTTTTTTTCTGTCTTTTCTACTTCTCTGTCTTCATAATGTCCTGTTAATGGGAAGAAATCCCATACCCAAACTTGTTCAGTTGTAGTATAGGTAACTGTTTCATTTATAGTCTCCTTGTATCCCTCAGAGTACTCTTCAGTATTTCCTTCATTATCAATGTAGTACACCTTTTTGCTAAGGATCTTAACTGGGCTGGAAGACTTATACGTCACGCTCATATCCTCATCTACATTCTTCATATAGACAACCTTTGGAGTAACCATCAGATATGATGTGTTGGCATCGATATCTGTAGTACCGCCATCCGACCAAGGGAGAACATCATAGACAACCTTACCAGTAGTGATGTAACCAATCTCAGAGCTGCCGCCCTTGTTGTTGATATTGGCTTCAATGGTATAGATGGTGTTGCGGTTCAGCTTCTTGGCATCCTCACCGGTAGCCTTTGGGTCACGGACAGGAATCTTGTAATAGTTAATCTCCGTATTGCCATCAGCTGTAAGAGGAACTTGGAGGTAGATGGCTGGAGCCTTGGTGTCATCATCCCACTGAGTGGCATAGCTGTAAGTGGTTACGGTATATTCGCCACTTCCACCCTGTGCTTCCACCATTTCACCATCCTTCAACTCAGTTTCTGTATTGCTGCCGAAGATAGTAGTCTTGGCATTGTAGTTCTTCAACTGCCATTTTGCCTGACCAGCTGTATAACCTTCTACGTCAACATGAATGGTAAGGGCAATCTTGGCAGCAGCACGAGCCAGATTAACTGGAATGGTCTGTGTAGGTTCCTTGGTTACCTGGTAGTTCTGCTCGCTACTCATCAGGAACATCTTGTTGCTGTTGCTGGTAGCATCGTATGGCTTCCAGATATCCTCGTCGGTCTGCACATCGCCTGAACCTGTGGCATTAGCCACAGATTTCACGCTGTAAGTATTACCTTCCTGCAAATCATTATCTACTTTCCAGTTATTTTGAGCAATCACTTCCTCCTTGCCGCTCTGCAAGCCGGTAGTGAAAGTCTTATCTACCTTGCACTCATTATATTCACCAAACATCTTGATGTTGAAATTATAGAGCTTATCCTCGTTGAGGCTTGCGTCAGAAGCGGTAGTTGCTCTCGAAACCTTGTTGTCAAGGATGAGAGGCTTCACGCTCAACTGCTGAGCTCCCTGATAGATGAGCTCAGAGTCTTCTGCGCAACCCACAAGGGATAATCCCATGGTGAGAGCCATAAGTGCCAGTGTCGTATTCTTATATATATTCAACGTTTTCATGATGTTTGTCATTTATTGTTGTTTATATCTCATTGTTTACTTTACTTGGGTGAAAACCATATCGGTCTTCGTTCCCGTTCCTGTGGCTGTATCTGCGCTTCCATCAGAAGGAGCATTGATGATTACCTTCATGTTTGGACTATAGGCTACCATATATACACGGCAGGTATAGTTGTCACGCTGGGTATAGTCGAGTACCGATCTTGGAACCACGTAGAAAGGAGCAACCTCTGTAGTGGTACCGTTGCCTGTAATCACGGTCATTACGTCAGCCAGATCGTAAGAACCATCAGCTTTTACCTTGTCGGCATAAATGAATCCGTAGTCTGGGCTATCTGTCTGGAGAACCCAGCTCTTGCCATTGGTATTCATCTCCGTGAATGAGATCTTTGGTCCGAATGTTGCATCGTTGAATGCAATTTCATTACCATTCTCGCCATTCTTCTCGATGTTTGTCTTGATAGAGATGGCATCATTGAAAGTGTATTCTGCTCCGTTTTCCCAAGGCAATACTGTTGGTAAGACATTCAGTTCTGCCGGATGCTCTGGATCACTGCCTCCTTCTCTGTCCACCTTGGCTGTTACGTCGTAGATGGTGTTGCGGTCGAGGCGATAGAGAGGCTCGTATTTGGTCCAAACTGTTGTTGCGGCATCGTTGCTTTCATAGAGGCGCTTGTTAACCGGCACCTTGTAGAAGTAATCCTTGCCATTGTATTTTGCCTTGAGCAGGATGTAGGTCTGCTTGCTGACATCGATTGGCTCTTCTGCATACGGATTCTTTGTCCTGTCAATCCAACTGTTGGCGTATGAGTAGAACACAGCCTTGTTGTCTTGTGTTACGGCAGGAACTGTTACCTTGCTGCTGGCAGCTGCATCTGTATTCAATGAATTGTTGGTGCTGGTACCTTCGGCGAGGATAGCGCCATCTGCTGCGTAGTGCATCAACTGGCAGGCATACGCTGTAGGAGCTACTGCGTTGCCCTTGTCATCTTGTACGTTGAGGCGAATCTTGGCAAGCGCTCTTTTCAGCTGGAACTTCAGGTGAATCTTTCCTGCTGTCACTTTTCTCTCTAGCATCTTGGCATCCATCACGAAAGCAGACTGCTTCTGGTTGTACTGGAAGTTTGTTGCCTGATTGATGGTGGCTTCCTTTAAATCATTCAGGTTGTTGATGTTGCCCCAATTTTCTAGGTTTGCAACCAAGTAAAGATCATTGCCGTCAATTTCAGAACGTGTCAGTTCATTGCTTGTCAACTCCTTGTGCTTGTATGCTGTAGTTGGACTACCTTTTACATCTGCTGAATTAAATGTAACATGTTTTACGCGTGATCCATTTGTACCGAAAACGAAGAGGTCGAGTCGATTGATCTGGTTCTCATTGAGAATCTCATTGCCAACCTCTGTTTCTGCACGGGTAGCAGCACGGGTTTCAGTAGCAGAACCGCCTACTTTATATTCCAGCACTACGCTGTAGTTGCAAGCAGCAGTGCTTTCTATATCATCGCTCATGCAAGATGTGTTTGCAAGCCCTAAGAGGGCGATTGCACACATCGCAAAGTATTTTGATATTGCTTTCATTGTTTGCCCTCCTTATTTTAAATAATTAGTATAATGTCCACTTTCTTTCTGAAGATCATCGTAGCCTTTATCCTTGAAGGCCTGCAGCTGGAAGATACGGATGCGGGTGTTGGTTCCTGCGAACTTTCTTCCGTTCTTGTACATACCTCCGGCATCGTTTGGGTTGATTTCCACTTCGTATTCATGGATTCCATCCAGCGATACGGTTACGTAGAGGTCGGTATATACTGGATTGCTGCCCTTATCTTTTGCCCAAGGAGTCAACTGATCCCATGAAGCATTGGTTGTCCATGGATTCACGGCTTCTACCTTGATCTGATAAGGATCTTTTCGGGCGATGCCTGTAGAAACGCAGTTGGTGCTTTCGGTAGATTTATTATAGTTGAAAGCAAACTCAGTAGGGTTGGTGAGATGTGCTTTCCAAACCAGTCCTGTAGGACCATCTACCTTGATATAGAAGGCTGCTCCTGATTTCTTATCCTCCAATATCTCATGTTCTGTATCCTTGTATCTAGGATAGTTTACCAGACAGTAGAGACCTTCTGCGTCACCTCCCTTTGGTTTCAGGGTTGAACCTGTCTGCCAAGCATACATTTGGCAATTTACATTGCTCCAGCTGATTTCAGAAGTTACCTTGTTCCAAGGCATTACCTGCCAGTCGAGGCAGAGGGCTCCACCCTTGAGGAAGTAGCCGTAAACTACCAGCTCTCGGTTGCGGATAGCATTGCCGCTGGATGGAATGGTGAATCCCTGAGTTTTTTCGATACTTCCGTCAGTCAACTGATAGTAAATCTTACCTGTGATAGGCTTATTGGTTTCACGAAGATAACTCAAGTTATGTCCACCGATTTCCGTATTCATGCGGTCCATATAAGTCTGGGCTGTTTCGGTTGCTCCACGCTTATATGTCAGAGGGTCTTCCACTTCCTTGATTCCGGTATTCTCTACACCGTCAAGCTTGAGGAGAGTAGAAACATAAGAAGGAGTTCCGTACTTTCCGCTTGTAGCAGCCTTGTTGGCATCTGCCTTGGTATAATCCTCTTCATCAGGGAAGACATAGCTTTCTGTAGGGAAGGTGTTTTCATCTATTTCAATTTTTGTTACCTTTACATTCTCTGTATTGGCATTTGCCTTGCGGGCGAAATAGAAATGCAGCTTGGAAACGGCGCGAACCAGAGGAATCTTAATTCCTTTGCCCTTTGCCTCAATCTCTGTATCTGCTACGTGATTGGCTAATTCTATATTGGTAATGGCACGGGAAATAGGGAGACCCTTGCCGTTAGGAACCTCTGTAGTCTGAGCCTTGCCTTCTGCTGTAATGCCGAATGGATCATCGAAGGTTACACCTTGCAGTTCTGCTCGGGTAATGCTGCGGAGATCCTTGCCATTCAGCTTATCAGCCATATTGGTACTCTCTGAGTTTGCCAGAATATAGAGGTCGATGTTTTTGAGTTCTTCACCGTTGATCTTACGCAAGAATCTCAAGTTCAGCGTGTATTTGCTGTTGACGGTGGAACCGCCAACAGCAGTAGGAGTATCTTCCTTGTAGGCGATAGGCTTGGCTTCTCCTCCTGTTCCTGTTTTAAACACCCATACCTTGATGTTATGAATGTCGCTCTCTTGGTTAGGATTAGCCTGAGTCTCGTCGTTTCCGATGTTCTCAGCTCCGCCTGCTCTGGAAGTCGTGGTGCTGGCGGTAGAGAAGCTCAGGTTGAGGTAAGCTTCATCGCCAGTTGCAGGTACCTGCGAATCTTGGTCTGAGCAAGATGCCATTGTGCTCAACATGAGCAAGGCTGCTATAGCCATGCCTAGCCGGCGTGTCATCTTGGTCAAAGTTGAGTTATAGCGTTTCATCTTTTTAATCTTTTACTTATACTTATACTTTTCTTTCTCTCTATACAGTGTGGGTAGCACTGTTTCCTTATTTGGCTCCGAGGTCTGTGTCCTGCAGATTGAGAACCCAGCCGTTTACCTTGATTCTTGCATCCATGTGGTAGTCTGTACCAGGACTAGGAACGTAGAATACGAGGGTGTAGTGATCCTGGCGGTCTAGGTATTCCTGATCCTCCCAGCCCTTGTCAGTGCGCTCGCCGCAGAGAGCGAGGAACCATGGCAGTGAGTGGTTGAAGATTACCTTGCCTGTGCGCTTGTCGGTGATTACGATTCGCTTGTCGTCGTACTCCGTGCTTTCTGTGTTGCGGGTGCTTACATCGTTCTTGCGCTCGAACATTCTGGAAGAAGAAAGGTCGTAAACCAGTGCCTTGTCGATTTCTTCACCTTCTACCTGGGTATTACCGCTGGAGTTTACTACCAGTTTCTCGTTGTAAGGTACATAGGTGATAGGCTTGTTCAGTTCCACGCCATTGGCATCCTTTACCTTGTCGCCCTTGTAGTCGAGGAGAGCTGCCGAACCCTTGATTCTTACGTCGAAGTTTTCTGCAACGAATCCCTCTTGGTCGTTATCGTATGGAAGCATCACGATGCGGTAGGTCTTGGTACATTTCATCAGACTCAGATTGCCGTATGTGTCTTGGTTTCCTCTGAAGTCGAGAGATGTCTGGGCGGTGTAGAGAGCGGTGAACTTCTTATTGTTGACCGAAGCTTCTCCGTCTTTCTTTCCCATTTCCTCCTGCAGGTCGTTGATGGTAGAAACACCTGGTGTGAGTTGGGTGAAGCTGAACTCCATCTCGTCGTCACCGTCGGCTCTGCTACCTGTAGGTTTCTTGTCACGAGCGAGGCAGACGAAGGTGTATTTGCCTTCCTGTAAGTCTGTGATGTCCATGCTGTGACCCGTTTCGAATTTGTCGGCTGACTGCGTATAGGTATCGAAGTATTTACCGTTTTTATCGAAAACATAGACGTTGAGGTTTTTCACTTCCTGGGAGAAGGCATCAGCGTTCTCAACATTATATGTATAATCGAACTTGAGCGACACCTTAGGTGCAGGACAATTCGTCAGATCGTCTTTCATGCATGATGAAAGCGAAGAGAGTGCGATGGCTGAGATACAAACCACTTTGCAACCGTTTTTGATGATGAAATGTTTCATATCGTTTGTATTTTATTAATTCTTTTACTTATACTTATATCTAGTGTGCCGTAGGGCGTAAGAAGTGGGGTAGCCTCCGGCATCTTTTTTTTCTTGTTGAGTGGTGCTGATTCAGCACGATAGGGGTTCCCGCCATCTGTTGGCGGCAATATCATCTTTTTCTTTTTAAATCTCCCGGAGGTGGGGTAGCCCCCGGGAGATTGAGCGTATTGTTGTTTCAAGAATTATCTTGAGAACGGGGGATGGGGTGCATCCCCGGTGCATTCATTTTTTCTGTTCTGCTTGATTAACTTGAAGAATGATTACTTACTTCAAGTCTACATCCTGTGTACTGAGAACCCAAGGGTTAACAGAAACCTCAACCTCGAGGTAGTACATTGGCTTATTATCGACTGGATCGCCATTAGGAACGTCTGCACCAACGTTGAAGATGTTCTTTACATTCAAGCGATAAACAGTATTACGCTGGATGGTATTTGTTCCAAGCCACTGATCTGTAATAATCTGTTTGTAGTATGTCTTACCTGCTACGAATACTTCGATAACATTGTCCTCGCGGAACTTAGCCAATTCTGTCTCTGTAGCACCAATCTTACCATCAGCAATCTTCAACTCATCCTTGAGCGCTTCTTTAGTCTTGCCACCGAAGAGGACAGTCTGATCTGAGTATGCAGCATAGATAGCATCGATGCTTCTGTAGATATTGCCATTGTAACGATAGAATGTGCCATCTGTGCAGTCAGGAGTATCAGTGAACTTTGTCTCATCCAATGCTACTGTATATTCGAAGTACATTGTTGTAGGAGTTGCTTCTGTATTCTCAAATACATAGTTCTTTTCTGCATTTGCAAACCAACCTGCATTAGAGATGTTATACTTACCACCTAAGCCTTCTGCCTCCTGCATGTATGTGATGCCTGTAGGAATCTGGAGAGAAGCCCATGTTTCATCCCACTTCTGCATGATGTTTGTCTTGTTAGACAAGTTGGTGATAGCATAGTTGGTCAAAGTGATGGTCTTTACCTTTTCCTTTGCATCAGCGACAGCCTTCTTCTGTAATTCTGAAGCACCATCAGTAAGTACACCGTTGATAGTTGTAGCATCTGATGTTGGCTTGTCGATGCGAGCAGTAATGCGGTCGAGCATGATAGTCTTATTAACCTTTGCAGGTGTTGTAATCTCCTTGTTCTCTTTTTGGAATGTTACAATATACTGGTCTGCTTTAGAACTGTTATCGTTCTGGTTGAACATTGCAAACTTATTATTTGTTGCATACTCGCCTGCGAAGCCTGTTGTAGCAGTATAAATGCTTTCCCATGGCTTATCATCTGTTGTATTAGCCAGGAAATATACTTTATATGTCTCACCTTCTTTCACGTTCTGTACTGGAACCTGAATCTGGGTCTTGCCAGTATTTGTTAAAACTGGTGCGGCATTTGTCCACTCTGTTTCTGTAATGTTCTTGGTGAAGACAATTGCTCCCTTAGAGTCCATCAGGTAGAATGTACCACTTGTCACCTTAGACTCTTCTTTAGTAGCATCTACCTTTTCAGGCTGCTGCTGGGTTCTTGTACCATTGCTAGTAGGAGTCTGTACGGCCAATGTCATATAGAAACCCTTTACCTGTGACTGTGTACCTGCGCCACCACCTAAATCATCATTGTTACTGCAGCTTGAGAAAGATAACGCTGCTGCTGATACCAAGCTCATAACGAGCAAATTCATTTTCTTCATAATCTTTTACTTATTAAGTGTTATACAAATTTTTGTTTTGAGTTGCGAAATGGACGAGTCTCTCAGACCTCATCACTGTCTTCGCCCGGGGTCATCAAATACTATTCTTTCTTTTCCAGTTCTTAAATTAAATTTTTTAGTTTATATTATTATTTATGTTTATTCTTTTACTTATACTTCATGTTCATTCTTACTCCACAATCTTGTTCACCTTGTCGAGATTTTCCTGAGCACCCTTCAAGCCGCCGGCTACCGCCTTCTGGAAGTACTGCTTGGCAGCTACGTAATCCTCATTAAGAACAGCGAGACAACCACGGGTATTATCTACTTCGGCACCGGTGCCAGCCTTCTTGAGATATTTCTCTGCGCGCACCTTGTCGCCTCTGTCGATGGCAGCAATAGCCGCATTCAGGTTAGCGAGTTTATCTTCTGGGAACATCTTGACAGCGGTATCGAATACATTGTTGTATTCCTCGCTTCCCTTCGGATAACTGTTTGCTACCATATACATCTCCTGAAGAGAGAGCTTCTGTGGACGTGTATTCATCACTTTGCGTGCCTCCTCGAGGTTGAATGCCTTCACATCGTACTCTATGGTGTAATCGGTGCGGCGCAAGCTTGGCCAAACCTTGTCAATCAGGAACCGGAATGCCTCACCAGCCTTGGCTGCGAGCGTCTGTTCTTTCTGGTCAGGAGTCAGATTGCTGTTGATGATCTTGAGAGCAGCTTCCTTCTGAGGAATGTTGTGACTCTCAATGTACTTTAGTGTTCCTTCCCAATCCTCTGCGGTAGATTCTACCTTGAAGAGCTTCTTGTCTATCGGATAGGTCTTCAACAGATACTGGTTGAGAGCTTGGGTACGGTTGCGTGACAGCTTGTCGTTGTTGGCATAGTTGCCGTCAGGAGAAGCATAACCGTGAAGTGTAATGGAAGTGATGGTTACATCCGGGTCGTTCTTTACGAGATCGAGCGTCTGCTTGATGGTTGCCAACTCATTGCTGTTGTTGCCCAATTCCTTTACGATATCCCACTTGTTGATGCGGAAGTTGAGTCTTGCCGAACCATTTTCCTGTCTTACCTTCACAACCTCTGCCTTAGGCTGCTTGTAAGCCTGGTAGAGTTGCTGAGGAGTAGCGAGTGCCTCGGCATTATTGGTGAGCAGGTTTTCTGCCAGTAGTTTCTGGTTACATCCGCAGGCATCATTGCTGATGGCAAAGTTGGAGTTCTTCATCCAGTCCCGGTAAGGAATAGTGTAAGCGTATCTGAGTGTCTGAGACTTCTTGTTTTCACGCTTTGCTACGATGAGTGGATTTTCTGTAGCAGTTTTCTTGGTACGCTCATAGTAAACGAATCTCTTTCTTCCCATTACCTCCACAGCCGGGAGCTTTAGCGTATCTTCACCTTTATAGATGATTGGGGTAAAGACGAGTCCCTTATTGCTAGCCACTTTTACCTGGTCTAGGTTGAGGTCCATATAAACGTTTACCTTATTACCTTTCTTCTTGATTTCCTTATTCAGGATTTTCATATCCTTGGCAGCCTGCTCTTGTGCGATAGCATGAGTGCTAAACAAAATGCTGATGGCGACGGCTCCAAGTGTTTCTGTTAAAATCTTATATGTGTTCATAATCTTCAGTTTTACTTATTAATATAATAATGTATCACGAATTAGAAGACATACACCAGGTTGAGTGCCGCCTTGGTAGGGCCTACGTAGTGATGAGCCTTGTCATTCTCGAGTCTCTCACCGCATTGTGGACATTCGTATTTATCCGCTTTTGAATAAACGTATCCCACTCCGAGTTCAGCCTCGAAGTTCCAATGCTTAGATAGTGCCCAGGTATAGCCGTATGCAATACCTGCACCAACGAACCATCCTTCGTATCTATAATCTTTCAATTTGGAGAAGTCGGTACCTAGGAACTTGAAATCAAGATCTACGTTACCAATATTATGAGAACCTCCAAGAGCGTGGAAACCGATGAAGGAGCCCATCATCTTATTGCAGAACCAGTATCTGGCTTCTGGCTGAACAAGCCAATGCTGCCATTTCTTGTTCTTGGAAAATGTCCAAGGGTTGTAGTTGCCGGATACATCCAAAGTCCATTTTGGTGAAAGACCGAATTCAAAACCGAGATTTATGGTGCTGGTTGCATCATAAAGGAGGTTTGTTTTCAAGGCCGCATTCTGAGCGATGGCTGGGCAGATGAAGCTGCTTACAGCCAGTAGCGCAATTAAAATCCTTCTGTTCATACTTAAAATCCTTTAATGATTTAAGAATGACAAATAGTTTCTCTAAAGAAACGCATCATCATCTTTTACTTATACTTTTACTTATACTTATTTTTTCTATTTATCAATAGGTTTTGAACTAGACTTCATTTATTAAAGAATAGTTAGCCTATCATTTACTTATCTTTTACTTATTATCATCTTTAACCATTTTATAACTCTGTTCTTAGATGCCTGTCAGCAACTTCGTGAGTTGGTTGAAAGTTCGTGCTTTAAAAATCGAACTTTGTTTTTTCGATTGCAAATATAGAGCTTTTTTGCTTAGCTTCCAACAAAAGTAGCGCCTAAAAATGCTGATCACCTGCAAAAAAGGGACAAATGAAACACTGAAAAACCCTGAAAATGCTCCTTTTTTGCACTTTTTTGATACTTTTTCCCTGAATTTCTTGGGCTGTTTCATTTTTTAGTTGTACTTTTGCAGCAGAGAAAAAATAGTAAATCAGCAAAAGGGTTTATAATGAATATAAACCTCTAATGGAATGTAATAAGTCCTGAGAGGACAGGATAGTATTAATCAAACAGAATAGTATTAATCAATAAGTAAGATAATGAAAGCTAAGAACAAACTTTGGGAATGGTGTCTGCGCCTAGAACATCATTTATGCCCAGACTTTTGTGGAGTGGTGGATCGCCGCAGGGTAATCGCCTTCGTCCTCTTGTCACTGATAGAGATATTGATCATTCCCTATCATTTCATTTTATTTTACATAATGGATGCGTGGATAGGCTTTTCCTATAACGTAGCTCATACCATCGTACTTGCACTTTTGCTCTATCTTGTGTTAGCTCGCAAGGTTGTGTTTAAGAACGGCATCTCCATGCTCTATATCCTTGTATTCGTCAAATTGGCAGTTGACTGTATGTTATGTCTGCGTTATGGTGCCAAACAAGACAACCTCAGTGTAATGAGCAATATCTTCATCATGTTTATTCTTGCTATTACAGCCCAGAGCCAGCTACTCAACAAAATCAGTATTGGCTTTACCATTGCTCTGTTGCCTGTAGTAGCTGTAGCTATTTCGCATACGCAATTCTATGTACTGCTTTTTAGTGGCAAGGCGATTCTTGTTGGATTCTTAATGATTTTCTATGTGTGGTTATATAATATGGATCATGTCATCACCAAGAAACTCCGTCAGCCTAATCAGTTGAGGGAAGAAGAGAAGAAGGCGCTGAATATGCTTGCCGACCTGAAGGAGAATGAGAAGGATATGGCGGTAAATCTGATGAGCCGACTGAGACCCGAACAGCAGCAGAATATCCTGAAACGTGCCGCAGAACAGTTGAAAAGCAGTGAGCAGAGCAAGAAGGCTTGGGATCTGGTGTGTATTGACCTCACCAATAGCGAGAGACAGATTTGCCAAATGGTTTTGGAAGGTAAGAGCTTGAAGGAAATCTGTATAGAATTAAACAAAAGCGAATCGAATATCACCAGTCAGCGTAGTCATATCCGTAAAAAGCTGAATATGGATCGAAAAGACGATTTGAAGCGCGAACTTGAAAAACGCTTTTATGAAGCAAGATACAAAGTAGAATCATAATGCAATATTAAAAAAGGGTAGGCTTACAAGAGGCTTACCCTTTTTTATTATTGTAGTTTTTCAAGTTTTGCCATTTTCTTATCATTCTTAGTCTTCCATTCTAAGGAATGCCTTTGGCAGATATTGTATGATATCACTGGCAATGAGGCTTTCCTTGCCCAGATCTTTTGCGGCAAGGTCACCAGCCAGACCGTGTAGGTGCATTCCCAGACGGCAGGCATCTGCCTGCTTGTATCCTCTAGCCAGGAGGGCTGTGATGATACCGGTCAGTACATCGCCGCTTCCTGCAGTGGCCATGCCGCTGTTGCCGGTAGAGCAGAATTCTACCTTTCCATCCGGATGGCAGAGGGCAGAATAGTGGCCTTTTAATATAATGTACGCCTGTAAGCGCTCAGCCAGTTCGCTGGCTTTCAAGAGCCGTTCGCTGCAACTGCTGCTGGTATTGCCAGCCAGACGGTCCAGCTCTTTAGGATGTGGTGTGAGGATGATGTCCTTTGGCAGTTGCTGCATCCAGGCGCGATGGCTGGAGAGAATATTCAGGGCATCAGCATCTATGACAACCGGGCAGCTGGCACGGCGCAGTTGGGCAATCAGAGCGATAGCGGTAGTTTCGTTGGTTCCCAGTCCAGGACCGATGCCCATTGCATGGAAGCTCTCTGTTTCTACCGGTTCGCTGAAGATGGTTTCTTCTGAATCCATCTGCAGTACCGCTTCCGGTACGCTTATCTGCATGATTTCGTAGTTGCGTTTTGGCGTGTGTGTAGTCACTTTGCCTACGCCGCTTCTCAGACAAGCCTTGGTGGCAAGGACCGATGCACCGCACATACCGTAGCTTCCGGCAATGATGAGTGCATTGCCCATGTTGCCCTTATGCGCAAAATCATTGCGTGGATGCATCAGCAGTCTGATATCCTTTTCTTCCAAAATGCTGTATCTGCAATCTGTATTTTTGATATATTCTGTAGATAGACGGATGTCAAGCACTTTCAGGCGCCCCAGATATTGCTGGTTGTCTGCCATCATCATGCACAGTTTTTTCTGCTGGAGGGTCAGGGTCAGGTCTGCCCGGATGATGTTGGCGTGGATGTTGTAGGAATTATCTTCGGTCATCAGTCCCGTAGGTATGTCGATACTTACCACCTTGGCAGCACTCTGGTTGATATATTTTACCATAGCAGCAAAACCTCCAGCCAGCGGCTTGTTCAGTCCGCTTCCAAAGAGACCGTCAATCACAAGCATGCCTGCTTCGAGCTGTGGAGGATCGAAGTTGAGGACGACTTCCGTAAATTTCACTCTTTTTGCTTCCAGGAGCCTTTTCTTGTTGGCTGCACAGTCGGCGGAGAGCTTATTGTGCACGTTGAACAGATAAACATTCACCTGATATCCGTCCTCGCTGAGCAGTCTGGCAACAGCGAGGGCATCACCGCCATTGTTGCCAGGTCCGGCAAAGACAACCACGGGTGTACGGTTGGTCCATTCTTCCTCGATGGCACGAGTCAAAGCTTTGGCAGCGCGTTCCATGAGGTTGAGCGATGAGATGGGTTCATGCTCAATGGTGTATTTGTCTAGCTCATGTATCTGAGCACTTGTAAATATCTTCATACTTCGATTTATGTTAAAACTATGATGTTTGGGTAAAAACCTTGACATTTATTGCTTTCTAAATGCAAAAGTACTAAAAAAAGGTGGATGAAAGCATGATGTTTCATGTTTTTTTCGTATTTTTGCAGAAAATATTATATTTAAAGACGATGGGCATAGTAAAAATCAAGGATAAGAGCTTCAAAACATCGATTCCTGAAGCTGAGATTCTGAAGAAAGTACAGGTCGTAGCCGACCGTATCAACAAGGATTACGAAGGTAAGAAGCCGGTATTCCTGGCAGTGTTGAATGGTGCGTTTATCTTCGCTGCTGATCTGATGCGAATGATTACGGTACCGAGCGAGATTTCGTTTGTGAAGTATGCTTCCTACGAGGGCACCAGCTCTACCGGCAGCATGAAGACCCTGATGGGCATCAACCAGGACCTGGAAGGCCGTGATGTCATCATTGTAGAAGACATTGTTGATTCCGGTTTTACCATGGTCCACATGATAGATGAACTCAAGAAGAAGAATCCGGCTAGTATCGAAGTTTGTTCTTTGCTTGTAAAGCCAGGCAACCTGAAGGTTGATTTGGACATCAACTATGCCGTGATGGAAATCCCTAACGATTTCATCGTAGGATATGGATTGGATTATGACCAGGAAGGCAGAAACCTCCGCGACATCTATACGATTGTAGAGTAATACAACATATAATTTTATATATATATTTAAGGTAAAAATGAAAAATATCGTAATTTTCGGTGCTCCAGGTGCAGGTAAAGGTACACAGAGCGACAAGATGATCGAGAAGTATGGTCTCGGTCACATTTCAACAGGTGACGTACTTCGTAATGAAATCAAGAACGGTACTGAGCTTGGTAAGACTGCTAAGGGTTATATCGACAATGGTCAGTTGATTCCAGACGAGTTGATGATCGACATCCTCGCTAGCGTATATGATAGCTTCGGTAAGGATCACGCAGGTGTAATCTTCGATGGTTTCCCACGTACTACACCACAGGCTGAGGCTTTGAAGAAGATGCTCTCAGAGCGTGGCCACAAGATTGCTGCCATGATCGAGCTCGCTGTTCCTGAGGATGAGCTGATGGCTCGTTTGCTCAACCGCGGTAAGTTGAGCGGCCGTTCTGACGATAACGAGGAGACTATCAAGAAGCGTCTCAACGTATATCACACTCAGACTGCACCTCTCATCGACTGGTATGAGAAGGAAGGTATCCACCACCACATCGAGGGTCTCGGTACAGTGGATGAGATCTTCGCCCGCGTTTGCAATGTTATCGACAACTTGTAATCAAGATAAAAAAATCTTCCCCACAACTGAGTGGGGAAGATTTATTCGTTAAATATAAAAAGAAAATATAAATGGCTGAATCCAATTTCGTAGATTATGTAAAGATCAACTGCCGCTCTGGTAAGGGTGGTAAAGGCTCCATGCACCTGCGCCACGTGAAGTACCAACCGAATGGTGGACCTGACGGTGGCGATGGCGGACGTGGAGGAAGCATCTATCTTCGCGGCAACCACAACTACTGGACCCTGCTGCATCTGAAGTATCAGCGCCACTTCTTCGCCGAGCATGGTGGCAATGGAGGACGTGACAAGTGTCATGGTACCGATGGCAAGGACATCTATATTGATGTGCCTTGTGGTACCGTGGTGTATAATGCCGAGACAGGCAAGTTTGTATGCGATGTGGCATACGATGGTCAGGAAGTGCTGCTTCTCAAGGGTGGTCGCGGTGGATTGGGTAATTTCCAGTTCCGTTCTGCCACTAATCAGGCGCCTCGTTATGCACAGCCTGGAGAACCTATGCAGGAGATGACCATCATCATGGAGTTGAAGCTCCTTGCTGATGTGGGTCTGGTAGGTTTCCCTAATGCCGGAAAGTCTACCTTGCTGAGTGCTGTATCCAGTGCTCGTCCTAAGATTGCCAACTATCCGTTTACTACGCTCGAACCGTCACTGGGTATCGTGGATTATCGCGATCACCAGAGTTTTGTCATGGCCGACATTCCTGGCATCATCGAGGGTGCGAGCGAAGGAAAGGGCTTAGGTTTGCGATTCCTGCGCCATATCGAACGCAACTCCCTGCTGCTCTTTATGGTACCGGGCGATACTGATGATATCAAGAAGGAATATGAGGTGTTGCTGGGCGAGTTGAAGAATTTCAATCCTGAGATGCTCGATAAGCACCGTGTGCTGGCTATCACCAAGTGTGATCTTCTGGATGATGAGCTCATCGAGATGTTGAAGGATACTCTTCCTACCGACCTTCCTGTGGTCTTCATTTCTTCTGTTACCGGACAGGGAATCCAGGAACTCAAGGATGTACTCTGGAAGGAACTGAACTCTGAGAGCAACAAGCTGCAGGAGATTACTGCAGAGGATACCCTCGTGCATCGAGATAAGGACATGTCCCGCTTCCAGCAGGAACTTGAAGCAGAGGGTGAGGACATCGTTGAATATATCGATGAGGATGAAATCGAGGACGTAGATGACCTCGATGATTTCGAATACGAGTAGATTTAAGTGAAGAGTGAAGAACGAAGAGTGAAGAATTCATTTGTTTCGTGGGCGTAAGCCTAATTTAACACTTAACATTTAACACTTAGCATTTGACATTAAATGATAAAGGAATATAATATAGCCGCTGGTGTCAAGGCTTTCTCTACTACCCGTAAGGGTGGAGTGAGCCAGGGCAACTATGGCGAATTTAATATCAATGAGTTTTGCGGTGACAATGCAGAACATGTGGCTGAAAACCGTAAGCGTCTTGCCACAGAGTTGGGTATTGATACAGCCCATCTCATCATGCCGCATCAGGTACATGGAGTAGAGGTGCGTAATATCGCAGATGAGTTTTTTACCATGCCTGAGAATATCCGTAAGATGGTACTTGAAGGCGTAGATGCTATAATGACCGATCAGGCTGGTGTATGCATTGGCGTTTCTACTGCCGATTGCATCCCGGTGCTTCTTTATGATGAGGAGCATCATGCTGCTGCCGCCATCCATGCCGGATGGAGAGGGACCTTGGCTCGTATCGTTCACAAGACTCTTCAGGAGATGGCTTTTGCCTATAAGACAGATCCCAAGAAGCTGAAGGCAGTGATAGGTCCTGGTATTTCTCTCGACAGTTTTGAAGTGGGAGATGAGGTTTACGAGGCATTCGAGCAGGCAGCCTTCCCGATGGAAGAGATTGCAGAGCAGCGCCCTAATGCATCTTTTTCTGCCGACCCAGCTGAGCGCGAACGCCTGGCTGCTGAAGGTAATATCGTTCAGCCCCTGAAGTGGCACATCAATCTGCCACTCTGCAATAAGCAGATTCTTCTGCACTGTGGTGTAACCGAAGAAAATATTCAGGATTGCGGCATCTGTACCTTCAAACACAGCGATGAGTTCTTCTCTGCCAGGAAGTTGGGCGTTGATAGTGGTAGAATCTATACAGCTATCCTCTTGGAAAAATAAAATAAGATTTTCGAGATAACATCCATTTCTTTCTTTTCTATGAACGAAGAGGGAGAAGTGGATGTTTTTCAATTTACAGGTTTATAGTTAATAATTTATAGTTTATAGTTAATTTAGAGATTTAGAACGATAGAGATAATGAGTAGATTAAGACAGAGATTGGGGCTTGTAGCCGTCTCGGGTATGCTGATGCTATCCCTGAGCAGTTTCATGCCCGCCAAAAATGAGTTTACTGCCGCCGAGCAACAGCAGGTGAGCATCGCAACGCCAGGCCTCTTTGCCCAGAGTCAAGCCTTCAATGTTGACTTTGAGATATTCCGTGCCAAGGAATATTCCTTCCCGCTTCCTGTGGGCAAGGCTAGCCTTACCAATGGCAATAGCGTGATGCGCATCGAAACCTCGAAGGGCGACGCCGTCAAGGCGATGTTTGAAGGTTATGTGCGACTCTCGCGCAAAACCGAGTCGATGGGTAATGTCATCGTCATCCGTCACGACAATGGTCTGGAAACCGTGTATGCCAACAATGCCGAGAACCTGATGAAGGTGGGACAGCATGTGGATGCCGGACAAACCATCGCCATCGTGGGTACCAAGGAGGGTGAGACCTACTGCGATTTCTCCATCATGGTGAATGGTGCACGCATCAACCCGGAAACCATCATCGAACTGAAGAGCCATAAGCTCCGCCGACAGACCGTGCAGTTCCGCAAGATAGGAAGCCGCATCAACATCACGGTGATAGGCGGCAAGGATTCCTCCGTTTCCAAGAACGATAAGAATGATAGAAACGATAAGGAAAAAAATAAGAAATCGGGAAGCAGCCGTAGCGATCACGCCATGACTCTCGACCCCGACGAGGTGTACGACCCGTTTACCATCACTAACACCTTCCTGCTCGATCTGGAGAAGATAGAGGAGAAGGCATGGGCATATCCATTGCCTGATGCCCGTGTCATCAGTCCATACGGAGGTGCCCGCCGTCACTCGGGTGTGGATTTGAAGACCAAGCCTAACGACGAGATTTATGCCGCCTTCGATGGCGAGGTGGTTGCCTCGGGACCTTACTACGGCTATGGCAACTGCATCCGCATCAAGCATGCCTACAGCTTGGAAACGCTCTATAGCCATCAGAGTAAGAACATGGTGAAGAAGGGTGATAAGGTGAAGGCAGGACAGGTAATCGGTCTTACGGGCCGCACCGGCAGAGCCACCACAGAGCATCTCCATTTCGAGGTGTCTTTCGGCGGCAAGCGCCTCGACCCGGCCATCATCTTCGACCACAGCAACCACAAGCTCAAGGCTGCCACCCTGCATCTTACCAAGGGAAAGGGTGTGAAGAGCGTCATGAACTGATAGCAAAACCCAATCAAGGATAGATAGGGAACAGGTGTCAAGACCTGATAAAAAAAACTTCGCCCGTGTACTGCTGGAAGCCCAACAGTGCACGGGCGAATGTTTTTTATCTATGTTTTGCAGAAAGCTAGAGCTTATTTCTTCTTCTGCGATTTACGGTTGGCTCTCTGTTGGCGATACTTTGCCTTC
>ERZ1026858.487-NODE-487-length-21511-cov-8.212901_pt1 | contig 21511 bp, 14 predicted proteins | sample MGYA00380159_ERZ1026858 | MGnify/ENA primary metagenome ERZ1026858 (study PRJEB33269, sample SAMEA4719795) | human gut metagenome | biome: human-associated habitat; feature: organic feature; material: feces | place: Cameroon | collected 2013-10 ...
TAGATCGTCGGCAGCGTCAGATGTGTATAAGAGACAGCTCAACTACAATACCAGTTGGTAAGTGAGTAATACGGATTGCAGAATCTGTCTTGTTAATATGCTGACCACCGGCACCTGATGAACGATAAGTATCAATTCTCAAATCGGCTGGATTGATAACAGGAGCTTCAGCAGGTGGAATTTCAGGCAATACCATCACTGTACATGCTGAAGTATGAACACGGCCCTGAGTTTCAGTTACAGGGACACGCTGTACACGATGACCGCCTGACTCAAACTTCATATAACCGTAAGCTCCTTCACCTGAAAGTTTGGCGATAAGCTCTTTATAACCGCCCATTTCACCTTCAGACTCTGAAACAATCTCTAACTGCCAGCCCTTTGCATCAACATAGTGTGAGTACATCTTAAAGAGGTCGCCTGCAAATAAAGCAGCTTCGTCACCGCCTGTACCGGCGCGGATTTCTAAGAAGCAGTTACAATCATCTCTCTTGTCATGAGGTAACAGCAATAACTGTAATTCATGCTCTAACTTTGCAACTTTTTCCTGAGTAGGGCCAATTTCTTCTTCAGCCATAGCCTTCATATCAGGATCATCACCCTTTAACATCTCTTCCATCTCTTTGAGATCATCTGATGCTGTGGTGTATTCTTTAAATGAGGTTACAGTTACTTGTAATTGTGAATATTCACGGTTTAATTCGCGGAATTTATCCTGATCGGCAATAACATCAGGCTGGCTTAATAACTGCTCAACTTCCTGATGGCGCTCTACTAGAGCTTCTAATTTACGTAAAATAGACTCTTGCATAATTACTTTTCAACGTTAAAAAATTTTGGAGCTATTGTAGCAAATTTAAGATTTTTTTAAAGGCTGTAAGCGATTTTAAGGCGCTTTAGGATGAGTTGAAATGATGAACTAAAAAGGATGAACAGCAACTTTATGTAATTACCGCAAATGTTGCTGTTCATGTGTCGACTGAAATAAATTTATAATCTTGAGTTAAAGCTAAAACTAGTCTTCCTGCTTTTCGTTTAACTTCTTGCGCAGAATATCAGCATAATCCTTTACTATATTCTCAGGTACATAACCTACAACAGTAAACAATGGATAGCCATCTACCTTAACTTCAACTACAGGCTCGGTTACATTGCGCTCTACTGGATTTGGTAAATAAGTATAAGTATGTACCTTTACGTAGTGGTATGAAACGAAGCCTTCAAAGTTTGAAACGCTGTAACCTGTTAAAGATACATAAACTAAATCTACAACCTGATCGATAGTAAGCTCAGGATAGGTGTACTTAGACTTTCCAAAATCCTCTTTTTGTTCTTCTATCTGTAGAGTATCTGCACTCTTTCCTTCTTCAGATTTAGGAGCCTCATTTACTTTATCAAAGGCTTTAATAATTCCCTTTAATGCATCTAATGCCTCTTCAGGGGTTAAAGTCTTTTGCTTGTTGAAAACATTTGTTCCGTCAATATCAACCTTTATACGCTGAACATGGTGGTGACCGTCTTCAGTTGCATTTGGAAGTCTTTTTCTCTGAGAAATCAGTTTTACTAAATGTCCATCAATAATAGAAACGATGTGGGCATAAGTTGGGGTTCCGGTGCTTAAATTAAAAAATGCCTCTTTAAAATTGGAACGATCCATTTGATCCTCCTTAATCTAATTGCTTGTCTTATTGCTTAGCAATAATCTTTTCAAATGTTTATATCGTATCTTCAAATCGTGTTTAACAGATTTTTTCACAATTAAATTTTGTGTTAAAACCGTGTAAATTTACGTTTTGCGTATTGAAACATAAGAAAAAGAAATTAAGTATAAGATAGATCACAAGATTTTCATTAGAAGAGAGATTTTTTGCAAATTTTTTGACGTTCTGAACAAAAATCTTGTAAACAAAGAGAGTTAAAGCTGAGATTGGCTTTTCATAATTCTGAACAAGTATACTATTCTTAAATTGCAAAAATGCCTAAAACAAGATGTTGACTATTGCTATAATTTTGCAACTTGTATGTCTCTGCCTTATATAAACAAGGTTTAAAAAAGTCTTGATAACTGTATAAATCTACTCCTCGTCATCTTCATAAAAGCTATCATCGATAGTCTTCATCTTCATAACCATACTGCTTTACCGTTCCAACACTTTTGATACACTTTGAATGTTTAGATAATGATTTATCTTTTTCTGCTTTTGAAACATGAATAACAAAATACCAGTCATCACAAAAATCATAATGAAAATAAAACTTTGTTCCCTTTTCCGGATTTAGGTGAGTTAATGGTCTGTGAATATCATATTCGCCAAAATCAGGAGCTGGATCTTCATATTCTATTTCTTCAGTACAATTTTCAGTCTTATCTGAGGAATTTGTTTTCTCAGTATCTTCAGCACCGTCTTCCCAAAAGTCATAGGGACAGTAACCTTCACCTAAACTATAGGTAATAATTTCTTCTACATTTCTTAGCTTTGTTCTAAATTCATAACAAATGCATTCAAAATATCGCCAGCTAGCTCATCGAACTCACTACTTCCATCTACTTGTAACGTTCTGTAACAAGTTCTAGCCATTCCATAAGGATATATTTTTATGGTATAAAGCACGTTTTCCCTTTTGATTTTGTTATAGCTTATTTATAAATTCAAAAGGATAACGTTACAAGCGCTATCCTCAACTTTGAAAGTAAATGATTATTATTCACCTGCAGCAGCTTCAATCAGATCATCAAGATCATTTTGAACCTGTACTAACTCAGCTTTTTTCTGCATTACACTGGCATCATCAGGAGTAGAAGCTGCCTTTTCTTTTGAAGCTCGTACTTTAGCAATTTTTTCTTGTAATGTCTTTGATAAAGCCTGTTTTTGCTTTAAGGAAGCTTCAACTTCATCTAACTTATTTGTAAGAGCATCTAACTCTTTTAGCTTTGCTTCGCGGTTATTAATAAGCTCTGCTCTCTTTTGTCCTAAAGCAATGACTCTTTCTGATAATTCATGCTGTTCCTGAGCCAAATCATGAATTTCCTGTTTTTTCTGTTCAGAGCGCTGTGAATATGAACCTGATACTACACAGCCTAATTTATCTAACATACCAGGATCGGTAATTTTAGGATCGCACTCTTCAGGTGTCATTGTGCAGGCAGTAAGCATTAATGGCACAGTACACATTAAGATTATTTTCTTCATAATAACTCCGTAATGAGCACTAAATTTAGTGCTCATGAGTATAAAACTGTTATCTACAAGCTTTTAATTTTTGCTATTTTATTAAGCTGTAGTAATTCCGTTAACTTTGTTCTTTACAGCCAAAGTCTTCTCTGAGTAGTCTGCGATAGCACCTTCAAGTGCATTGATACTCTCATTGGTCTTAGCAATTTCCTCTTCAAGAGCCTTTTGCTTTTTAAGAGCATTATCTGTATCAATAGCTCCAACTCCACCCTTGCCGTCTTTTAGACCTTGCAGGGCATCAGTCTGAGCTTGTAAGTTCTCCTTATCAGCATTTAAACGCTCCTGCATATAAGCTAGGTTCTTTGACATTTCATCAGCTTTTTTCTCAAGATCTGCTTTGGTCTTAGTACCATCTTTAATGCCATTTTCAATCTGTTGAATCTCAGCTTCATCTGAAGCTAAAGTTTCATTAACAGATGCTTGCAAGCTCTGCGTACTCTTTAAAGAGTCCTGAACCTTAGCTTTAGTTGCATCTAACTGATCCTCAAGATTTGAGTAATTAGCACGCAATTTATCGAGCATGTAGTTACCAGTCATACCTACAGCACAGCCAGCTGCGGCAGCAGCAAGGCATAAAGCCTTTTCATCTTTCTTTAAAAGTAAGCATGAAAGGCCTGCTAAAGCAGCACCACCTGCGCAGGCAACAGCACCTGATTTTGAGAAAAATGAAGGCTCATCCTTCTTTAATTCTGGATTTACATTAGAGTCGCTTCCACCTAATGAAAACCCACCTGAGCTTGAACAGCCAGTGCCTGCTAAGGCTAAAGAAATTGCAACAGCTGCTGCTGTAAATTTGGTTTTAAATGACATATTGTTTTCCTTTGTTTGACCATTTGTTTTGTGCATTTTAATTGATGAATACTATCTGTGAATATTCATTGGAAACTCATATTTCTTACCTGTATTAGACTTACTCTCAGAGTATGTTGAGATGCACTCAGAGTTTCCATCCTTACCCTCTTTACATACTACTGTAGGCATTTCATAGCTTGAGCCATCAGTACACTTTGCAACAGACTGACTGTTGATGTTAAAAGAACCTGACTTTAAGCCTCCAGTTACTTTACCGGTACATTTAATGCCGTTTTTCTGAGTGATGGTTGCAGTACCCTTACCATCTTTAAAATCATACTGAAGCTGTAAAGGCTTATTGGTATTTCTGTCAACGATTGGAGAATTTACTTTCCATGTTCCATCAAAGTTGCCAATATCTCCACTTTGTAAGTCTTTATTAGAAATTGAAGGACCATCTTCATGTAACTGAGGAGCCTCTACTGTCTGATTGTTATCGGTTGCCGGCGCTACATTATCCTTGTCACTCAATTTTGGTGGATTTACACCATCTTGATCGTCAGAAGGTGAGGTGTTCTCTTCTGTATCAGGAGCTTTTTGATTATCATCTGCTGTATTGTTATCAGTAGTCTCTGGTGTTGTACTCTCATCCTGTGGCACTGCATTCTCATCAGGAACCATAGGTGTTTTGTCTCCCGTTCCATCTAGAACTACCCCATCATCAACGCTACCGTTCTTTACGACACCATCTGTTGTAATATCTGGTAACTTAGTCTCAAAGCCATCTGTGGACAGACCAAAATTATCACCGCGAATATCTGGTATCGGCAATGACAAATTGTATTTAGGATCTAAAGATGAATCTGGGAACACCTTAAATAAAGGCAAGCCTCTTGCAAAGAAGAACCACCATAAGAGGTATAGCAGCAAAGGTAATAAAAGTAACAGTAATAAAAGACCTAACAGCCAGCACCACTTGTGACTTCTTGTAACTGCAGCAGTGGTAGCTGCAGTTGCAGCAACTGTAGTGGCAGCTCCTGAGATGTTGGTTGTTGCAGCAGTTGCTCCCAAAGCAGTTTTATGAGGAGCAAAATTGCCTACAGGTTTTAGACCGTCAAAAGGGCTGCCTGTAAGTTTGCTCCCAGCATTTAAAAAGCCCCAAAAGGTAATTACAGGCTCACCGTTTACAATATAGATACAGCTCTCATCAGGATAATGTATTGCAGGGAGCACAATGTTTGCTTTGTTATTACCGGTTAAAAAATGAGCAAATAACTTATCATTTGAGGATAATGAACGGGCCTCTAAGTTATAGCCAAAGTTTAAAAACTTCTCTTCTAACTCTTCAAATTTCTTTAAAGCTCTAGCTTTTTCATCAGGACTTGCAGCATTCCATGACACTACCTCATAGTCACCATCAGCTCTGTTTGACTGAAATGGAACAAACCAGTCTACATGAGTACCATCAGATGAGAAACGAGGTGTTGCAAGACAACGGGCATAGTGTTCACCTAAAATTGATGAATTCTCAATTGAAGCACGGAAGGCATCAGCTCTTTGCCATACTAAAACACCGTCTTCACCAATGGCCTGGTAATTTCTTAAATCACCACTGTTTAATAATCTTGTTGCCATGAAATATATCCTTTTGTATTACACAGTGCTCTTACTGGGTATTTTATTCTTCAAAAACTTTTATTCTTCACAAACTTTCTTTAAAGAAGCCCCTGCTTCTTTTAAAACTGATTCAATCTGAACTGCATCTTTAGGCTTAAAGACCTTTCCTCCAGTGTTTCTGGCAATACAGGCTGCGCTGTCAATATCATCTCCAATTAAGATGGTATGGATCTTAAGTTTAGGCTGACGCTCATGGATCTTTTTAGCTACATAACAAACATCCATCTGTTCAGTAAATGAACAGGTATCCTCTCCATCTGAAATTAAGATACCAACTGCATCAGAATTTACACCGTCTAAAGTCTTTGACAGTTCATTCAAACCGTTTACTAATGGTGTTTTACCATCATAAGAATAAGGATTAACGTTATTGATAGCGTTAATTAAAGCGCCTCTGCTGTTTGGTCCGAAAAAGCCTCTATTTTTAGCTACAGGACAGCCATTGATCTCAATAAAGCCAATCTTAACGTTTTTATCAACATTTGAGATTAAGTCAGTAGCTGCTTTTTGAGCTGCCTTTAATCTGTTGGTATAACCGTACTTTAAGAGCATAGATTGAGAACCGTCAAAGGCTATAGCAAGTTCAGGCATCTTACCTTCTTGTTTTAAGGTCTTGCACTTTGGAACTTTGTTTTTCTCCTCAAGAGCTCTTTTAGCTGCTAATTCCTTTTGTTTTTGTTCTTCAGCCTTTCTCTTAGCCTCTGCTTCAGCTTTGGCTTTAGCTTGTGCCTTAGCTTTTGCCTTTGCTTCTTCCTGAGATTTTAGTGCATCAGCTTTTGCTTTCTCTTGAGCAGCCTTTGCCTCTTCATCTTCTACTGCTTCAGGCTCTGCTGTTTTTTCTTCTACAACAGGATCTTTTGCCTCTTCTTCTACAGGCTCTGTTTTTTCTTCTGTAGTAGCAGGCTTAGCTTCATCCTCTTTTTTAGGCGCTACAACTTGAGTTGGAACTTCCTTTTGAGGAAACAGGGAATTAAATCTGTCTGTAAAATTGCCTTCAAATGGCCATGGCCTTAATAAGAACCACCACAGCAAAAAGAGTAACAACAATAAAAGCAGCATTAAAAGTAAGAATGGCAGTAAGCACCCTCTTTTCTTTACAGGCACTGTTGTAGCTCCTGTTGGAGACACAGCTACATCTTTATAGTGAGGATTAAATGACACCGGCGCAATTACAGCCTGTCCATTTACCATAAAGACTGTATTATCGCTTGCTATAATATCGGAGAATTCTTTGCGATGAGTTTCAAGAGCTCTATTAGACAGTGGAGTTGATGACTTTAAATACTCAATTACCTTATCACGGCGATGCTCTAATACATTCAAGGCATCCTGATACTTTATTTTATTAGCTTCAGTTACTTGATCTAATTCTCCTGAAAGTGGAGTTACAAAGTTTACATAGTCACCTGAGATTTCTGCTTTAGATATGATCTCTGAGTACTCTTCGCCTAAAGCACTTTTAATCTCTTTTTTAAAGTCATCAGCATAAAGAGCATATGACAGGATCTTATGAGAAACTTTAGACTTTTCACATCTTAGAATTCTTAACATCTTACTTAGTTCCTATTGATTGGCACTGCTCTGACCACATCTTTTGATTTTTATCTCTGTCTTTTGATAAGTTCTTATAAGACATTAAATGAGAATAGTACATGTCAACAAATTCGTCATAGCTTGTCTCAGCGCCAAAAGCTTCTTTTGAGGAGGCAAGCTGTGACTTAAAATCTTTTAAATTGTAGTTAGCTGAGGCATTTGCCATAGTGTCTCCATAATAGGTAATAATGGAGTGCAAAGCATGCTTATGACGAGTGTAGTTGTTGTTTATTTTTTCATAGAACTTACAACGCTCCTGATTTTCATCACAGCGCATCTTAGCTAACTTTCTGATACTCTCAAAATACTGTACAGAGCTAGTTTCATCTGCAATTGACTTACATAAGAAGCCACCTAGTCTTAAGTTTGCTGTAATGGCAACATCTCGCATACTCTCGCGTTCATCGTTGGCTTTAACAATCTTTTCTTTCAAAGAACCTAATTGACCGTTCAAATCGTCATTTGATTTTGCGAGTTTGTCATTTAAAGCCATCAAATCTGAGTTAATATTTTTAAGTTTTTCAGTCTTTTGCTCTAATGACGAATTCTGAGCAGACAATTCGTCATTAGCACTCTTTAACTTTTCCTGCTCTTTTTTAAAGACTTCTTTGTTCTTTTTATTCTCTGCATCTAATTTGGCAATTTTATCAGCTTCACCAGAAAGAGCATTATCATCGCTGTCATCGTCGCCTAAGGATAAGATCTCTTCATTTAAGTTCTTAACTTCTTTTACGGAGGTAGCTACAGGCAGCCCCAAAACGAATCGAGTGCCTGTATCAGGAGCTGAAAGAGGCTTGCCATTAACATATAAAGGCTTTTCAGTTCTTAAAGCACTTGTAAGTGCACTCTCTTTTGACAGGTAACTGCCTCCTCTTACACAAATTCCACCTGACAGACCTAATAATCTTCCAGTTCTGACAGCTTTAAAAGGCTCTAATGTCATTTCCTGAGCATTACCTAACATGTCATATAAGCCTAATGGATTTGGCTTTTTTAAACCTGTAAGCTGGATCTTACCGTTAGCACTATTAGCCCCCTGATACCATGCATATAAAGAGATGTCATCGTTCTCCATAGGTGGACGCAGTGCTTCAAATTCACTTTGAGTAACTTTAGTACCGCCACGGGCAGCATATTCCCACTCTTCATCTGAAGGTAATCTTACGTAGGCTTTCTGCCCATCTACAGTTGGTACGTCTTTAGCTTTTTGCAGATAAATTGAATAAGCATTAGCTGCATTGATAAAATCAAAATAAGATACTTTTACAGCAGGCAGACGCGACATCTTATTTGGAGCCTTGCATTTAGAACTATCTGTTAAGGCATCGTACTGACCTTTCATGAGCTCATACTTAGACATTAAAAAGTAATAGCCATTTTTGTCATAAAAAGAGCCTTGTACATATCTCTTATTGGGATTCTGCCCCATAGGAGACTCGTTTTGCGCAGTACCAGCGTTATATTTTTTATCTTTGATTTTTTTAGGATCATTTGAGGTATAGACTTTTCTGAAAACCATGATCCCATCACAAGGCATAGATAAAACTACGTCATCTTTTTGAGGATTTGGATTGTAAATTTCATTTACTTCATCTGCTATTGCGCTGTTTGTCAATGCAAGTGAACCTATACTTGCCAGCACTAAAGATAAACATAATTTTTTCATACTAAATTGACCTTAGTGTATCTGCAATCTTTAATGAAAATACCTTAAAGAAGCAGACTAAATAAGTAATTAAAAGAGTTACGACTATTGTTGAGAGATAGCCTGCAACTACATGCATAAGATTTAAGGTACTTACAACCGAGCCCTGACCTAATAAAGAGGTAAAGTAATGATTAAATACCCACATACCTGTGTAAAAGAGCAAAAGTGATAAAGCATAAGCTAATGATGATAAAATAGTGTTCTCAATTAAAACCATCATTAAAACTTTTGTCTTTTTAATGCCTGTTAATAATAAGAGAGCATAGCTTTTCTCTGCTCTTAGAACTGAGGTTAAAATTAAACCTGCACTTGCAAAGATTCCGCCTACAACCGAGGTTATGGCTATTGCGTAAAAGATAAATGAGAGCACTCTTGAGATTGCCTTTAAGTTTTCTATTGATGAGAGCATACTAAAAGTCTGATAGTTCTTACTGCGCAAATACGTATCCACTGGAGCTACATCATCAAGTGTCTTTACATAAATTCTGGCTTTAGCAAAAAACTTTCTGTTTTCGTTTAACTTTGACCCATTTGAGAATACAGGAGGTTCATAGCCATCTTTAAAATCCTCCATATAAATAAGCGTATCAAAGTTAACTATAAGAGCATTGGTAGATAAGTACTCCTTTTTAACAATACCTTTTACAGCAAAGTTAACTATAGAGTTTTGTCTTGCGCCATCGGTAATCCTTGAGACGATGTATTTAATGCTATCCCCTGATTTAATGCCTAAATCATGAGCTAAATTCTCGCTTAAATAAACTTCAGTTGCATCTAAAGTATCATCAAGTTTTGAAGCTCTTAAAAGAGGATCTCCTTTTTTAGTAGGAATAGCAGACAGATCTCTTTTTATCTTGCCATTAAAAGCAATATCTACAGTGGTACTCAATGATCTTGTAAGCGGAAGTACAAAGTCGATTTTAGGATTATTCTCTAAATTCTTAAAAAAGCTCTCATCAAGCTTATACCCTGTCTTTAGCTTTAATTCTAAATTTACTGGAGATGACTTTAGGTTATTCTCAAGTGAGGAAATGATACCGTAACGCAAAGAGAATAAGAGTAAGAGAGGTGCAATTACCGAGCATAAAGCACCAATTAAACTTAAAGAGATCAGTCGATTAAAACGCAGTGAGGATACAGCTAACTTAAAGATCATGATTGTCCTCACTAGATACGCTATCATCACAGATTACAAATTGACCTTCATTTGCATCAATCTTTGCATATGACAGCGACTTTAAATTGAAGTCTTTAACTAAGAGTAAATCATGTGTTACCACTAAAGCACACATATCAAGCTGTCTTGATAAGGAGACAATACTTTCAAATAAGATTTTGCCATGTTCAGGATCGAGTGATGAGGTAGGTTCATCAATAAAAACAATCTTAGGTTTGTGACTGATAGTTTTTAAGAACACCGCTCTTTGACGCTGACCTATAGACAATTCATGAGGATATCTATCTAAAAGAGAGTCCATTGAGAATTGGGACATCTTCTCATGTACCTCTTGATACAGAGCTTTTGTATCAAGTTTTTTACCTTCTAATTTATAAAAGGAATCCGCACTTACCTCAATTTGCAGTTTTAGATTCTCTTTTATTGTAAGGTATGGGATAAGACCTCCTGTCTGTGGCATATACCCCATTAAAGATGAGCGAACTATACACTGCTCTTTTACAGACAGTTTTGACAGTTCATAACTATCTAAAAGAAGAGACTTTGAAACAAAGTCTTGACGCAATAGCCCCAAGCACTCTAAAAGCGTACTTTTACCGCAGCCAGAGACTCCAGTAATAGCATAGACATCACCAGAGTTTAAACTTAACTCTGGTAACTCTATCTTGTAGCCACAGGAGCCGTCTTTTTGTTTATAGGTATAAGACAGCTCTTTTACTTTAAAAGACACAGCCATAAGTTATGGCAATACCTCTAAAGGAATTGGGTAAACAGACTCAGATGAGTCTTCATCTTTATTAAGCTTTACCCAGCGGGTAGCATCATCATTACACTGCTGATAGTAGCGTAACTTATTCTCTAGATCTTCAACGGTCTGATTCTGTTCATCAGGTCCCATGCTTGACCAAGTATCTTCATCTAATTCCTGGAGTTTGCTCTTGTATGGAAGATCATCTAAATACTCGCCTAAAAGACCTAACTCACCTAACTTTAAGGTGCTCTCCTTACTGATTGAGTTAGGATCACGCCCCATGGATACAGCAACCGAGCGTAACTGATTGAACATATCCTCAGGCTCTAAAATACCCTGATTTGCTGAATCTAAGATTTTTGAGGTTACATCTTTTAGTGATGACAACTCACCTTTAGTCAGTAAGACGACTGGTGTACTTGTTGCCTGACCGTGAGAGATTAAATCTCTGTCAGCAATCCAGCCTGATAAGAAATCAGGTGTCTTAGTACCAAGTTTTGAACCTAGATAAGCTAACTGCATAGCATGACCTAAAGCTACAGTATCCTGCTGCATCTGTGTATTCTCATTATCAGCAGGTACCTCAGGGGCAGCTCCTACAGCATCTTTACCAAAGGCTAAGAGTTTTACCTGATTGGTAATATTCTGTGCCAGTTCATCAATTTTTTTACCAAAGTTTTTAACGTCACCGGCATTTACTGGATAGTAAAGAGACTTATTGATGGTGTCGTTGTAGGTAAGTTCTTTATACTGACTTTTTGCTTTCTCATGATCGCCGTTACGCTTGCCAGAATCTGTTAAAAGATGCATTGCATACACTGCTACACCTTTGTGGGCTGCTTCTACTTTAAGTTCACGTGCATCTAAACCTGTTGAAGAGAGTTTATCAGAACCTTTAATACCGCCAGCATCGGTAATAAGCACGATATAACGACCGCCATAATTAGACCAGTCAACCTGCTCTAGAGCAGTGTTAATACCTGCAAAAGAGTCCTCATCAAAATACTTACTTGAAACTTTTGCCTGATTTAAAGTGTTTAACTTCTCTTTAAAATGCTTTTCATCTGTAGCTTCACCAGGTTTTACATAAATCTTTGAGGTGTACTCAAGACCAGGTGTTGCCTTAATGTTTGATCTGAAAGACACTAAACCAAAGTGCACACTATCTGATAACTTTTGCTCTTTAATAGTCTTAGTAATGGCACTAATGGTCTCTTTAGTTCTATCAATGTAAGGCTGCATTGAAATACTTGAGTCAATAACAAATACTACCGCTGCTTTAAAGGTCTTTAATGCATTCTGCTCATTTGAAACATTAACCTTTTTACCTTCCTGTTTGGTAACAGAGGCAATCTTAAGCTCACGCACATAGTTACCATCATCGAACATAGTCTCTTCAAAATCTAAGATAGGTAACAGATAGAACTGCTTTTTATAATCTACAAAGTGCTCAGGCTCAACTGAAACTACTCCGTCTACATTCTCTTTTGCTGCAACCTTTTTCATCATTGGCTCAAAAAGAGCTTTAGGATCTTTTGCTTCAACTATGTTCTGCAAATTCTCTTTATTCTTAAAGATTAAAGCACGGTTTCTGTTAGCAGGATTTGTAAACATTAAAGCTGTCTGCATTTTCCAGTCAATGGTGCAATCCTTGTTTAAGTAGCCTGAGAGCTTACCAGTATCATCAGGCCCTACTTTTAAAGTCTTACCATCATCAGCATAGACATAGAAGCGTGAAAAGGCATCTACAACTTTGCCATCCTTATCATCACTTTTAGCTTTTAATCTGCATGATGGAGTAGTTAAAACACGCTGATAAATAGAGCTTTTGCCTTCCATTAACAAAGGAGTATCAGCATAGGCTGAATTTATTGCAAAGGTTAAAAGAACTGCACCAGTTAAAACTTTTAATTTCATGTTATCTGTCCTTTAAAAGCTAATTCTTTAATGCTGACAAGGCGCTCTTAGCATTGTCATTACCTAATTGGGCTGCCTTTTCATACCAGTAAACAGCCTGGTTCTTGTCTTTAGATGCACAAGAGGTAGTCTCTTGAGAATTAGGATCAAAGTATTGTCCATAGGTATAAGCTACAGTTCCATCTTTTCTGCCATAGCTTGAGAACAGTCTCTTGCCTAAATCGCACTTATCTTTAGAAAAAGCATCTTTTGCAAAGGCAGATACTGTAGCACTATCAGGCTTTGAAGCAATACAGTTTTTAATCATGACGTTATCAGGATCTGAAGTGATGACACAAACTGAAGAAGCTGTTGCAGCTGAGTTGTCAGCTACATTAGGTTCTGTTTGAGCCGGTTCATTGTCTTGAGGCTCAGTAGTATTATCAGATGAGCTGTTATCTGAGGCTGTGTTATCTGATTGAGAGTTATCCTCAGTTGCAGCATTGTCATCTTTTGCTGAATTATCATTTGCCTCTTCTGTCTGCTCTTTAGGTGTAGGCTCATTAGCATTTGATGAGTTATCTTTTGAACCACCAAAGAAGCCTGCTAAGAACAGAGCTAACAGACCTAAGATAAAGAGTAACAAAATGATTGCACCAATAATGGCAAGGATTTTTCCCTTACCAGAACTCTTTGTAGCTACAGTGGTTGTAGTAGCAGTTGCAGCTTCATTTAAAACCGCATCTGATGATTTAATCTCATCAACTGTAGCTTTATCTTCAGTAAAAGTAGGTTCTTTTTTCTCATTAAAGGTAGCAGCGTTAATGCTCTCACCTTCTTTTTTAACGTAATCCTGAATTACTTTTAGTGTTCCTGTTACGCTTGCATCAAAATAAGCAGGATCACCTACAGTTTTTGAACTTACAGGATCATATTCAAGAGCTTTTACTTTAAACTTGCCACCAAATGAATTTACCTTTTGAGCTAGTTCATTGTTAATTTCAGGTGGCAAAGGAGCACTAAAGCCATTATTATCAAATCCTATTTCCTCAGGTTTTAAGGTAACTCTTTTTAACTCTGTACTGCCGTTTGGGTCAAAGAAGGTTAGATCTAGACCTGTACTTACCATCAAGTCGTTTGAAAATGAATTTGACTTTAAAACGATAGAGCAACCATTACTTGTTGGTACTAACTCTGCAATTTTCTCTGCCATATTATCCTTCTTAAAATTCTGTTCACAGTTTTATCAGTGTCTTATGCTAAACCTGCAGCCTGTTCCATAGTATCTAAGTAAGAGCACAACTCATTGTTTTGAGCAGCACTTAGGTTGTACTTACTCTCTGCTGTGAGATTTCTTACACTCATCAAATCAATAAAGACACTAAAGTAATCGTGGTAATAGTGATCCTCAATATTATCAACTAGTGACTTGTCGATATTAGGAACCATACACATATCAGGATCTGAGTACTTAATGTTCTCTTTAAAGAAATCTCTGTCAGAATCATCTTTATCGACATGAGTAATTGATTCTCTATTTAAAGTACCTACATAAAGGTAAGTATTAAAATCAGAGATTAACTTTAAAGCACGCATGCACTGTCCTAAAGCTAGTGCATCACGGCTTGACATATTGCCTTCATATGGCTCTAGTTTTGCAATGACCTCATCTTCGACTTTAAGCGCTGTATAGGCTTTTGATAACTCATTGGTGTAGTTTGTAAGTAATGACTTCAATCTCTCTTTTAAGTCTTTATCTGAGACAAACTGATTATTGTTATCTAAAAAGATTGAATAACAAGCTACAGCCTCAGGATCTTTTTGAACTTCACTTAAGATAGCCTTTCTCTTTTGCTCTGATAAGTTTCTTAACAAGTTTGCATAAATCTCATTAAAGAAATCACCATTACAGATTGATACAAGATTATCCTCTCTCATCTTAGTCAGTGCTCTGGCAAATCTGTAGGAGTTGTTGCTGTTACCATCTGACTGATTGTCAGTGTAATCTTTAAAGGCTTTATCTTTATCAATTTCAATAAAGTCGCGTAAGTAACTTAAAGTACCTGCTACTCTGTCACACTGTAACAGCTCCTGCATAAGTTTAAGCCCCTTAGCATAAGCTTCTTTTTGTGCCTTAGCGCCTTCGCGCTTAGCATACAAGGATAGAGCATCAACAATTTCTTTTACATCTTTTAGAACCAAATCACAGGTTCTGTCTTTGTTAACTTTGTAGTCAGCAAAGTTCTCTCGTAAGAAAGAAGCTAAATAGTTAACACCACCATCACTTGGCTTTAAAACCTCATCAATAGTCTTACAGCTACCGTCTTTTTCATGGTAAACGTACTTTAATTCTGGGCATGAGGAGATCCTAGTCTTGTACTCTTCTATCTGAGTTTTTACATATTCATTAGGTAAGAAATCAACTTCTTTACCTTTTTCTTTTACGTACATATCATCAGTTTCAGGAATATTTGGCTTTCTTACAAAGAAGAACTGATTAAATGGAACACCTTTTACCCACTCATCAACCCAGGTATGATGGAATGACTCTAAAGCTTTGTTAATCTTTGAGCTGATACCTGAGTAATCCACTACTACAGTAGGATCCCCCTTTTCTTTAGCTCTTTCATTAGATTTTGCTTTATCAAGGCCTAAACATGAGCAACTGTCAAAACGGGTAAAAGCTCCAATTAAAGGAATTTTGCCAAATTTAGCTCTTTCATCAGCAGTTCTGCCTACATTCTCGTATACCCAGTGCTCAATGCTGTTAATCTGTTCTTCTAAAACTTCCTGCTGTTTAGATACAGCTACACACCATAAGAGCACATCAATTTCATGACGGTCACAGTAAAGTTCAAATAAGTAACCTACCTTACCACGACGCAAGTACTCAGTTGTGTCTGTATTTGGATCTTTAAATTTCTCAATTTCATCAGTCTTTCTTGAGCGACAACCTGGGAAATCCAAAACATCAAAACCGTCGGCATTACTCTCTTTTGGTAATGGGAAGGAGAACTCACGGGCAGCAAAGGTCAATGAAGCAAAGGAGATGGTCTTTTTTATCTCATTGCCATCGTTTACTATCACCACCTCTACACTCTTACTTGGATCGTCTTTATCTTTAAAGACATTCTTTAAAACACCAATATCAAGTAAGGTACCATCCTCACGGCGACGGAAATCATTTTCATTGGCATTAGGATCTTCAATAAAGCAGTTTAAAGGTACATATACAGAACTTGCCCCTTCCAACTCCAAAAGCTGCTTTCCTAATTCAGTAAACAAAGTAGTAAAGGCATCTAACTCATTCCACAGGATTGAGAACATCTTTGCTCGTCCTGCAAAGTTTAGTTTAGATACTAACTTTCTGCATTCAGACCAGAAATAACAGTCAATTGGGAATTTAGCATTATCACCAAAATCACTTTTAGACTTTCTAATTGCATATTTGGCAATAGAAACTACATCATAGTCATGGATGTAGCTTTTCTCATCTTTTAAAGCATATTTATCAGACTTTAAGTCCTCAAAGAAGTTCTTTAAAAACTCAGTAGAGCCAATTTTCTGGTTTTGAGCTGACAAGTAGTCGCTTTGAGAACCAGCAGGAACTGCTTTTAAGTTTAAATCTGAGTTATAAGAGTTAATGAGTACCTTGACTAAATCAGCCTCATTAAAGACTTTTACTTTAATTGGAAAGCCTGAAACGCCCTTATCATCAAACTTGGTAAAGCGGGTGACAATACCTGTTGCCTCAAAGTCACCGCCTATAGGGTTCATGTGATTGAAGAAACTTACCTTTTTACCGTCAAAAGTAGCTGTTAAATCATCACCACCAAAGGATGCTAAAGTTGAAACAAGGTAACTCTTACCTGCCTGAGAGGCGCCAAAGACACCTACAGTAGTCTTTACAGGCAGTACATCGTAAGCTGTTTTTGCCTCTTCAATTAAAGAGCAGAGTTTGACTTCAAGAGAATTTCTCTTTTCCTGTACATTCTTATCATCAATACCTTCAAACCAAGGAATTACCTTTTGACATGTTGATGCAACCTCATTGAGGCGGTTATTTGTAAATGTATTTAAAGTCATATGAAACCTTATTTTAGTAGTAAACCAGTATTGTTCCAGTATTCTTCATCATCACCAGAGACAGTCTTTAATCTCAGGTTTAAAAATTCCTTGATAGGAGTTTTATTACAGTCACTTTGAGTTGCATCTTCAATCTTCATTAAGAAAATTGATGGAGCATTGTCAGGATCTTCATCTCGCATAAACTTGATACATCCATATACAGGACTGCCGGTGCAAGCTTGCTTGCCTTCATAGGTCTGCCCCTGGATCTTCAAGTCATAACGCATTTTGCCATCAACATTGCCTGTCATAGCTTTCTTTGCGTCCTCTAAGCGACGGAGCTGATCGTCTTTGTAACTTGCAATACAAGGCTCTAAAAGAGAACTTAAAGTACGCAGGAACAGCATACGCTGTCTTTTTTTATTGGCATCTTTCTTTTGAGCAATGGTGTTTTCCAAATCACCTTGATATGAGGCTTTATAGTTTGCTATAGCCTGCTCTTTTAGTTCTGCTCTCTTCTTGTCAGCACCAAAGAGTTTTGACATACCACCTATTTTTGCGTTGTTAGCCTCATCATCGCCATACTTCTGAGCGCTTACCTCAAATTGGGCTTCGATATCTTTAGCATCTTGTGCATTCATACTTTCAAGAGAGACTTTGCCTGTATCAAAGGCCTCTTTCATCTTAGATAAGCACTCCTGGATATATTCTTTCTGATTATTAGTGTCTACTGCTCTTAATTTAGAGAAAAGCTCTTTATCTAAACGAGCATAGTACTCATCAGTAAAATCTACATCATCAGGGATGATCCACTCTTTAGTATCTTTTACTTTTTGCAGATCATTTACATCATTGTACAGACCTACACTAAAGAGCATTGCTGAATCAAAGTGAGGATCATAGAACTGTCTGTAACCTAGTTTTAAAGGCAACTCAGTGTTGAATTTTAGATTGCCGTCATCATCTGGTCTGGTAATTCCAGGAATGTTCTTTACAACATCGGCTCCAGCCTTGGTAAAGATAGTATCCATGTCATATTTTGATGAGCGCTTTTCTACAGGCTCTGATAACTCAGATTCAAATAGCTGTTCAGCCTTGGTACTGAATCGGTACAGAACCTCGTTCTTATGTAACATACTCTCATTATCTAATGCGCCAAAGTAACGCATAGGAGTTGAGGATGGTAATGGATTAGTGTTAATTCTAAAGTTAATGAGCTTATTAGCATCAGCAATCTTGGTGTAGCCTAAAAGTGCACCAACAACCACTGTAGACTTAGGATCACCGATACGACCTTCTTTTACACCAAAGGATGGATACCAGCCATTACACTTATAGTTGTGCATAGAAATGATTCTATATGGTGATAAGGATGACTTACGCTCAATAAAGCGTCTTAAGCCAGGGATCTTTGAAGGACGTCCGGTTAAAAGCAGGACATCACAGCAGTAAGAATTTACGATGGTATTAAGGTAATTTAAACACTTGCTGATAACTGAATTCTCACCTCGAGAGATATCGTAATTTATCTGGTATAAGTCAAAGACTAATTTTCTAGATAAGAGATCATAGTCTTTACCTAACTGATTATTTAAGTACTCAATTACGCTCTCGTCTACAGCCTTTTTACCCTCTTCTAGAAACACCTCATCATTAGGATTATTCAGCATCTCAAGATTACACTTGTCTTTACACAGGATAAAGTCTTCAACTGTACCCTCAACAGAAATATCGGTATGACCTGCTGGTACTTTTTCTAAAGATTCAATCCTAGATAAAATTCTGTAGGCAACTTTTGAAAAGATCTGCTCTACTGTCTGTACACGGTTCTTACGATTTTTTACATCCTGTCCAGACATGTTACCTATAATCTTAGATAACTCCTCATTAGAGCCTAATTTTGGAATGATGTAGTTTCTTATGATATCTAAGACTAAATCATCACCTGCAATCTTAAAGCCATCACGTAAGACTTCTCTTATCTGAATTGATGCATTCTGATTGCTTACTTCTTCAGAAAAATTGCCGTTGTCATAATCAGTTGACTCTTCACACTTTCTGTCAGGGAAGCTGTAATCAGCAATTACTAAATCAGTAGTACCACCACCTATATCAATTGAAGCAATTCTAGCAGATACGGATGAGGCTATCAGATTGCTTGACTTTGGACGGCTGATTTCATTAAATCTGCCATCAGCGTCAGGGCGTCGGATCTCTTTAATAAAGGACTTACAGTTACCGTTGAAGACTCTTTGGGTCTCGTTATACAGATATACCATTTGACCTGCTAAGGTTTCATCCCATTTTAAGAAGATCTGAGGTACTTCAGGAAACATTAAGCGAGCCTTTTCTACATAATGGAACTCGTTAGCTGGAGTTGGATCGTAACCGTAAGCTTTCCAAATGACACCAATTGCCTGATAAGCACATGATCTGAAAATCTCTCGTTCAACATCTGGCATTGAAGGCGGTGTAGTTAGAACAATTGATTTTAGTTTTCTAGGCAAGGCATGATCTTCCATAGATGAACGGTAATAGTAACTGTTCATCTGCATCATTGCCTGCAAGATGATCTCAATTAACATGAAAGTCATAGCTGACTTTCCTGAGTAATTAGCCTTTAACTGACTGTCGTCACCTGTGCTTGCAAATAAGGCATCACCTGTTGAATTTAAGAACTTTGATACAGGCAGATAGGTAGCAGCCTTCTCTCCTTCTTTGTTCTTTAAAAGATCAAAGTACAGTTTTTCATTCTTTTCATTACGACGGTATACAGGTGTCTGATAATAGGTTGTATTAAATTTCCACTCAGATTTAGGGGTGTCGTTAATCTGCCATAAATAGCGCTTAGGAGAGTTAAGTCCGGTGTTGCCCTCATTACCCTTGGCCATAGCAGCAAGTTTGGTAGCCTCGGTACCAACGCGGGCTAATGAAGGCCACTTAAAGGCATCTAATCTTGAGGAGATATCAGAGCAATAGTTAAAATCAAAATTTGCTCTCTGGAACTGAATTCTGCTTGCAAAGGCACCAGAATATACATGCTCTGGAGCGTTTAAATCACGAATGATAAGAGGTGTACTGTTAGGGAAAGTATCAGAGCTGCTTAACATTGAAGTGCCCTCTTCTACTAACAGACCACAAGTACGAGAATTACCAATATCTAAGATTAAACTTACATCTAAAGAGCTGTCAGTCTCTGTATGAGTTTTATCAAAGTGAATGAGCTTAATATCATTAGGCATAAAGAAATGCTTAATGAAAGCTAAAACATTCAGATAGTGCTTTTCATAAACTCTGTTCTTAATGTATTGATCATCATCGGTGGTAGCTTTAGCCTTTTCTGCAGGATTGTTTGTAGATAAAGGATAAATCTCCTTCATGATGCTCTTAATCCACTCAGAGACAAAGCTGATACCATGTCTACCATTTAATAATGAGGTAGCTTCAATACCATCTCTAAAGGTAAAGCTTGTATCAATATCAACAGAAGATGGTGCATTGTGCAGAGCTTCATTATCCTGACTGTTATCTACAGTAGTGTCAAAGGCTAAGGTTAAGTGATAGCGACCGCCCTTTTCTTCAGCCTGTCTAGCTTCACTTAAATTGATGATTCTTGCTCGAGCCCAGTTAGCAGGACCTTCCATTTTACCTTTATTAAAGTAAGGAACAGGAAACCACACACCATTGAACAGCTTTAAAGACTCTAAAACTCTAACGTCATTTTCAGAATCAAACTCTTCAACAACTTCTCTAGACTGTTCATAATCAAGTGATTCATCGACAATATATTTATCCTGAGCACGATTTAATCTTAATCTTGCAAAATGATCACCCATGCCACTGATTTTTACGAATTTGCCGAATTTTACATAGGCAGGATAGGTATTCAGATCATCTGACTCAAAGTTGATTTCATTAGCAGGATTTTTGTCAGATTCAAAATTGATTTCAAAGTCTAAGAACTGAACTCCAGAATTTGCAATCAGATCAATTTCAGAATTTTCTTCAACTGTAGTATCGCGAGATAAGACCTTGCTGAGTCTCTTGATTGTCAATGGCTGATTTTGCTTCACAAGAATCACCTTATATAAAATTGTTTACATACTGTAAAATAATTTACCACAACAATGATAAAGGCGCTGAACAAGATCATCTAATTATTATACAGCGCACAAATAGTGCATTAAGAAATTGTAAAGTCTAGGCAGGGCTTGATTTCTGGAGATTTTCCTGAATTTCAGGCATAAAAAAAGCGACATCTAAGTCGCCTCTGAGATGGTGGATGCTATAGGACTCGAACCTATGACCCTCTGCTTGTAAGGCAGATGCTCTAACCAAACTGAGCTAAGCATCCAAGTGGTGGGTTGTGAGGGGGTCGAACCCGCGACCAACGGATTAAGAGTCCGCTGCTCTACCAACTGAGCTAACAACCCACTTGAACGATTTTCTACTTTGCGCATGGTGGGTTGTGAGGGGGTCGAACCCGCGACCAACGGATTAAGAGTCCGCTGCTCTACCAACTGAGCTAACAACCCACTTGAACGATTTTCTACTTTGCGCATGGTGGGTTGTGAGGGGGTCGAACCCGCGACCAACGGATTAAGAGTCCGCTGCTC
>ERZ1026858.488-NODE-488-length-21469-cov-9.960353_pt1 | contig 21469 bp, 19 predicted proteins | sample MGYA00380159_ERZ1026858 | MGnify/ENA primary metagenome ERZ1026858 (study PRJEB33269, sample SAMEA4719795) | human gut metagenome | biome: human-associated habitat; feature: organic feature; material: feces | place: Cameroon | collected 2013-10 ...
CATCAGTTTGACGGCGGTGTGTCACGGTGATTTGGAAGTGGACGAGCACCACACGATGGAAGATGTGGCAATTGCCATCGGCGAAGCCATCTACGAGGCTTTGGGCGCGAAGCGCGGCATTGAGCGCTACGGGTTTGTATTGCCGATGGACGAAAGCCCCGCGATGGTGTTGCTCGACTTTGGCGGCAGGGCTGATTTCTCCTGGGACGTGGACTTCAAACGCGAATATATCGGAGACACGCCGACGGAAATGTTCCGCCACGTGTTCCATAGTCTCTGCGTGGCCATGCGCTGCAACCTGCAAATCAGTGCGAAGGGTGAAAACCAACACCACCTCATCGAAGGGGTGTTCAAGGCGTTTGCACGCGCTCTCCGCGCTGCCATACACCGCAACGTCTTCAGCTATGACTTGCCATCGAGCAAAGGGATGCTGTGAGGCAGAATACACTTGATTTAGTGATAGTACTTATTTACAGACACCACCAATTATGATAGCAATCATCGACTATAAAATGGGGAATCTGCGTTCGGTTGAGAACGCGCTTCAGCGTCTGGGGGCGGACTTTCAGGTCACGTCTGACGCCGCCGTCATCCGTCGCGCCGACCACGTTTTGCTGCCAGGCGTGGGAAACTGCGGCAAGGCGATGGAGAATTTGAAGAAATCGAATCTGATTCCTGTGATAAAGGATTTGCGCCGCCCTGTGCTCGGCATCTGCGTGGGCATGCAGGTGATGTGTCGCGACTCTGAAGAGGGCAACGTGGCGTGTATCGGACTGTTTGATGCTCACGTGCGGAAATTTGAAGCGACAGCGGAAGTGAAGGTGCCGCACGTGGGATGGAACCAACTGGGGAACCTGGAAAAGGCGTTGTTTAAAGATGTTGACAGCGGTAGTTTTGTTTACTACGTCCATTCTTATTATGCCAATCTCTGCCCCGACACCATCGCCACCACTAAGCACGGACTGATCTTCAGCGCGGCACTGAAATATGAGAATTTCTATGGCACGCAATTTCACCCCGAGAAGAGCGGAGACGTGGGCGAGCGTATTCTGAAGAATTTCCTGGAACGCTGTTAGACGGCACGCAAAATCGCTAAGAGAACTCCGCGAAGTAGACTTTGTTATCTATTCGCGGCCGCGAATCGTGCTACCACCGGCCGCGAGTCGTGCTACCACCGGCCGCGAATCGATGACTTCTTATAGGGCTTGTGCTTTCTGGCAAAACAGGTCAACTTATTCTTTCACCATTACCTAACGCTTTAACATGATACAACTTATTCCTGCAATAGACTTGATTGAAGGGCGCTGTGTTCGTCTCTCGCAAGGCGACTACAACCGCCAAGTGGTTTACGATGCGTCGCCCGTTGACATGATGCGCCGCTATGCTGACTGCGGCGTAAGACGAGTTCACGTGGTGGACCTCGACGGGGCGAAGGCCTCCGAACCGCAGAATCTGCGGACGCTTGAGAAAATGGCCCTGACGGACGGCATTGAAATTGAATGGGGAGGCGGCATCAAGACGGCGCATGCCGTTCATCAGGTGTTTGACGCTGGCGGAACATACGCCATCGTGGGAAGCACGGCGGCCAAAACGCCGCAACTGTTTGCCGACTGGCTGAAAGCGTTCGGCGCCGACCGCCTGGTGCTCGGGGCTGACGTGAGAGAGGGCAAGGTGAGTGTGAACGGCTGGCAGGAAGACCTCGACCTGTCGATCGACACGCTCATTGACGGATTTACGGCGCAAGGGCTCTCACAAGTGATTTGCACCGATATCACGCGCGACGGTATGCTGCAAGGGCCTTCATTTGATCTCTATACACGCCTGCAAGAGAAATATGCGGACATCGTTTTCACCGTGTCGGGCGGTATTTCTTCTATGGGCGACATCGAACGGCTGGCCGAACTGCAACTGCAACGCGTGATTGTCGGAAAGGCCATCTACGAGAACCGCATCACGCTGAAAGACATTGAAAATTTTATTCTCCAACAACACTAAACCCACAAGACTATGGTTGCCAAAAGGATTATTCCCTGCCTGGACGTGAAGGAGGGACGCACCGTGAAGGGCGTAAACTTTGAAGGACTGCGCGACGTGGGCGATGCCGTGGAACTCGGCAGACACTACGCTGAAGAAGGGGCCGATGAGTTGGTGTATCTCGACATCAGTGCCACACGCGAAGCGAGAAGCACTTTCACACGACTGGTGGAACGCATCGCCGACGGCATCAACATCCCGTTTACGGTTGGTGGCGGCATTTCGTCGATTGACGACGCGTCACGCCTGCTGGATGCGGGGGCCGACAAGATTTCCATCAATTCTGCCGCCATCAGGAATCCCCAACTGATTGACGAAATTGCAACGCGCTACGGAAGCCAGTTTGTTGTGCTGGCAATTGACGCACGATTGGAGGCGGACGGCGTTTGGCACGCCACAACGCACGGCGGAAGCCAAGCATCAGACCGCGAACTCTTTGCCTGGGCGAAAGAAGGGGAGACACGCGGTGCTGGCGAGATTCTCTTTACCTCGATGAACCACGACGGCACGCGCTCTGGCTATCCCTGCGACACGTTTGCTCGGTTGTCTGAAAGCGTTAATATCCCCATCATTGCCTCGGGCGGAGCGGGGTCGGCAGGCGACATCGCCGAGGTGCTGACAAGCGGCAAGGCCGATGCGGCACTGGCGGCAAGCATTTTCCATTTCGGAGAAATTTCTATCGGGGAACTCAAAAGACAACTGCGAGAGCAGGGGATTTGCGTGCGATTATAAACGGAGGGCAACGGCAAATAGTTCTTCCATAGAACAATATTTTTTACTACCTATTTATACCTATCACTGCAACAGCGTTCGGAACGCCACACCGCGCAATTCCGATGCGCCGGTTCAACAAATAACACTCTGAAACTATGCAATTTTCTGATTTTAATCTTTCCAAATGTGCCGACGGTCTGCTTCCCGTGGTGGTGCAAGACGCCGTGAGCCTCAAAGTCCTCATGCTGGGCTACATGAACGAGGAGGCATTCAATATGACACAGGCAACAAAACACGTGACTTTCTTCAGCCGCACGCGCCAGACACTGTGGACCAAAGGGGAGACTTCTGGACATTTTCTGAACGTGGTCGAGATGTATGGCGATTGCGATGCCGACACACTTCTGGTGATGGCCAATCCCGTCGGGCCAACATGCCACCGCGGCACGACATCGTGCTTTGACACGCCAGAGGACGAGGGCTTTATCCGCCGCCTTTCAGCAATTGTCAGACAGCGCCACGAGGAGATGCCGGAGGGGTCGTACACCACGAAACTCTTCATCAAGGGTGTCAAGAAAATCGCACAGAAGGTGGGCGAAGAAGCGGTGGAGAGCGTTGTGGAAGCCGTTGACGGAAACAGAAGCCGCTTTATCTACGAAGCGTCTGACCTTATGTACCACTATCTCGTCTTGCTCGAACAAATGGGCTGCACGCTGGAAGACATTGAGCGCGAACTGGCACTGAGACACCGATAAAAACTGATGAGGCAGCGCCCCTGCAAGGTTGGGGTGTTCAAAATCCAGGAAATTAAGTAGGTGGAGATTGTGCGGAAAAAGCCCTGTCTGCGGCCCTGCGCGGGCTGAAAGCCCAGCAAGTCCGTAGCCCAGGGCAACGCCCTGGGTACCATGTCCCCATTCCCTACGCCCTGTAAGGGCAAAAGTAAAAGTCAACCATTCGCCCATACTTTTGCCCTTACAGGGCGTGGACGTTTATACATTGATACCCAGGGCGTTGCCCTGGGCTATGAACTGGTTGCCCTTTCAGGGCGCTCCTTTTCGCGCTTTGTTCGTTTATCATGTACGCATGCTTTTCCGCCATGCTATTTGCTCAAAAACGCGCAGTGATTATTCTATATTTTGAACATCCTATCTGCATAGACTGAAAACCATCGACTTTAACACTGAACACAAAAATCCCCGGGGAAGACGGAGCCTTCCTCGGGGATTTTTTATGGGGTTGTATTCCGGAAGAATTACTTGTTTGCGCTCTTCAAGTAAGCGTCAATCTGCTTAGCGAAAGCATTTCCTGCATCGATAGCAAGAATATCGTTGGTGTACTTGCGGGCCAAATCCAATTCGTCTTTCTGAACGTGGTAGAAAGCAAGGTAGCGGAGAGCCTGCAACTTGGCAGAGTTGATGTCCTCTTTGCCTTCCATGAGTTTCAAAGCTTCTTCATAGAGCTGCTTCACATTTTCTTCGGGCTTAGAACCGTCGGTGATGTGGATGGCGGCGCGGAGCAAAGCTGCCTTATAAGCATCTGGCGTGTCTTCCTTCAAAATTTCAGAGAAGATCTTGTCGCCACCTTCAACGTACTTGGCTTTCTCTTCAGGAGAGATGCCGGCCTGCTGGCTGGCGGTGAGGTACTGCTGACCGAGACCGAAGCGGTCTGAGAGAGTCACCTTGTCACCCAAAGCGGCGAGGTAACGCTGATAGGTTTCGATACCTTCCTTGGCCTGCTTGTTGCGACGGTAGAGAGAAGCCAATTCCTTCAAACCAGCCACCTTGGTGGTGTCGCGCTTCACTGCCTTCTCATAGTAAGTGATGGCAGATGGGAGATCGTTCAACTCGGCCATGAGGTTGGAAGCGTAAACGTAGTCAAGGTAGATGTAGAAACTGTCGGGATATTCCTGACCAGAGATGTAGGCCATATCTTCCTTGGCAGCCTCGAGCTCATAGTTTTCAATGTCGGCGAAGAACTTCATACGCTTCAAAACCATATCGTTGGGATCGAGAGCGAGGAAACGCGGAGCCAACTTGGCGATTTCCATGAAATGCTTCGTAGCGTAGAGCGACTGCAAGTAGTTTTCAGCGGCACGAATGTCTGAAGAATCGTTTTCAGCAACGGCAGTGAAATAAGTCTTGTAGCTCTCAACGGCGCTCTTGTATTCGTCAAGGTTATAGTAGATGTCACCGAGTTCGCGGTCGGCAGCCTGATTGGTCGGCTCAACACGCTTGATCTTCTGGAGCATCTCAATGGCCACGTGCGGATTGACGTTCTTATATACGAAAGCGTTGCGCTTCAAGGCTGGCACGAAAGTTGAGTCAACCGACAACACTTCGTCGAACTTCTGTCCGGCAGCACCATAGTCCTTACGCATCATGCAGACTTCACCGTTGAACATCAAACCAGGGATGTAAGTTGGGTCGAGAGTATAAAGCTGCTTGGCGCACTGGTTGGCGCAAGGATAAACATTCTTGTCAAGGAAGTACTGACCAACGCTCAGAAGTCCGACTTTGTCCTTCTGAATCTTACGCATCAATTTGGTGAAAGACTTGTTAGCCTTGTCTGGGTCAGACAACTGCAAGTCGATAACCTCATTGGCCATCGTCGAAAGTTCTTCACTCAAAGGCGGTACCTCATAGCCTTTTTGTGCTTGAACATTTCCCGCACCGAGAAGAAGAAGGGCGGAAAGGGCTACTTTTTTGATAAGAGATTTCTTCATTTTTATAAGATGATGTGTTTATTATTTTCAAACTGATACTGGCGGCGCGGTTTTCCTATCTCTATGCACACCAGCTCACACGAAATGTACCTGCTCGCTCTTGGTCCCTCATTTCGCGTAAATCTCTGCAAAATTACTCATTATTCCTCTATGGGCAAAAGGCAACGTCCTATTTTTATGATAATTAATAGAAAAGTGATAGTTGAACGGACATCTTAACTGATAAAATGGCAGCAGACGGGGACGGAGCGACGCATAAGGGGCTAAAGGAGGCAGTAAAGAGGGGATAAAGGTGGGCCAAAAGAAGGGGCAATGGCAGAGTAAAAAAGAACTTGAGCAATCTTGGGAACTTGTAATTGGCATTTCAAAAAGGCAGGCAGACTGCTTCTGAAACTACGATTACAAATTCTCAAAACTGCTCAAACTTGTATTACGGTTAGTTGAAAACGCCGGGCTTTCAATTAATTTGCACGGACCGACTTATATTGCACTGGCGTGTAAGGCAGCAGTTGCGAACTGTTGCAAATGATGGTCTGTCCTTTCTGTCCCTTCAAGAAATAGAAGAAGGACTTGGTGTAAGAACGGACACGCGGATCGGTTAGAATGACATAGACGGAGCGTATCAAAGGATAGTCGCCCGTCAAGATGCGGTATTGATATGGCCGCCACCCGATTTCATTTTTTCCGTCCTTGCGGGCCACCTTCAGCACCTTCACATCCAAGTTCTCGAAAGAGGTCAGCACGGAATCGCTCTTACCCTTTAGCCAGTTGGCTCCGACAACACCGATGATTTCCGGATTGTCTTTCACGGCGTCAATGACGGCCTGGTTGGAGCCTTGCGCATAGAGGTTGCCCGCTACTTGCTGGCCGGCAAGGAGAGAGTCGCGCATATAGCGCACCGTGCTCGAACCAGAATTGTCGAATACGAGTTTCAACTCGCCCTTCTTTCCAGAATGCTTCAACTGTTCCCAACGCGTGATGCGCCCAGAAACAATGTCACGGATTTCAGACACCGTGATGAGTGTGTCGGGATTGTCTTTGCTGACAATCAAAGCAAACGCGTCGGTGGCAATCATGGCCTGCTTAGCGTCGAGCTTATAGTTTTTCAACACGTCTAACTCGTCTTTCGACAATTTGCGCGTCGTGATGGCGCAGCGAACGCTATCTCTGAGAAGCATGCGTATCGCGGAGTCTTCACTGCAATAGACCGGCTTCATGGCAGAGGAGGGATTCAGCAAACCGAAGGTTTCTATCTCCTCTTCCATAATGTCGCGGAACGTTTCATCAACTGCTATATGCACATCATCGGAAGTCCGCCAAGTGGCGGGCTTCCGATGATTACTACCACACGAGGTGGCAAGAGTTATGCATACCGCAGCTACTAATAGCCATAGGTTTCGCATATTTAATCACTTTAAAAAATTGGCTTTTACTTATGTCCAACCATTTCCTTAACCAGTAATCCCAAAAATTTTGGAATTATCGAATCTGGAAGCGGATTGGCAATGTAAACCATACCGGAACGGGGTGACCCTGCTGACGAGCCGGAGTGAAACGGTGGAGTTTCTTAACAACAGCGGCGGCAGCCATGTCGCATTCCTTAGAGAGGCCCTTCTTGATGACGATTTCACCAATTGAACCATCCTTCTCTACGCGGAAGCGGAGCACAACAGTACCCTGAATTTCCTGTTCCTGAGCGATGTTCGGGTAAACCAAGTTGTCAGAGATGAATTTCAAGAGGGCAGGTTCGCCACCCGGATAAGTAGCCTGGACTTCAACGATGCTGTTATCCATGATTTCTTCTTCCTTAGGAGCAGCCGTACCACCTGCAGACTGGCCTTCCTTCAACTGGTCCATCGTGATGGTACCATTGACGTCACCGGCATAGTCTTGAGAGGCAATAGAAATGTTGCTCTTCGTGATCTTATCCTGACTCTTTACTTCCTTGGATTCATCAACCAAGGCATCATCTTCAATCTTAGGAACCGTGAACTGGATAGAAGCCTTGACAGCGACCTTCTCGACTTTCTGTTCGTCGTATTTCACTTCAATCTTCTTCTCCTCTTTCTTCTTAGGCTCCTCTTTCTTGAGCTGTTGCAACTGAACGGTAGATTCCTCCGTCATGTCTTTCTTGGTGATGCTTTCAACGGCAGCCTTGATACCGACGATGATGCCGATGGCAGCGATGAGAGCCAGAAGACAGATAACGGCGAAAACATTACGACGACCAGCTCTTGCACGCATTCGATAAGCGCCGTACTCTTTGTTACGTCCTTCGAACACGATGTCACACCAACCGCGTGATACTAAATCGACTTTAGACATATCTTATGTGTTACTTTGCTTATTAAATTACTGTGCAAACTTCACGCCCTTCGGAGCGAGGAGCGCTTTGTCGGCATCCGTAAAGTTATCAATCACGTATTTACCGATGTTGCAAATCAACATCTCGTCAAGAACTTTCATCATATTATCGTAGCTTGCGTCGTCGGCAAGTTTGATAATGACGGTAGGAGTACCCTTGGCACTTCTGATATCAGAGAGTCTCTGGTTGTATTCCTTCTTACTCTCTTCATTGATATCTCTCGTTTCAAATTCCTTCTTCAGCTTAGCCACTTCTTCCTGTGCTTTGGCATTCTTATGCAAGAGGAAAGCACGGAGTCCGTCCTTGCCATACTTGGTTTCAACCAAGTTCTGAGCAGCTTCTTCGGGTTTACCCTCGAAGTAGAAGAGACGGTCTTGACCAGCCACGAGAATCGTAACGGCCTCGCTCGCTTTAGCCTGGTTGCGCTGTTCATCCTTAATGTCTTGCTTGTCCGAAGGCATAGAGATTTCCATGGTCTGCGGCTTCAGCAAAGACGTACAGAGCATAAAGAATGTCACGAGCAACATAATCATGTCCACCATCGGCGTGAAGTCCACGCGGGCGTTCATTTTCTTTTGTTTCGATTTTACTTGTTTTGCCATAACATTCTATTAATTACTGCTCTGCTCCGGCAAGCGACGTTATAAGGTTATAACGGTTCTTGTCGATGTCGCGCAAAGACTTCATTACATTTTTGATTACCTTGTATGAGGTATGCTTGTCGGCCTTGATGGCGATTTTGAGTTTATCGTCGCCCAAGGCTTCGCTTGCTGCAGTCACCCAAACCTTCAACTCATCAGAGACGCTGTCGCAGGGAATACCAGCAGCCGGGTTCTTGGCGAGATAACCATTGCGGTCTTCAAGCGCCAACCAACTGTTTACTTGATTCAGAGGAGTACCGAACATTGGCACTTGTGCAAAAGTGCTGACATCACCAATCACCGTTGCCTTTTGGTCGGTGTTCAACTGGTCTGCCGTTTTAGCCATGGCAGCAGGTGAATCCAAACTCAAGAACACCTTTCCGTTCTTTTCAACGAAGATGGTGAGCAAGTTTGTTGTAGGGATTTTTACTTCTGAAACTGAACCTGGAGTGTTAACCTTAACAGGCTCTTCCTTTACAAACGTCGCAGTAAGCATAAAGAAGGTAAGCAGCAGGACCATGACATCGCTCATAGGCGTCATATCTATGAACGTGTCTTGTTTTTTTACTTTAAAACGTCCCATGTCTTAAATACCTTTTCTATGATTAGTGAGTTGCTGAGAATGTCTGAACGATAGAGAAACCTACTTCGTCGAGGCTGAAGGTCAAGCGGTCAATCTTGTTAGTGTAGTAGTTGTAAGAAATAACGGCCAAAGCACCAGTCAAGATACCAGATGCAGTATTAACCAAGGCTTCAGAAATACCGACTGCCAATGCAGAAGAGTCAGTACCACCGTCACCGGCAGACATAGCTGAGAACGACTTGATCATACCCAACACAGTACCGAACAAACCGGTCAAAGTACCCAAGGTTACGATAGAACCGATGATAGGCAAGTTTTCCTGCATCATAGGCATTTCGAGAGCAGTTGCTTCTTCGAGCTCCTTCTGGATGGCGAGAATCTTCTGTTCCTTAGTGAGGACCGTGTTGCCTTCCATTTCTTTGTACTTCTTCAAAGTTGCGCCTACAACGTTAGCAACAGAACCACGCTGCTTGTCGCAGATAGCCTGAGCCTTAACGAGGTCGTTAGCCTGAAGAGCAGCCTTGATGTCAGCAACGAACTTGGTCAAGCTTGAGCGACCGTAAGCATTGCGGATGGCGAAGTAACGCTCGATAGAGAAAGCAATTACAGAGAAGAGCAAAGTCCAGATGATAGGCACAACGAAACCACCCATGTAGACCGTACCGATCAAACCTGCAGGTTCGAAAGCTTCAGCGTCAGACATGCAAACAAATGCTGCACCGATGTCGCCCTTGAAGTTGCTGGCAGAACCGAATACGAAGAGATAGATACATACTGCGATGATGCAGCAGAGAATGATTACCGTAAAGCCGGACTTGATACCGGTGAAACCCTGAGATTGTTTCTTAGGTGCGCCCTTAGGGGCGGTAGCATTTGTAGTTGCCATTGTTTTGAATGATTAAAAGTTTATAGATTTTAATTGATTTATATGATTCAGTTGAGTTTCGCTATTCACGCACGAGCGCAATGCGCCTATACAACGCGCAAAGTTAGCCAATAATAGGCGGTGGGGCAAGCGCTGAGACAATAATTAACATTTCTTTCTTCAAAACACACTGTCGTGCGCTTTTGAAACGTTCGAACAGGCAGACTGGCATTTATCCTTGTCTGCTCCTCCACTTTTTACGTCACCATGCGTTTTCACAGGACAAATATACCGACGAAAACAGACATGGCAAAGGATTTTTCCCGTTTTCTTTAGGGGCATTCTGATTTTTTAAACGTGACATAAGTAATGGCCCTATCAGAGTTTTACCAACTTCACGCAGGCCCAGTCGTCTTGACTGCGGGCTTCAACGAAGGTGAGACCTTGCCGCTCTGCTTCCTTACGGATTTTTTCAATGTCGGAAACATAGAAGCCACTCATATATATATAGGCACCTTCTTTCATGCGCGGCACATAATATTGCAGGTCGTTCAAGAGGATATTGCGGTTGATATTGGCAATGACGAGGTCGAACGGCCCTTTGCTTTCCAGGCTGGAAGCGTCGCCGAGAAAGACATCGATGTTGTCAACATGGTTCAGCGCGATGTTGTCCTGCGAATTTTTCACGCACCATTCGTCGACATCGACTGCCACGCAATGTTTCGCGCCGCGCATACGGGCCAATATGGCGAGGATGCTGGTGCCGCAACCCATGTCAAGCACTTCCCTACCCTCCATATCGTCGTCGAGGATGCGCTGAATCATCTGCGACGTGGTGGCATGATGGCCTGTGCCAAAGGACATCTGCGGATTGATGGTGATGTTGTATTCCGCCTGCGGCACATTTTTGTGGAATGTTCCGGCGATGACACAGCGGTTTCCCACCACGAGCGGTTGGAAATAATGCTTCTCCCACTCTTCGTTCCAGTTTTTATCTTCGGCCTCCACCTGTTCATAGCGGATTTCCACACCGGGAATGGGGAAATCAAGCAACGCCTGCTTCAGGGCCTCCTCGTCATAGAGGTCCTGCTGGATGTAGGCTTTATAGCTGTCGTTGGCCGACGGTTCGGCAAAAATCGGCGCTTCAGGGTCGTCGGTGCGTGCCTGGCGCGGCAAATCGAGCGAACCTGTATGAACGAAACTGTCGAAACCGATTTCGGCCAACACAGCGGAAAGGACATCCTGAACGGCTTCGCCGCCAGGGGCTGTCGTAAATGTAAATTCCAAATACTTCATATATAATATAGGTGTAAGTTGGTCTTCAATGTCAAGTGTCCTACAACGTCTTTGTCCTGATACGCCACTCCGTTGTATAAAGGTTGTTGGCACGCGAACCAAGGTTGTTGAGAAAACCCATAGGATGTCCTTGATAACACGCCAGAACATAGCCACGCGGCACTTCCGGGCTCAGCGTCAGTGTCTCCTTGCGCAAATAGGCCACAGCCTCCTCTAAAGTTAACTCTGCCTTGGGAAATGCCGCCTCATTTCTCTGCGTACTTAGGGCGAGTTCAGTGGTCGGAGCATATTTGCGCCCTTTCTCCTCCGCCAGCACAATGCCTGCAGAAAGACTGCGCACTGTGTTGCAAACACGCTCCACATCTTCAAACAACCCATTCCTGACTGCGCAGATATGGGTCTCATCAGGGCGGAACAATTTAAAATCCCCATCGTTTGCCAACCACTGCGCCACATTCTTGCCGCCAGCAACGGGTGACGTTGGCCGCCGCTTCTTCTGTTTCTTGCTTTTCGCCGGCGCATCGTCGGCCGAAGTCTTACGCAACAGCGCCAAGAAGAGTCCTTCGCCACGGGCGTGGTTCGGGAAGAAATGGGAAACTGGCAGATGCCGCCCGGTGGTGTCTCCGCAAACGCCCCACGAGGCATCCACAGACACTGGCACCACTTCCGCCCCAAGTTCCTGACAGATGCGGTCCACCTGGTCTTCGTTTTCCTCGCGGTTGAACGTGCAGGTGCTGTACACCAGATAACCGCCCTCGCGCAAAGTGGGCCAGATGTCACAGACAATCTGCCACTGGCGGGCCGCACAATGGTTAACCGCCTCCAACGACCAGTCTTCAACAGCTTTTTCCTCCTTGCGGAACATCCCCTCTCCAGAGCAAGGCACATCGGTTGCCACCACGTCGAAGAAACCTCTCAGCGGTGCGAAGTCCTCTGGATAGGCATTGGTCACCACCACGTCAGGATGCCCCCACTTCGTCAGGTTTTCAAGCAGAATCATGGCCCGCTGTCGTATGGGCTCATTGGCAACGAGAAGTGCTCCGTCGGGCAACAAGGAACGCCACAACGTGCTTTTTCCTCCGGGCGCGGCACAAAGATCAAGCATGCGCTGGGGCTGGAAGTCCATCGTCTTGAAAGCCTGTTCTATAAACATGGAAGAGGCCTCCTGCACATAATAGGTTCCGGCATGGAAAAGCGGATCGAGCGTAAACGAAGGGCGCGAAGAGAGATAATAGCCTGTTTCGCACCAGGGCACGCGCTCATTCTCCACGTCCTGCGGCGGACAGCCAGCCTTCGCTTTGTTGACACGCACGCTGACGGTAGGTTCCTCAAGCAGTGCGCGGCAAAGACCATCGGCTTCTTCCTGCCCGAGCAACTGGGCCACTTGCAATTTGAATTTATCTGGGAGTTGGGTCATACAGATTATATGGTTATTACGCCTACAAAGGTACAAAAATGGCAGTAAATACAGGGCCAAATCGAATTTATTGGAGAAAATTTGGCCGATAACGCGCTTTCCACTATTTTTGTCTTAGATTTTGGGAGGACGCGCTCACACCACAAACAGGATGAAGCCCCTCTTTTTTTTACCAACCCTACCCCAACCATTTAAAACATATCACATGAAAAAAATCCTTTCTTTCATACTGCTCTTCGTCAGTCTGTCATTTTCAGGTTTTGCCCAGCAGCAAGCCATAGAGAAACGCACGCAAGAAATTTTCGCCTTCAAAGAATTCAAGGACGCCAAGGTGCTGCAGCCCTTCGGACGCTTCACAAGGGCCAAGGCCAACATTCTGCTGAAGAACAGCACGCTCTGCTTCATGGACGGCAAGACCGTGAAGGAGGCCTACGTGCAGAATGTGCTCGGCGTGGAGTTTGACTCTGTCAAATACATGAAGTTGCGCGACAGCAACCAGATGGGGCTTGTCGTAGCGCAAAAGGGATACAACTATCTGCTTTGCGTGACCACCATCGATGACAAGAAACTCAAAGATGAGACCGAGGGCGGCACCAACCTGCCTTTCTTTGAAATCACCGATGCCGGCGCGTTCTTTGAAATCGACGGACAGGCTTTCACCTTCAAGCAGGGCTATCCTCTGAAGGACAAATATTATTTCAGCATCAAAGGCGAACTGATTCCAGCAAACGAAACGGCCTTCAAAAAATACGTGCGCCCCGAAATGAAGAAAGCGTTTAAAAATCTGATGGCCGACCATTTCTGGAGTTGGAAAGACGCCAAGTCGCTCACGCAACTCTTCACCTATTTGCCAGACTGATGCGCCTGGTGGTAAAGTGTTCAAAATCCAGAAAAGAATCCGCACGGTTTTGATCCAAATAGCAAGGCGCTTGCGGTGCAGCGACAAGAGGCGCTACGCAAACATTCGGCGAAGGTCTGAGGCGAAGCACTGTAGCTCACTTTGCTCGCAAAGTGAGGGGGACGAATATTGTGGCGGCCAAACACGGCTAAAAATCCAACGAAGATATGCCCTAAAGCGCTGGCTATATTCGCTACGTGTCATTCGCCAGGCTAAGAAGAAGTCTGCTACCCGCGGCCGCGATTCGTGCTGCTCGCGGCCGCGGGTAGCGCTACTTGCGGCCGCCGTTCGTGCTACTCGCGGCCGCGAGTAGATGACTTTGTAAAGGATTTCTGGAATCCCCAATGCTGTTTTCCTATCATTAAAGTTCTCTTTGGGATAAAATTCCGACACCCACATATAATTCTAATATGATTCAACCCAAGACAACGCTTTTTTCGTTAATGCTCTGCCTTTTTACAGGCGCAAGCGCACAGACCACACACTATGATTTTAAAGACGGCGACCTGTTCTACCGCATTCTCTCCCCACGCGATTCCACGGTGGAAGTGGCGGGCGGCGATGCCACATTCCGAGGCATCACCGTCATCCCCGACAGAGTGACGCACGGCGACACGGCCTACTACGTGGTGTCGGTTGGCGAAAACGCGCTCAAAGGCAACCAATATCGCAGCGGCATCCAATTCGGGAAACACCTGCGCGTCATCAAACCGTATGCTTTCGCGCAGCAGCCCTCTCTCGCCTCGGTGAAGCTCCCAGACCACATAAAAACCATTGGGAAAGCTGCTTTTTACGCCTGTTCTCATCTAACGGAAATCGAGATTGGAAACGGCATAGACTCCATTCCTGAGAGTGCATTCTATGGAAGTGCTGCCAGCAGCATCACCCTCGGCAACAAGGTCAGATGGATTGGCAAGGAAGCCTTCATCGGGCAATCTGGAAGATTGAAAAGCCTCTCATTGCCAGAGTCCGTTAAAAACGTGGGCGAATCCGCTTTTTCTGGCCACCGTTACCTAACGAGCCTCAACCTCGGAGCCGTCGAGGAAATCGGGAAAAACGCTTTCGGAAACCTCAACAGCCTCCAGAAGCTACACATTCCTTCGAGCGTGAAGGTCATACACGGCAACCCTTTCTCTTACGATGCCACTTTGAGCAGCATAACGGTTGACGCGGAGAACACGGTTTTCGATTCGAGAAACGCCTGCAACGCCATCATCAATTCAACGACCAACGTGGCCATCAGCTGCTGCCCCGAAACCCAACTGCCTGAGGGCGTAACTGGCTTGGGCGAAGACGCACTGACCTTCGGCGGCGCTTCGAAAATGTTCACGCTAAACCTTCCAAGCACCCTCACTTTCATTGCGAAGAGCAATCTTCCGAGAATGGACAAGGTCGTCATCCCCAATCTGCGCCAGTGGTTCAATATCCGTTTCGGCATCAATCCGCTTCGGAGCGCCCACCGCTTGTTTGTACAAGACGAAGAAGTCACGGAAGTGGAAGTACCAGAAGACGTGGAAACCCTGAACAGTTCTTGCTTCGATGGCATGAGCAACCTCAAGAGCGTCAAGCTTCACCGTGGCATCAAGGACATCGGCGGAAATGCCTTCCAAGGATGCAACGCACTCAAAACGCTTGAATGTTCTTGGAAAAATCCGCCGCAAATTCTCTTCACGATATTCGACAACAACCACTATAACACCGTCACCTTGCTCGTCCCCTTCGGATGCGCAGCCAATTACAAACAAATATCGCCCTGGCGCTTGTTCCAGCAAATCAATGAAATGAGCGAAGTGAGCGGCATCGAGCCTCCAACGAATGCCGACAAGGGCAGTCAACGCCTGTACAACCTGAAAGGCATTGCCGTTAAAGGCACGGGCCACCACGGCATCGTGGTGACAGAAAGCGGAGAAAAGATTTGGCAGAAATAAAAACGGCTATTGTCGTGAAGCGCAGTTGAACGAAAAGTTTCTAAAGAGCTTCACCATCACCATATTAAAAACAGCCAGCCTTGCAAAGATGTTTGCAAGGCTGGCTGTTTTTATATTGAGGAAAAAGTATCACTCATTCATCGTAATGACCTGTCCGGAACCGCGGTAGAGTTTCAGCAGACCGTCAAGTTCAACGGCCAAGACGGTGATGTCTTGGTCGAGCTGTTGCTCTGGCACATCGACATAGACGATGCCCGGCACTTCGCTCCATGAAAGCTTGTTATAGATGGTGGTCTTCAGCGGTTGTCCGTTGCCGCCAACCACGCGCACCTTTTTGATGTCGTTCACAATGCCCTTCAATTCCAGTGGGCCGTTGGGACGGTAGGGCAAGTAGAGATAGAGGATGTCACCCTTCTTGTTGAGCGCTGTGTAGCCGCCGCAGAAATGGTCGGCGGGAATACCAGCACGCGTACCATAAATGGCCTCCTTGTGCTTCGACGTCCAGCGTCCGAACGCCTTCAGAATGGCCACCTCTGGCGCGGGAATCGTGCCATCGGCCATCGGTCCGAAGTCCAAAAGGAGGTTGCCACCCTTGCTAATGCAGTCGACGAAGGTGCGGAGCAAGATTTGCGGACTCTTGAAATTATGGTCATCCGTCTGGTAGCCCCACGAATCGTTCATCGTGTAGCAGAGTTCCCAATAACGGTCTTTCGGTTGCACGACAGGCACCCCGAGTTCCGGCGTGGCATAGTCGCCGTAGCCCTGAATGCGCGAATTGACAATCACCGTCGGATTCTTGCCACGCAGGAGACGGATAATGCCCTCTGCATTCCAGTCTTCGGCCTTCTGCTCCCAGTCGCCGTCAAACCAGAAAAGGTCGGGATGGAACTTCGTGTTGAGCTCGTCGAGCTGCGCGAAATTGAAATTCACGAAATGCTGCCAACGCTTCGGCTCCTTCTTGATGTCGTAGCGCGAGAAAGTGCGCGTCTGGTTGGGATAGTCGTCACGACTCCAGTCGAGCAACGAAAAATAAAGGCCAAGGTGCAAGTCCTTGCGTTTCTTCACTTCCTCGGCAAACGGGGCGATGAGGTCGCGCTTGGCCGGCGACTGTTTCACGGCATTGCTCTTTGTGGTCTTCGTGTCCCAAAGACAAAAGCCGTCGTGGTGTTTCGTGGTGATAACCGTGTATTTCGCACCGCTCTGTTCAATGAGGTCCACCCATTCTTTAGCATTATAATTAGCGGCAGTGAAGCCTTTCTTCTGCGCCATATAGTCATCGAAGGAGATGCGTCCGTTGTAAAACGACCAGCTCTCCGACACACCCTTCACGGCATAGATGCCCCAATGGATGAAAATACCGAGTTTGGCATCGCCAAACCAAGCCATGCGCTCGGCATAGTCGGCTGGCGTTTCTCCGGTGACGCGGTCTTGCGCCGCAGAACTGAGCGCCGTGCCTGCCAAACAGAGCGCGGCCACCAATGTCTTGAATTTATTCATCATGATTTATTTTGCCTTGTCGAGGCCAGAACGCTTCGAACGATTGTAACTGCGGTAGTCATCGAGTTCAATTTCCACGTCAGGTTCGCGGAGTTCTCCCTCCGTCGGGAGTTGAAACTTGAGGTATTTGATGTTCAAACCACGGGCAATCCATTGCTGCTCATAGTAAGTCTGGATGCCGAGGATGCGCTGCACCTCTTCGTCTTTCTCCACAGAAAGCGTATGATAGAGATCGTCGGTGCGGAAGAGCACAGGCAATTTGTTTTCATCAACCACGTAGTTGGTATAGGTGAAAAGGAAATTGCTGTCGGTTTTCAGATGCACCAATCCGTCGTTGACAAGGAAACGGCGGTAGCGCTCCAAGAAGAAGGTCGACGTGAGCCGCTTCGTCACCTTTTTCATCTGCGGGTCGGAGAACGTGAGCCATATCTCCGCCACCTCGCCTGGCGCGAAGAAGCGGTCGATAAATTCGATGTGCGTGCGCAGGAAAGCCACGTTCTTCATGCCCTCATTGAGCGATTCCGTAGCTCCCGTCCACATACGTGCTCCCTTGATGTCAACCCCGATGAAGTTTTTGTCGGGAAAGAGGCGTGCCAGCCCCACGGTGTATTCTCCACGGCCGCAGCCCAATTCCAAGACGATGGGGTTGTCGTTGTTGAAAAACTTCTCGTGCCACTGGCCGCGCATTTCAAATGGTGCTTCATCCACAGCCACCCCCGGCGCCTCGAAGACGTGGGGATAGGTTGCCATATCGGCAAATTTTGCTAATTTATTCTTTCCCATTTACGGTTTCGTTTGAATCGATTTTTTCTTGCAACTGATTGAGCACGCCCTCACAGAAGGCGTTGAGTTTTTCGGCCTCCGCCATGTATTCGGTGAACTTCTCCAATTCCAGGGTTCCCGATTCAAGACCCGTCACGATTTCCTCGAGACGCTTGATAGCTTGTTCGTATGTCATGTCGTTTAATTGTTTTTATTCTTCAACTTCTCTATCATATTCCGTATCCCTTTTGGATGGTTGGGATGAGGAACATCTGTCGGCAACAACACCCCGTTGGGAGTCACCAATTTGTATGTCGGATAGGCGCTGACACCGATATACTCTTGAAGAGCGTTCTGCTGTTTTTCAGGCAGGTTATAATGTACGCAATTCTCCCCCGTGAGCTGGTAGTAGGATATGGCCGTTTTCCACGCCTCTTCGTTGCTGTGGCTGACCAGATAGAGATACACGATATCAAGATCCTTGAGTTCCTCCTTCATCTGCGGCACATATTCCATCATCTTCCGGCATGGCGCACACCAAGTCCCCCAAATGTCGACATATACAAAGCGTCCGCGATAAGGTTCCACAATTTTGCGGAAGATTTCTTCTCCATCCGTAAGGTCCGCCAAATCAGCATTTTCTGGTGCGACGGCATTTTCGGTTGTACTGCTGGCGGCAATCAATTTGTCGTTAACTTTCAAAACCGCGTTGAGGAGATAAGGATGTCTCACGTTTTCACGTAGCACCTTCATATCGCTGTCATTAAGCGGCATCACGTCTTGGATGAGCTTTTTACAGGTCTGTCGAGCAAAAGCAATCTCACGGAGACCAGAGGGCAGATCAAGCATAGTATCGAGGGCTTTTATTCTCTGCAGCTTGTAATAGAGAAGTATCTCATTAAAGAGTTCCATTCGGCTTTCAAACAAAGTTTGCAGCGTGTCGGTGAGATAGAAACCCTCCACCCACACGTTGGAAGCGTCAAGTTCCTCAAGCGTAGGCACGTCGAGAGCGGCCTCTGCGGGCAGTTCGCTTTCAATGAGGTCTCTTTCTTCTGCGCTCAATTTCAGATGGCCTTCGTCGGCCTTTTTCAGAATGTACTGAAGAAAAGGCACACCGCTACCAACGGCACAATATTTTTCAATGGCCGCCCCACAGATGTCATCAAAAAAAAGTCCGTAGCCATAGTCATCCACTACCATAAAAGGAACACCGAGATTAAACAAATCCCAACGCTTAGCCTCACTGATGATATCCTCACGCTTCACCTTTCCATGATTGAAACGCAGCTGACCCAAATCCATACTATAAACCGATTTCATCAAAGCCATTGTGAAATCCTTGTAGCGTTGGGAGAGCATCGGGTGTTTATGGAGAATGGAGTCACGGCGCAAGTTGAAAGCACGCATTTTCCCCTCATAGAAACCGACAAACGTTTTAAAATCCGCAGCCTTACGCTCAATGTAATCCATACTGCAGACAGACAGCGGATGCTTCAAAAACTCATTAACCATACGTGCCGCCTTACCCATAACATAAATGCGTCCCTCTACATCGTCAACGAAGAACAGCAACTTGCCAGCAGGCTCAACAATACAGGGAATAAATGTCCCGCCGTCGTGTTGAAAAATCGCGCGAGAAGCCTGAGTAGACAATGTCAAGCTCGTTTGCCCCGCGATCGAAATATTCTTTTCAAAGCGTCCGAGCGAATCTGTGCTGACATCATAAGCTATCTTATCGTCTGTCACGATATGACCGATATTTGCCGTCACACGGATGCCCGATTTTCCGCTTCGATGAGCAACACACAAAACAGCCTCCTGCTCCGCGTCAAGCATCGTTGCGTCAAACGGCGTTTCGTCCTTCACGGGATAATCGGGAAGGAAGCGGGAGATCAGCACAGAGGTCTTGTGTTTACGGCCATCGATGACTGTGGTATGCTTTTTCAAACGTACCTCCTTCCGTTGCCCGTCTTTCGTCAAGACCACGCGGTCTTTACCCACCTCGGCATAATTCCAATATTCGCAGTCGTAAATGGCATAGTTTTCAAAGAGCCCAATGAGCCATTCGCCCGTTGTTTCATCTCTCAGACAGAGGTTGTAATTTGATTTCACCTGCGCCAAAGACGCTATTGCAAAAAAAGCAAGGAAAAAGGAGATGATGGTTTTCTTGTTCATAATGGTTTTCTTGTTAAGTAATCTTGATTTTGCTTCATGGGATATGGTTGATTTGAGAGCCTCTCTTCCAGCTGTCTTGTCGTCATCTCCCAAGGAGACGAACGCCAAACTGTCCAGAACGCCTTTTGGCCTCATTTCGCCACACTGCTCACTCCACCACACTCTTCACGCGACCCGAAGCCAAAACCGTGATGAGTTCGTCGCCCTTTTTGAGCAACGCGGCGTCCTTCACGACCTTTCCGTCTTTGAGGGTGATGCTGTAGCCCTGTCCGAGGATGCGTTGGGGAGAGGCCAGCCGAACGGATTGCTGGAGCATCTGCAAGCGATGGCGTTCACGCATGAGGCGGGAAGCCAGCGCTGCGTCCATCGCCAGGCGCAGTTTGGTCTGCCTCACCTTTGCCGCCAACACGCGCTGTTGCATGGCCACACTGAGGCGACTCTGGAAGCGCAACAACCGCATGCGTTCTTTGCCGACAAACTGCGTGCGGCCGACATTCAAACGGTGTGTAAGCAACGACAAGCGGGCCTGATAGTCCTTCATCTGGCGGTCGGCGGCGCGGCGCATCCGCTGCACCAACGCATCGAGCAACTGCAATTCGCCGGCATGGCGGTCAATGAGGAAGGCGGCCACGGCGGTCGGAGTTTTCAACCGGGTGTTGGCAACATAGTCCACCACGGTGTCATCGCGTTCATGCCCGATGCCCGTCAACACAGGCAACGGAAACTGCGCCACATTGAAGGCCAGTTCATAATTGTCAAACCCTCCGAGATCGCTCACGGCGCCGCCACCACGGATGATGACAACGACATCCCAGCTATCAATCTCTTCTGCCACGAGGTCGAGCGCATCGACGATGCTCTGGCACACTTTGTTTCCCTGCATCGTGGCCGCAAAGAGCTTGGTCGTGAAACCATAGCCCGACTGCTCCAACTGGCGGCAGAAATCGCCATAGCCGGCAGCCGTACTGCTGGAAATGACCGCCACGCGGGTCAGAGGACGCGGCAGGGGAAGTTCCTTGTTGAGTTCCAACACCCCGTCTTGCCGCAACTGTTCGATGATTTCCTGTCGCTGGCGGGCCACATCGCCCAAGGTGTAGCTGGGGTCGATATTGCTGACGACGAGGCGATAGCCATAGAGTTCGTGAAACACCACTGACACCTCAACGAGCACCTTCAAACCGGCAGCGAGGCGCTGCCCTGTCTTCTGCTCGAAGTGCGCCGCGAGCAAGGGAAAAACATCACGCCATATCATGCCGCTGGCTTTGGCGCGAAGGGCATTGCTACGCGGGTCTTTCTCAACAAACTCCACGTAGCAATGGCCGCTCATGGCAGGCCGCACCTCACTGAGTTCGGCCACCATCCAAAAGCGCTGGCGAAAGGTCTGTTCCAGCGTGCCTCGCACGAGGTTGTTCAGTTCGTATAACGAGAGGTATTTGTTGTTCAATGTTTCTCTGAATTATTAATTAGGCGGGCTATCCTGGGCGCAAAGATCACCACGCGGACATTTGGCGGAGGGTTGAGGCGAAGCACTGTAGCTCACTTTGCTCGCAAAGTGAGGGGGGCGAATATTGT
>ERZ1026858.491-NODE-491-length-21388-cov-6.876998_pt1 | contig 21388 bp, 25 predicted proteins | sample MGYA00380159_ERZ1026858 | MGnify/ENA primary metagenome ERZ1026858 (study PRJEB33269, sample SAMEA4719795) | human gut metagenome | biome: human-associated habitat; feature: organic feature; material: feces | place: Cameroon | collected 2013-10 ...
TTTTGTTTAGGACGTTACTAAACCGTAATCTATGGCTAAATCCTTTGTCCGATGTTATGGGAGGTTGGGGCATCTGGGAGACAGTGAATGACGAGCAAAAGCTGACCACCGAGTGCATCGAGAACGTAATCATGATGGTACCGTTTTCAGCAGTAGTGATGTGGATGTTTGGAGAGAAAATTGGAAACGGTTGGAAGAAGATACTGTGGCAAAGCGGGAAGATAGCGTTTGGCTTTTCTCTGATAATAGAGATGCTGCAGTTACTCCTGCGGCTCGGGACGTTTCAGCTATCTGACATCTTCTACAACACAGTCGGCGGAGTGCTAGGCGGGCTATTGTACTGTGTGGCGATGAAGGCAAGAAAGCGTCTGTAAAACTGGATGAAATTGTGATATACTGGGAGCGGTAGCTCCCTACGCTGCTCTGATAATCACACACCTCTTCGTGGTGAGCAGCAGGCAACGATTTATGATCGGCGAAGATGTGAAGAAATAATTGAATGCTAACAGAAATGTTTTAATAGAATGGAGAATAGAAAATGACAATGAAAGAATATGCACATTCTTGTGCAGCGGAATTAAAAAAATTACCTACACAGAAAACTGTGGTTAAGGTGTGTAATAAGATTTTACACTTACAAGTCGATGGAAGAGATATTACAAGTACTGAAGTTGAGATAATCTTAGGATACATTGAAGATGAAATCGGCGATTATGGTTTCTTATATGAGAATTTTGACAACCATGAAACGCTTACCTTAATGAGCCAAGTGAGAAAAATAATTGCGCAGGCAAACGGAGGAAAATAAAATGTCTGATACGGTTATTGCAGGACTGGCCTTATTGGTATCTGTGATTAATGTCGTGTTATACTTTAGGCTTCAGGGAAAGTATAATGAAATGACAAGGACACAGATGTTAATTGCTCAAGGAGCCATTGAGACACAAGTGAGAAATAGCATTTCAGATGCAACTAAAGAAGTTTTGCATTATGCAACAGAAGTAGAAAAAAATCCTAGTAGTAAAGTAATTCAACAGGCATATTTCTCAGCAGAAGAAATGTATAGAAATGCTTATGAAGATGCATGTGCAAAATATTTAGATAAAAAAATTGATATCGAGCGTTTTGAGAAGATGTATAAGCAGGAAATTAACAAACTGGTAAATGACCCACAGCAGAAAGAATTTTATGCAACAAATCAAACGACCTACGCATCAACGGTTGCAGTGTATAAAAAGTGGTTTTCGCAAAGCTAACAAAGTACTGGATATTCCCCACACCCCAACAATCTACTACACTTAAACAACTATAAAAGGAAAGAGGTTATCACCTATGCCCAGAACGAAAGGCAGCAAAAAACATCCTAAAACCAATATCACCAAAGACTACGCATCCTAGATCGCAGAGAAGCAGGAGACTATTACGTCTCTGAATACCGAGATCCCAACATTGACACTTTGAAGGCTGATTTGAAAGAGAAGAAGACTGCTCTGAAGAAGGCCGAAAAAGAAGTGGCATCCCTGGAATCGAAGAAGGCAAAGGCAGATGCTAAGGCCGCTGAAGAAGCGAAGCAGACCGAAGCAGAGGCTGTGCTGAAGAAGCTGCTGGCCAGCGGCATGAGTGCGGATGAGATTCTGGAAAAGCTGAAATAAAACAAGAACCCAAGAAAAAATAAATGCCGTGTGGACAAACTGAACTTCAGGAGTTCATACGGTATTTTTTGAGGGTTACCGTATAGTTTATAACGAAAATAAAAGAAGAACAAAATTTAAAGAAATGGAACGTGAGAAAAATGAATTTATCAAAAATACATCATATTGCAATCATCGTATCTGATTACGATGTAGCTAAGGATTTCTATGTGAACAAGCTGGGATTCGCTGTTATCAGAGAAAACTATCGCTCGGAGCGTAAAGACTGGAAGCTGGATCTGCGTGTTAACGAAAACACAGAGCTGGAGATTTTTGCCGAGCAAAATCCGCCGAAACGTGTAAACCGCCCAGAGGCATGTGGTTTTCGTCACCTTGCGTTCTGCGTTGACAGCGTGGAGCAGACAGTGAATGAGCTGGCGGTGGTAGGAATTGAATGTGAGCCGATTCGGGTTGACGATTACACCGGAAAGAAGATGACATTCTTCCATGATCCGGATGGACTGCCGCTGGAGTTACATGAGTAAGGGATGGAGAGACAATGTGAGCTATGGGAGAGAAAAGAGCATATAAATCCCGGAAACCCGGTGGCGGTCGGAAGAAGCTGAAGCCGGAGTACGATGCCGAGAAGAATCTGAAAGAGCAGATGGAAAGAGCTGTGGAGCTTTATAATTCTGAGATGTCCTTGCAGGCCATCGCAGATGCTCTAGCTCTAAACCCCATCAAAGTACGGAAGCTGCTCATCACGGCTGGTGTGTATGAATCGGATGTAGCGGAGAAGGTACAGGATACCTTTGAGGTGTATCGAGAAATACAGAACTATAAAGAAGCCATACTCTCAACCGCAAATACTCTTCAACTCTCCAAAGCCTCTGTGGCCTCGTACCTACCATATCAGAAAGGTGTGTACTTCCCGAGTACAGCAGATAAAGAAAAAATTAGTGTTGGAGCAGAGCGGCAGAGGCGATATAGAGCAATGAAGCGGTGGAGGGATGATCCGACAGAAGAGAACTTCTGGGGTGTGGTCATAGCTTACGCTGGTGTGAAATTCAAAACTTACTCCGGATTACTATTTACTTATGAGGTGAGGAAAGGAAGAAGCGGCGAGTACACAAAGGAACTCTGGATCGACCGCCGGGAAAACAGCAAAAGTTTGGCGTGGAGCTCGGTGCTTCTGGCACTGAAGAATATTAAAGGAGAAGTGGTAGATCGTCCGAAAGCACTGGGCGATATTCGAGGCGTGACCTACATCTACGGGATGTTCTATCAGTTCGGGCTAATCGATGTGCCTGACAAGGTAAAGGAGAAGATGGGCCGACCGATAAACCGCAAAAAATAGGTTGCTATGTACAGAAGTGTGCGGTAATATGTGCCGTAACTGAGGATGTGAATCTCAGTTGGGAAGGATGGTAGCATTATAGAAAAATTGAAGGAAATGCTGGAGAAGTATTTGAAGAAAACGGAGCCGGAGTATTACCCACCAGTGGAGAATCTGCTGGATCTGATCTACGAGCATTATACGGAAAACAACCCAGTAGGGAAAAACACAGTTGCCGGGAAAGTAGCAAAAGCCAAGGAAAAAGAACTGGAAGAGTGGTTGCGGGGGCTGGATGGAATGGATAGGCTCGTAGATGACTATGTCGGCGATAAGATTCCGCTCTGGGAGAAAATCATGGACCGGCAGGGGACAGTGTGCTGTGCATGGGAGAAGACTGCTTTTGAGGAAGGACTGAAAGTCGGGATACGACTTATGATGGAAGTATACGGTATGTAACATATAGCTTGTAACGGAAATAAAATAAACTCTTAGAGTTCAAAAAGCCCTCGCTTGTTACGGCGAGGGCGTGTGTTCTTATTTTTCAGACTTTTCAGCTTTTTTCTTCTTCGGTGCAATTTTGTGACCGGAGTAGATTGCCATACCCATGCAGACCAGAGAGCCGCAAGCGAAATACTTGTGAGCCTGCATCAGCTTTTTGCAGCCCGTGTAGAAGCATCCTGCCATGCAGGCAAGTGCGCCGAGTGACCAATATTTATGTGCTTTCATTTTGTGTGTCCTCCTTATCTTCTTTCTGTATTTTGAGCAATTCCTCGATTTCCGTTTTATTCGCCGGCCGTACTGCCTTTTTATTATCGTGTGATACCGCTCCACAGTCAGGACATCGATCTGGCAGCTTTTCAGCAGAGAAGCAGTAGCGGCAGGCATTGCAAAAGAAGTAGTTCAAGTCATATTTACCCCAATCTCTAATATATCCTCAAATGCAATAATGGTCGGCAGCTCTTTACCGGTATCATTTATAAATCCTGTGTAAATTCGTAGTTCTTTGTTTATCGCATCCACAGCATCCAGTACCCCGGCTACATTCTCATAGTAGCCGTCCGTGAAATATTTTATTGTGATCTCTTGTCCCTTCCGAAGCTGGCTGATCTTTTGGCTCAGCACTTCCTTGCCTTCTTCAGACAGCTCGATTCTGTTTCCTTTGAGGTGGTCTTTGCCCTCTGAAGCAATCTCATCCTCATAGCCTCGTAAGGCGGCAAACGGAGAGAAGATTTTAGCTCGATTTGACATCGGCATACGGGGATGATTATGTGGCGGCTCCGGGCGGGAGGCATGGAGGATTTTGCCATACTTACTTTGGATGGCCCTGCCTTCCGGTGTGTTCTTGTAGTCCATGTTCTCCCTCCTTACTTGGCCTTGTGGCCGCCTATTTGTTGATTTCTTCCTCTCATCGTTGCACCATCCAGATAGTTGGTTCCTTTTAGTACGGCGTTCTTGCCGAACTTCTTCTTGAGACACAGCATCGCATTCTGCAGCTTTTTCTCTTTTTCCAACTTGGTTGTGTCCGTGAATAGGTCAACTTGGAGGAATCCCTCATCTTTGACCACACGGTTGGCGGCTATTGTGATCCGTCTTACCGTCAGAGTTTTATCCGCTATTCTCTCGAATAGCTCAGTCGTGGCAGAAATCAGAATACTGCCAAGGTTGGTCGGGTTATCCAACTTCGTACTGCAGTGGGCACCCTTTGGAACGGTGCGGCCGTAGTGATCGATGTGCACCGGACCTCTGTACTTGCCGCTGTCACAGTTTTCACGGTCATAGCCCACATCCAGTGTCAGGCTGTCCGTAACCAGACCTTTGTCCGTCAACTGTAATACTAAGCTGTCAGCCATCTTCATGACAATGATTCTGGCTTTGTCATATGGGTACGGGCAGGAGAGCACCTGACCTTCGGAGATGCTGTTGGTGCTGGGTTTGTAGGCTTTGATTTCTTTCATGCCGCAGGGTTCCAGACCCCAAGCATGGTCGATCAGGAGTTCTGCATCAACACCGAATTCCTTATATAAGATATCCTGATTGACGGTGCTGAAATAGGCCAGCTCGCCCATCGTATGGATGCTGTGCTTTTCTAGTCGCTTGACGGTGCCGGGGCAAGCCATCCAGAAGTCAGAGAGTGGCTTGTGGTCCCAGAGGAGATAGCGGAAGTTCTCTCCATCCAGTTCAGTGATGCGGACACCGTCCTTGTCCGGAGCAGCGTGCTTGGCGGTGATGTCCATTGCCAGCTTCGCCAGATATAGATTCGTACCGATCCCGGCGGTGGCGGTGATGCCAGTCGTATAAAGCACTTCCCGGATCATTGTCATGGCAAGGTCGTGTGCCGTCATATTATAGTGGGATAGGTACGAGGTGGCATCGATGAACACCTCATCGATGGAATATACCACGATGTCCTCTGGTACGATGTATTTCAGATAGATGCCATAAATCTGCCGCGACACCTTTTCATAATATGCCATCCGGGGTGGTGCAACAAGGTAAGAGAGTTCGAGTGACGGGTCGGTGGCAAGCGATAAGGAATCATAGGAAGCAGAGGAGAAGGATGGCCTACCGTTCTTATATATAGCTTTTCTTAATCGTACCGCTTCCCTTAACCGATTCGCATTGACCTCTTTGACCTTCTGCACGACCTCGAACAGTCTGGCGCGACCCGGAATGCCATAGCTTTCAGGGAAGGAGACACAGCGAGACAGATAGTTTTCTCAGTGCGGGAGGAATCTGCTACGACCAGATTTGTAGTAAGCGGGTCGAGGTGTCGAGCGGCGCATTCCGCACTCGCGTAATAGCTTTTAAGATCTATCGCAAGATATGTGCGTTGCATCGTGTGATTTCCTCCTCTCTATGTGCTCGTGTTATTTTCCAGTCCTTTCCACAAACCACCTGCCTAACCGTCCATTGAAGCGTGGATCGAGATGCTCAAAGAACAGGTGCTTTTCCTGCCCCTGGATCCGTGCGCTGCAACTCGAAGGCGTAACCAGCCAGCGCGCAGCAGCTAAAATTCTGGGGATTTCCAGAAACACAGTCAAGAAATGCTGGATGGGAGATGCCGTTCCGTGGGATCGGAAAACCTACCAGCGAGAAGCTTCTGTCGTAACACCAGAAGTAAAGCAGTTCATTGAGCATTGCCTCGACACAGATGATGCGGAGGGCGTAAAGAAGCAGCGCCACACAGCGCGGCGGATTTATGACAGGCTCGTAGAAGAGCGTGGCTACACAGGCAGCGAGTCTGCCATCCGAGCGGCAGTTCGTGAAGCTAAGGCGGACAATTTGAGAGAGCAATAACATCGCTGCTACAAACATTTTTCTGGAAGTTCACAATCAAGTAATCATTACCAGCAAAGCGCATGCTACTGTTGGGAAACCACATAAAGCAAATTTCCAAGTGTCTTTCCAGCGCTTTGTTCTAAATAAGTAAAACATCCCCCAAATAGCTAACTCAAGCGGAACAATCATAAATAGGCTGGCAGCAATCAAGCAAGCAGCAAAGCAAACCAGAAACAGCAGTTTCCAATAAGAAGGACGTTCTTCTGTAGAGCTATCTTCAATGTTAAATAGGCACCACAGGATTAACGGCGTAATTATGTTGAAAGCCAAGGCTTTTCCTGACCAGCAATTTACAACAAGCCACCACTCGCTACTGATTGCAAGTTTTTCGGCCGTGATCAAAACGAATAGCTGACTATAAATCAGGCCTAAAAAAGTCTTCTTGCGATCATTAATAAAGAAGTGATTCAGGAGGAGATATACAATGAAATATGCAAATGGTATTTCAAACGAGGGTAAGATTGTTCGGAAGATGATTGCCGGATGCAAACCACTGAGTATCGCCAACATGGAACTGAATACGGGCCACTCTGCGATATTGTAGCCAGTATTATAAAATGCCTCACGAAGAAGTTCTCTCTGCGGGGTATAGCGGTCAACCGTATCTGTGAAATACGACACCACTGCTGTTGCACAATAGGTCTCATCATCCCAGTTTGCATAATATACACGCAACACGGTGTTCAGTGTTTGGGCAAAAATAAGCCCTAATGCAATTACGAATAGAATCTTCTCGTATGTATCCCATGATTCTTTTCTCATATTTTGGCACTTCGGCATACGAATCTTTTTCCATATGCCGGCCACCGCAATACTACCGCATAGCAGACACCATAAGAGTGTCATTACACGGAGACTACCCAGTGTGATATGGAATATCAACGCAAGGATCTCAAAAGCAGTGAGGCTTGCAAACAAGCCTCCAATACTGACAAAGTACCGATTCTTTCCGGGAAAGCAGAAATACCCCATACCTATTGGGATGAAGAAAAGTGCATATAAAAAGGCGGCACTCGCGCGAATAAAGCTCATATGTTTTCCTCCACCTTGAGATAAAGGACATATTCCTGGTCATAGGGGGAAACCTCATCAAACGAGTTTTCTTCGACCGAATATACTTCCTTAAACCCGTGCGTTTCCAAATTGCCTGTGTAGATTCCATTGCGTGGCAAAACAAGGTAGTGGCATCCATTCTCTTCGCACCAATATGCAATTTCATCTAAATTCACAGCTTCTTCTGCTAATGCACCCTCGGCACCAATTGGAAGCATTGCATCGTAGAGTTCTCGGCATGCCGTACCTTTCTCTTCCCAAGTGCCTGATATTCTGGCGAAAGGCATCTCAATATCGGCGCGATATTGGTGAACCCAGATGTTCAATGGAAGCGGAAATACAGCAGTTTTATCTGGACAGATAGTGTCTGCAACAATATAATCGCATAAATCAATTACAACAGGCGGAATCTTATAGGCATTTTGTGCCCATCCATTCCAGCGTATCTGTAAAGTACGAAATCCCCCGGAAAAAAACAAAATTACTGGGATAACTGCCAGTGCCACAATTTGTCGCGTTCTAGGAGAGTTAAACAAGTCAACCAGCAGTACTGTTCCAGCGGCAAGAATCACCGGAACAGGTACCAACCATAAGAATCTGGAAAGGCGCGTTTCTTCTGCGTTGTTTACCAGAAAGTGAGCTGAAACCGGGTTAATGATAGAAGCTATAAGAAATAGAGCGGGTAATATCAGTTTTTTAGCAAGACTATCTGCTGTCAGAGATAGTTTTCGCCATGCAAGGAAAAGCACCACTATGCAACAGAAAAAAAAGAAATAAACGCGGTATGAGTCTCGCAAAAAGATTGCCATCAATGAACGCATGGATACCATAATGGACTGCTCCTTGTCTTTTAAACTAGCGGTGCATGAATTGTTTGGCTGCCATACGAATGTGACGCGAAAGCGCAAAGTACACAGATCCAACACCGAGAACGACTATAAGAGTCGTGACTGCACTGTAAAGAACGAATGGTAGCCAACTGCTTTGATCCACACCGGCAAACGGAGATACATAGCGAATGTAAATAGAGAACAACATACTTATTGCTGCCGCAAAAAGTTCGGGCAGAATATCAAAGCCTCGATTAAAGACTTTATTAAAAACCAATCGATAATTATTGATATCCAGAATGCCAAAATCTGCAATGATTGTTGCAATAAGCAAACCGTTAATACCTAAAGGCCTTACTAAAAGTAGTGACAAAACGAAGTTGATTAGTGCCGCAAGCAACGCATACTTTTTACTTTCCTTATACAAATCGCGGCCTTCACGGACTATTGTAACTGAATTCTCCGCACATTTGCGAAACAATACCAGTGCGAAAAGAATTAGTGTGAGATTTGCGGTGGAGTATTCTGAACCAATCCACAATTTCACAAAGTTTTGTGCCTGCAGAATAAACTCACACGAAATGACGGTAGCAATATAAAAATTTACTGCAAAAAGTTTGCGAAAAGGCTGGTAGCTATCTGCAGTATTATCTGCTAAACGTACTCCAATATGTCCACGAAAAGAGGCGATTAGCTGATTGACAAGTGTGACAGGATACGAAACTACAGAGTTAAATGAAGTATAGATCGTTGTCTGTAATAAATCCTGCGTAGACAAAATGATTTGGTCCACATTATTGTCTGCCAGATATGCAATTTTCTGTGCCATGATATCTTTTGTCATGCAGGAGGCCTCGTAAGATGGCTCTGCATGTGGCAGAAAGTGAAATTGCTTCTTGTACCGGTTTACAATAATTGTATATATCACAATGGAGGGTATCAGCATCAGAACAGATGCTATTACCGTCCACAAAAAATTCAGTGATGTAAAGAGCGCAATGAAAATGATAATTATATCTGTAACCAAATTTACTGCGCTGTCAATGCTTGTGATAAGATACGATTTTTCGACGACATTCAATATTTGCTTTTTTGCCACTGTAAAAAAATACGGTAGCACAAATTTGATGCCGCTCAGAGCGATTAGCACCAGAAGTTCCCATTGGGGGAGAGCGTTTTCAGCCAAAATCAGTGGATATATTATTGTGACAACTGCAACTCCCAGCAACATGATCCACGCTACGCGAGTCATCATGTGTTCCAACCCAAGGTAAAGCTCCTGCAATTTGCGGGTGTCCCCGTGAGCGTATGGCTCGTACATTTTTAGTAGATATGCAACAGAAAAGCCACTTTCAATTAAAATCAAATAGGAAAAAATACCGTTTGAACTTTGGAAAATAGAGTAATACTCGTGCCCATATGCAGAAAGGATAACCTTAACCTTGACGAGTGCTGCAAACATCTGCATTATAAGTATAATGGTGCTGATTACTGCACCATGAAGAATATGGCTTGATCTTTTATGAGTCATAGATAGGCTCCTGTTTTATAGAAACGATCAGTATTCTACTGTCATACCGTTGTTGTCCAGTAATACGGCGTTTGGAATGATAAGATGGTTGTGTGTCACACAATTATCCCACACACTAGGCATAATGGTATAACCAGGTTGTGTTGACAGCATCGTTCCCCACCAGCTAAAAGAGCTATTTGCAAGTATGTGATGAGGGCATTGCGCCATCAATAAGAGATCATGATAAGCTGACTGATCTGTACAAGGCGGAATAACAGTTATGTCAGCGTCTGTACCATATTTCTGCGTACAATATTTATAATCGTTTGTAAAGACATAGAAATGCGCATAAGGAACTAACTTCCGCATAATCTTCACTGCGGCTGTGTAATAAGACTCGGTACAGATATTCCCATAATGACGGCGGGCATCAGGACTGCTGAGATAGTCGCCTCTGCGAATGTGAAGTGCGATAGCATTATTTGTTGATAATCTGTTGTACCACTCAGAAACAGTCACTTTTTCCGGGGGTACGATGCCCTCCTGCAATTTTGCCAGAACGGGCTGCACGATGTGTATATTCTGCCAATATCCTTCAAGATAGCTGTTTTTATGGTCGGCAAGGAAGCTAACGATCTGTTCTGTATTAGAAAAATATGCTTCAAAATAGTGTTTTCCGAAATGGTGTAGCAGTTTATTTGACACTCGGTCTGCCAGCGAAAGTGTATTCCAGCGTTGAGACGCTTCATCCGAAATTGTAGGAAACTCAGTCGTCCAAGTTGGAATCAATGTTTCCAGCAGAAAACCGCCATGTATCGTCTTGCGCCTGTACTCTGCGGTGTCGGCATAGACTGTAGAGCAATATTGCTTGCAGTAAAGGCTGAAAGCATACTGAAACAATTGATTTCCGATACCGCCGTTATATTTTACAACTATCATCTGAATCTCCGTCTGATGAAACATGGGCTGTAAAACTAATGATGCCCATCATAATCCACATATACGCATTGATTGTTTCTGTGTTGAACAGTAGCGCGGCACATACATACGCACTTGCGAAAAAAGCATACGCCTCATACATTGAAAGCTGTCGTCTTCTCCGCTTTGGCATACAGTGTAATATGGGGGAGACTACCAATGCCGTATAGCCTAGCATCCCAATGAATCCTAGTTCTGCCAGTAAATTCAAGTATGTATTCTCGGCATGGTTCAGTTTTAATCCTTCCACTGCATAATAAGCATGCATATTTTCGGCACCAACACCGAAGGGGTGTTTTCGAATCACTTTTACAGTTGTGCGGATAATTTCTATACGTTCAGCATTAGAGTTTGAAACTAATGCTGATGAACATTCAGCATTAGAGTTTGAAACTAATGCTGATGAGTTCGTAGTTAGTATGGAAGTGGATTTTCCAAAGAAATACGCTACACGCCCGAAGGCGACCAATAGTATGACATACATCACTAATGCAACTACAACAAGTGCTAAGCGACCGAGTAAAATTCTGATATTTTTATCTGTGCGCAGGCAATATAAGAACCATAGAACAAGAACTCCTGCTACGCACAGCCATGCAAATCTGGCCATCGATAGCAATACCGTTGAACCGAACAAAATCAGCAAGATATTGTCATACCAGCGACGGTTGGCCTTGACAAGTACTGCAATCAGGGGGAATATCATGTAGTGAATATCCGCGTTTCTGGTTGAAGGAAGATAATGCAATCCCCAATATTTTGCAATCGGCCACCAGTCAAATTGCGGTTCCACACCAATATGTCCGGTTATGTATCCATAATAACCATACACAAGGAAAACGATACCGCTGGCAATTACTAAATTAAGCAGAACCCGTGCAAATTGTTCCGCAACAACGGCTTTGCCAGACCAGTCTAAGAGAATGCGGCCGTTAGACAGCACAAAATAAATCGTGTAGAATGTTAGCAATCGTGTAAGGAATGCAAGATTCCAAGAATGTGAAGCGGCAGAAGAAATTAAAAATCCTGCCAGTAAAGCGACAAGCGGATACGCTTGTCGCCAATTTGGTTTTTGCTTTTTTCTATAGCATGACCACAAAAGAAGTGATGCACTGTACAGGGAAAGAAAAAATGCCACTGGCAACCCGAAAACGCGGGCGTCTGGCAAGGGATATGTAAGAATGCTTAGGATAAGCAATACATAAAATAAAATCATACGGTATACCATTTACCATCTTAAAATAAAGCTGATTGCAATTTTAGCCAGTGTTGGCACAAGTGCTACCAAACCATAGGCGTATTGATGTGTTGCTTTTATTGCTGAGATTTGCTGCAAAAATAGTCTGCGATAGATTTTGTTTTTGTTAAACCCTGCCCATGTTCGTTTCTTGCCGAGATTGTCGATATCAACGCGATGCACCAAAATTTCTGGCAAGACATGGAATGTACCCCATTTACTTAGTTCGATCCAAAGCGTATAGTCTTCAAAGCCTTTGACTTCTGGATAGCATACGGCCCGGTCTGAAATATTTCGTCGGAAGACAACGCTACTATGCACGAAGGGGTTGTTTTTTACTAGATATCGTTTAAGTAGTTCATCTCCCATAATGACACTTTGAAGTCTGATCTCTTTTCCGTTGTACACATCTGCCCCTGTTGCGCACAAAACACACTCTGGGTGTTGCTCCATATAGGCGACTTGTTTTTCCAGCCTGGTCGGTTCACAAGTGTCGTCCGCATCCATACGTGCAATATAACGGCCTCGCGCTATTTTCAGGCCAGCGTTCAAAGACTTCGCTACACCCATGTTCTCCGCATTACGAAGCAAGCAAATTCGTGAATCTGCGAAAGATGCCACAATGGCTGCCGTTGCATCCGTTGAACAATCATCGACTATAATCAACTCGAAATTCTGAAATGTCTGCTGTAAGACACAAGCTACTGCATTGCGTACATTTTCCTCTTCGTTGTAGCAAGGCATAATGACAGAAACTATAGGATTCATGAATAAAATCCTTTCTGCTTATTTGGTTACATGAATTTTTTGTATTCCTTTAAATAGTCTGCAGCCACTTTGGAAATATCGCTTTGCTTCGAAATTTCTTCCACATAAGCAGACATCTGGGGCCAAAGTTCCCGATGCTCTGCAAAGTGATGAATGCAGTTGATATAGGCCTGTACATCCGAAGTGCGTACTAGATAGCCGAAACGGCAAACACGGAAAGATTCTTTTTCGCTCAAGGGTGATTCATCAAAAACCGTGCGAAGGCCAGGCACATCCGAAAGGATCAACGGCTTGTCTTGTGCCATCGCTTCTAGCATAGAAATAGATCTGCCTTCCCAAAGGGAAGGCAGGATTACCAAGTCCGCTTGGGCAATCGCCGGAATAACCTGCGTACGCGGCAAACTGCCGAGGAATCGAATGTTTTCGTGACCCTTTGCAATGCTTGCCAGTTCGTCTCTTTGTGGGCCATCGCCGATGACAGTATAAGTTACATTTTCCTTTTGCATCTGTGCAAACGCTTGCACAGGAATTATAAGATTTTTTTCATAACTCATGCGTCCAACGGATACAAAGTTGACGGTTTCTGATTTCCCTTCTTTGATGTTTCCCATCTGGGCTCGAATTTCCACACGGTTAACGCCGTTAGGGATGGCGCACAGCTTATGTTTCGGCGTATGAAAACGCAGCTGCATTTCTTTGTATGCTGTTTCCGAAACGCAGATATATTCGCGAATCATAAATTTGCACAGATTGTATTGCAGCCAATAGTGATGGTAAGTGTTGTGGTATGTTTCAATGCAGACAACATTTGACAGACCTACCGCTGCCATTGTGCCCATCAGCACACTAAGTTTCAGGTGCAGATTGCAAATAACGGTTTCTCCACCAGAGATTTCATAAATCAGGTTGCGAAGGGCAAAAACATACCGTAGCAGCGCATCAGGTTTGCTTTTGGCACCCAGACAGTGGACGGAAACGCCTAATGCACGCAATGCCTGTACCTGCTCATTGTTACTGTTGCCCCGGTCCATTATACCAATTAAGGAGACATCTGCACCAAGCACGCGTTGTGCTTGGCAAAGGTCATAAACAACGCTGTTGACACCACCGTCAGTTTCCAGATTGTCCATGATTTGAATTACTTTCATAAAGGAATTCCTCAGAGTTTGATCCACGAAGAAGGCAACATATCTGGATTTCCATACGGCTTTCCGGGTACAACTATTAGTGCGTCCGGGTGCTCATTTAGCCATGCTGCCCACCAGCTGAAGGTGCTATTTGCGGTGATGATATGGTGGCAATGCTTCATCAGCATCATATCATCAATGTCACAGTGTTGCGTATGAAGTTCTACAAAATGCGTGTGTTCATCTGCAGGAAAATGAGCCTTTACCCATTCGAAATCATCTGTAAACCAAAAAAACTCGGGAACAGACAGTTTTGCGCGCATGTAGGCCAATGATTCACGGTAGTAGTCTGCCGCTAAAAGGTAATGGAACGGACTGCGATCTGCTTTAAAGTCGCTGCGACGTACATGTACCGCAACAGAGCAGGAACTTTTAATTTGCGCTAACTGTGCCATGTAAGAGTCCGCTGGCAAGTAATTGGGCTGCAATTGTGTGAGAAGTTCTTTACGGTATGACTCGAAATAGTGCGGTGACTGAAAATAACCATCTAAATATACATTCTTGCCGCCCAATGCCAGTACTTCTGGGTGGAATGATTCATCAACTTCAAGATAATATAAGAAGTCTCCACTTGTGTGGTGGCCAAGCTTTAACATTCTGCACGCTTTGTTGATATAGGGATTCTTTAAGACTTTTGCAATGGTGGGAAGGCATGAGGTGTTAGCTTTATTTGCCGTCTGTACCCGGAGTAAAGGAAGTTTATAGCTGCGCGCAGTCATGGTAGGAGTAAAAGCAGGATCAAAGCAAACCTCATCCGCCGCCTGTGTGGCAAGTGCATATCCTACCGCATACTGAAACATTTGGTTTCCCAAGCCGCCTTTAATTCGTACCGTTATCACATTCGGCCTCCCATATAGGTGTTTGCTTTTTGTTGGCTGCGTGTGCTCTTCTGTTATCCTCGCAGAACTTTCTCAAACGCCAACTTACGCAACCAATTTGGCGCTAGCGCGGCACAACTACGAATGAGGCAACTTATTGTATACTGGCCTTCAGTGATAAAGCCATTATCCCGCATAAATCCAAATAGCTTCATTTGGGATTTTGCGTAAGCCCATCCGGACCTTCGCAGGTACATATCCGCACCGGCACGCATGTGAAGCAACGGCTCTTGTAAATTGTAGCCCTGATAACCTGCCATAAGCATCCGCAGCCAAAGATAGTAATCCTCTAACAGGTAGAAGTCTTGATAGGATCCTACTGCCTCAACAGCAGATTTCTTGTACATTACACATGGATGATTAAAGGGATTGCGTTTTTTTGCAAATACTCGAATCTCCGCATCTGTTTCTGGCAGCATACGCTTTGCGTCTACTACCTGTATATCGGCTGTGAATTCTTCCACTGTGCCAGAACAGATGCTGACTTCCGGGTGAACATTAAACAGAGAAAGCTGCTTCTCACAGCGATTTGGGTATGCCACATCATCGCTGTCCATACGTGCAACCAACTCATTTGTGCAAAAATGAATGCCATAGTTTAGTGCATTGCCCAAGCCCTTATTTTGCGGAAGACGAACAACATGAAAGCAATTGCCCATTTCCTGTTGCTTTTCTGCAATAACTGCATCCAATTCCTGGGTCAAAGGGCCGTCGCAGACCAGTACAAAGTTGTCTGTTGGAATTGTCTGCGCCTGAATGCTTTCCACCGCCTGCTGCAGATGCGCAGGATTTTCTTTTTTATAAACAGACATGAGAACGGAGTATTTCTTACATTCATCCACACTCACAGATGCCTTATGTCTCCCTTCTTGATTCAGATTGGCACATAGTCATAAGTGTACCAGATCGTTGTTTTGTTCATCCATTGCAGTTGTAGTGCCTTCTGCAACACCTTCAGTGCTTTCCGGTACAAATAGGATTTTAACCGTTGCAAGCATGATTTTTAGATCTTCTATAATGCTTGGATGTGCGATATACATTAAATCCATTGTAAGCTTGTCATATGGGGCTGTATTGTACTTGCCGTAAACCTGCGCATATCCCGTCAGACCGGCTTTTGCCTGTAGTCTGAGTGCGAATTCCGGCATTTCTGCACAGTATTGCGCCGCAATTTCCGGGCGTTCTGGCCGAGGGCCAACGATGCTCAAATCGCCCTTCAATATATTTAACAACTGCGGTAATTCATCTATTCGGCAAGCACGAATCACGCGCCCTACCGGCGTAATGCGGTCATCGTGTTCGCCAGAAGAAAGTCTTGCTATACCGTCTTTTTCGGCATCAACTCGCATACTGCGAAACTTCAGAATATCAAACTCTTTTCCATCTTTTGTCAACCGGGTTTGTTTATAGAACACAGGCCCGTGATCTGTAACTTTGATTGCGATTGCAGTAATAAGAAAAATTGGACTCAGGATTACCAAAGCAAATAGGGAGATGACAACATCCAACACGCGCTTTACAAATAGGTACTCTGGCTGCGGGTTATAGCGGCGCACACGCAGCATCGGCAGATGGAACATGTGCATATGGTGTGCACCGGACATAATCGTATCGCCAATACGCGGAATCACAAAAACATTGATGCCCTTGTCGATGCAATATTTGAGAATAATGTTTCTGTCGTGACTATGAATGCCGCTCATGAAGACCGTTTCCATACTATCTAGGATTGCCAAGTTTGCAATGCAGTCCTCAGCGCTGATTGCGAGTTGGACATCATACTTTTTATCTAAGCCATACTGACCGATCAGGCGTTCAATCCCTTGGCGGCCATCGTAAATCACGGCAGTAGTCTGTGGAGGGAATACGGCAAAATACCATTTGTGGGCATAGGTTGCCCACACGGTGGAAAGCAGCACCTGACCGCCAAGCGCAACAACGCCGGGGAGAATATTGGGCAAGTGTTTGGTGAGCAGCCAAATTACAATATACATAACAAAATCACTGACGGCTGCTGCGAGAAATTGCTCGTACACTACCTCAGCAATCCGCTGCATAGACATTAGGAAAGCATCATACACGCGACCGAAAACAGTGTATAGTACTACAAAAAGTGCTATTATGAGGTAGTTTCCTTTCGCATAGAAAGGAGCCTCTGTACGTTGTGCATAGTAAAGAAACCAGCACAAAGCAAAGGGTATTGTAATCATGGTAACATTTAAAAGCTTAACAATGCGCAAAAGAAGGTCGTGTTCAAACCCCGTCGAGGCGTGCTTTGTCATCAGACAATCTCCTTAGATAATTTGTATAATGAATTATAATAGTTCAGGTATCTGCAGCCTTTGAGAAACCTATAATACGGCATCTATAGGACAGCAATAGCAGATGCTTTGATTCCCGGTCGGGCTTAAAGAATGCCTCAAAATCCACTTTTGATTTCCTTGATACAATCAAAAAGATGCTCTTGATATGAAAACTGCTTTTACAGCCGGCCTTGGGAGGCATCGGGCGGTTGAGCAATTCTTGGTTGTTTCCGCATCTTCCGCAGATAAGGCGTGCCATTTCGACAATCAAATGTAAATTTATTATATCATGTGTGCGGAAAAATTGCAACATAGGCAAGGACTGTCATCTTATATGTGTAGCCGCTGTTAATGCGGACTGACTTGATTGCACTGACATCCAAGCCAAGGATGGTGTGGTGAATGATAGGGTGACGGAATAAAATGAAACGCGGATAGAATGTGAACTTGCTATTTGTCTTGCTAAATGTTAGAATCAAAGATAATAGATTTGTCATGTGGAATAAGAACGATATATTGTAATGCATGTTGCCTGAGACTATTCATGGTTATGTGGCAATATGGGTGGTCGAAAGTGCGGCGAGAGTAAGATAAGAATCCAAGCATTACTGCCATAAAACAACCATTTTAACATGTTGGAGGGTGGCTGTTTGCTCGGTGGTAAAGGCACTTACAACGGCGTTTCCTATAAGGAGTACTGTTGGTATGGAAAAAGTTAAAAATAATAAAAGAATTGAATGGATAGATTCATTGAAGGGCGCAATGATGCTTGCGGTTATTTGGAGTCATTCGTCTGCGAATAATACATCTGGTGGATACTGGATAACTGCTTCTTATATGGCGGTGTTTTATTTCCTCTCTGGATACATTTTTAAAGATAAAAACAATGGGTTTCCAAAGTTTTTGCTTGGGAAAGCAAAGCGGTTGTTGATTCCGTATTTTTCGTATGGAACTTTATTGGTTTTGTTTGATGCATTTATACCAATGACTCCAGATGATTTTGATAGAAGTGCTGCTAATAAATGGATGGGCTTATTATATAGTCGGTATATGCTTTACCCGGATAACTTTTCTGACAATGTGTTTTTTTGCAATCATATGATTCTACATTATGGTTTTTGACATCAATGTTTCTAACGTATTTAATGTTTTATTGCTTCTTAAAGAGTCGGAAAAGAAGATGGTTTATTATTATTGCTTTTGTTTCTGGATATATACTAACATTTTGCCCGATTTTATTGCCATGGAGTGTAGATACTGTTCCGGTGACAGCTCTGATTATGTGCGGGGGTTATTATTTTAAAAATCTATCATGCGATTCTGTAAGCAAAAAATGGAAAACCGCGATAACTACCATAATATTACTTGTATATGTGGTAGCAATAAAACAGAATGCCGGTATTAATTTATCAATTCGGTGCTATGGGACCGGTGCTTTAGCATATATTTTTTATTATGTAATTGCTTTTACGGGTGCCATTTTATGGACAATTCTATTTAGCAAACTTCCGGGAAACAAAGGACTGCAATTTATTGGAAAACATGGTGTGACATATATGTGCTTACAGCTTTTTACCTTATCGGTTTCGCATAAAGTGTTTTCTAAGCTGATTTCTAACCCGGTGATTCTTGGGTGGATAGGAATTGGTGTGACTTTAGTGGGCGTTGGTATTGTTATAGAAATGTATGATAGACTTAGAATGTTGATGAAAATGAAATGCAACTCTAATGGCCTATTGAGGCCATAATAAAGATGGCATATACTTATGGAAAGGGTGTCCAGCGTGAGGTGAATATGAAGTGCTCTTCACCACGAAATGTGCAAAGTGGACAAAAGGCCGTTAATCAAGATCATATTTCGAAAAGTGTATTACCCTTTGGGACATTCTCGTTTATTCAACACCTACAAAGCAAAGAATCGGAGAATTATCGGACGATTTAAATGTGAATCAATAGAATGCTGTTATATAGGCCCTTCTCTTGACTTGGGAGGATCTATTTTTAATTCATCATTTGACATTGTGGCAAGGAGTTAATGACCTTGGGGCAGTCCTGTGCCTCATCAAAGATGATAAGTTTGATCTGATCGTGACGCGGGAGGTCTCGCGGTTTGCCCGCAATACCGTAGATACGGTGGAAACGGTGCGAGAGCTGCGGCAGTGCGGCGTCGAAGTGTATTTCGTCATGGAAGATATCTGGACGATGGAAAGTGACGGAGAACTTCGTCTATCGATCCTGGCTTGCTTGGCACAGGAAGAGAGTCGGAAAATCAGCGAACGATCCAGAGCGGGGCAGCAGGTAAAAAGAGAACGAGGTGAACCGTCAGCACACAATGCGTCGTTTGGCTATGCTTACGATAGGCAGCATCTTGAAGGACGTGGCCGAGCTGGAGAGCGCAAAACAAGAAGGCCTTGTAGTAGAACGAGCCTACAAAGCCTTGCGCAGAAGCTATGACACAAAAATTGATCAGGAATAGGCACTGCCGTCGAGACTTCGGGGGCAACGGCAGGTATTGGGCAGGGGGGGATATGTTCACCCGGAGAGGCCCCTTCCCGGATGAAAAGGCAGCGGGGAATTTTTGGGCGCATTTGTCCCCGAAACTTTTGCCATGCTCCTAAAAAGCCAGTGCATCCTCGATTACATCGTTCAGCTGGCGCGGGTCAAGCTGGCCTGCGGTACAGCGGTCGGCCAGGTCGGCGGCAAAGCTGCGGGAAGTTGACACATCCGCGGTAAGGCAGACCTTCTGCCACTGGCCGGCCTCAAGACGCAGGGCAAGGATGCCAAAGGTGGTATAGGGGCCTGTTTCGGGGGTGGACAACTCTTGGCGGACAGCGCGGTAGATGTACACGATTTTCACCTGCTTTTTTTGAATTGTTATACGATATGTACAGGAAAAGATTGACAATAAATGGAAAAGAATGTAAAATGGTTACATCACCGGAAGATGATGGAATATCGGCTTTTTTCACTATACCACATCCCGGTGTACAAAGTACACAGCCAGTGACCGGGAAGTTTGGCGGTACATTATGCGCCGCCTGCAACAGGGCTCCCCGGCGGCGATTTGCGTTCAAAAGAAGGGGAGTTGGAAAGTATGGTCGAACATCGAATACGCGTGGCAGAGGCAATCGCTGCAGCGCGTCAGGACGCAGGGGTTTCGCAGCGTGACTTGGCGGAACGCCTCGGTCGGGACAAGCGCACGATCCAGAAATGGGAAAAGGGCGAAATGAAGATCGCGCTCGAGGATTTTCTGGATATTTTCGATGCGCTGAAGATCCCGGTGGAGGCTTACTCCAAGTGGATCCGCAACCCGGAGCTGTTCCCCCGGGGCCTCGATGACATTCGCGGCTTTTCCACCGACAAGAAGCGCAGCGCACTGGCAGACTACTACGAGCATCAGGCCTCGCCGCTTGAGGTCGAGCAGGAATATTACTTCCTGTTTGCCAACCACGGCAGCAGCTGTGACGGCATGTACCAGCAGTGGATGGCAAACCTGATGACACCGCTGCGCGACCGCAAACGCATCTGCGGCCAGATCATCGACAACTACAACGAGGCCCTGGCCACCGGCGCCATCACCGACCCGGACGCCCCGCAGCCCAACATGGACGTGCTGCGGGCCTGCTACGAGGCCAGCTCCCAGAGCGTGCAAAACGGCGACAGCGGCTACGCGCTGTCCGGCCTGAAAGCAGCGGAATAAAAACCGCGCCCTCTGCGTACAATCTGCGCAGGGGGCTTTTGTATGTCTGAACTTGTGCGCAGGGTGCGGGCGCGGGATAAATTCGGCGCGCTGCCCACCTTTGATGTACCGTTTCTTATCCTTTTGCTGCTGCTGCTCAGCTATGGGCTTATCATGCTGTTTTCGGCCGGGTATGCAGTCGCGCTCTACCGCCGCGGCGATGCCTACACCTACATCCGCCCGCAGCTGTTGTTTGCGGCGCTGGGGGTGGCAGCCATGTACGCGGCCAGTCTGGTGGACTACCATATCTGGCACCGGCTGGCCTGGCCGGTGCTGGCCCTGTCGCTGGCGCTGCTGACGGTCGTTCTCTTTATGCCGGAGTACAACGGCTGCAAGCGGTGGATCGTGCTGCCCGGGTTGGGCACACTGCAGCCCAGCGAGATCGCAAAATTTGCGGTGGTGCTGGTGTTTTCCCATATTATATCGCTGAATCATGATCGAATGCGGTCGTTTTCCACCGGCGTGCTGCCGTTTGCGCTGATTCTGGGCGTTGTCACGGTGCTGATGCTGCTTGAGCCGCACCTCTCCGGCACGCTGCTCATCCTTGCAATCGGGGCGGTGCTTATGTTTGTGGGTGGTACGGGGCTGCGCTGGTT
>ERZ1026858.492-NODE-492-length-21366-cov-9.792032_pt1 | contig 21366 bp, 15 predicted proteins | sample MGYA00380159_ERZ1026858 | MGnify/ENA primary metagenome ERZ1026858 (study PRJEB33269, sample SAMEA4719795) | human gut metagenome | biome: human-associated habitat; feature: organic feature; material: feces | place: Cameroon | collected 2013-10 ...
AGAGCGCAGAGCGAGGTCGATTCACTGAAGCATTCCAAGCAGCAGCTGACGAGCGAGGTTACCGACCTTGAAAAAACGACAGAGCAGCTGCGCAAGGGCATTGTCCATATGCGTGAGGGCCAGCTTTATTACCGTGCAGGCGAGGTTGTTTTCGCCGGAGTCCTGCGTGGCGGCCTGAAGCATGAGGAGAATGAGGTGCAGATGAACTGGCTGCTGCAGAATGCTAATGAAGCAGCCTTGCAGAGACTGGGTGTGCAGCATGATGAAAAGCTGCTGCAGGCTATCTGGATTAATAAAAGCATTGTAGAAAATGCAGTAGCAGAGCTGGATAACAGCAAGACGAACAAGTTCTTCCGTATCCGTACTGTGGCTAACATTTTCGTTGGTGAGCTGGCAGTCTGCGACATTGAGATGGTAGACAACAACTTTGTTTATCCTGACGGCACGCTGATTTGCAGCGAAAAGTATAAGCTGCAGGAAAATGAGACAGGCTACGAAGGCCTGATTATGGATTTCCTGACGAAGGTAAATCACACTGCGGTTAATGCAGGTGTGCTGCCTGACCCGATGACGGGCAAGGTTGGCAGCATGGACGCAGCAACGGTGATTGAAGCAGCTAATGCTATGCGTCATACAAACGGCAGCTTTATCCTGACGGCCTATGCACGCGGTGATATTTCTACCGCCGGACCTGTACGCGTAAGGCTGGAGGTGCAGCCTGTCAATGAGTAAATATCTTGGCATTGACCCCGGACGCAGCAAAACAGGCTTGGCGCTTGTAGATGCAGCAGGCAAAATTTTGGCGCTGCATATTGCGCTGACGGAGAATATGGAGGCCGAGCTGCGCAGCTTTACATCTGGCATTGCTCTGGCTGGTGTTATCATGGGCAACGGTACGAATCACAAGATGATTGGCGCGGCGGTGCGCAGCGTGCTGCCAAAGACGCCGCTGGAGCTTGTAGGCGAGGCGCACAGCACGGAGGAGGCTCGCAGCCTTTATTGGCAGGAGAATCCGCCGCAGGGCTGGCGCAGGCTGGTGCCGCTGGGAATGCTGGTGCCGCCGGAGCCGCTCGATGCTTATGCTGCTGTGGTGCAGGTGCGGCGCTGGCTGGCTTTGCAAAAAACTAACAAAAATGTGTGAGGGGACATAATGGCAAATTTAACAGATTTAACAAGCAAAGAATTTTTGACAGAGCTGGCAAGTGCAGCGCCCGCCCCTGGCGGCGGTGGTGGTGCTGCCATGGCCGGAGCGCTCGCGGCAGCCTTATCATCGATGGTCTGCAATCTGACGCTGGGTAAGGAGAGGTTTGCAGCACAGGAGGCAGAGGTGCAGTCTGTGCTGACGAAAGCAGAGCGTGCGCGTGAGCGTCTGCTGGAGCTGGTGCAGGAGGATGCAGCGGTATTCAACAGCTTCATGAGCTGCTACAAGCTGCCAAAGGCTACCGAGGAGGAGAAGGCAGCGCGTACAGCTGCTATCCGCGCAGCGGCGAAAAAGGCGGCTGAGGTGCCGCTGGCTATCGCGCGCGAGTCCTTTGCTGTGCTAGAGCTGGCAGACGAGCTGGTGGTCTGCGGCAATCCGGGCGTAATCACAGATGGTGCGTGCAGCGGACTCTTGGCGCGTGCAGCGCTGCGCTGTGCAGAGTATAACGTGCGCATTAATCTGGGGCTGACGAAGGATGCCGAGTGGAATGCGCAGGTGCAGGCAGAGCTGGAGGCTATGCTGACGCAGGCTGAGGCTTTGGAGGCAAAGCTTTTGGCAGTGACGGATAAGGCGCTGGCGTAAAGCAGTTATAAGGTTAAGTAGTGCGCTGATGCTTTTAAAGAAGTATTAGCGCAAAATACTTGACTAGAAGTCTTTTTTCACGTATAATAATAGAATATGGAAAGGTGGCCGAGTGGTTGAAGGCTCTAGTCTTGAAAACTAGCGAAGGTGCAAGCCTTCCGTGGGTTCGAATCCCACCCTTTCCGCCATACAAAAATTATAAAAAGATGCTTGCTTTTTAGCTAGAAATCTGTTATAATAAAAAAGTAGTCTAATGGAGTGGTACTCAAGCTGGCTGAAGAGGACGGTTTGCTAAATCGTTAGACGGTTTACCCCGTGCGTGGGTTCGAATCCCACCCACTCCGCCAACTATGGCAATCGGCTCTCAGAGAAATCTGAGAGCTTTTTTGTTTTATTTTGCTAGAAAAAATATGATAGAAAATAAAAACGAAAAATCCGTTGATAATTTCCAGAGGTGGGTATATAACTAAATCATTGGGAAAATAAAAACGTAAAATTCGTTTTTAACTGGAGTTTCACGTCTAGGCTTAAGCCAGGATTTCTTCAAGGCACATTTTTTCGGAGGTTTTAAGCTCATTGCCATTCACCATCCTTCAGCATATTCTGCAAGTATGGGTTTGCACCGTAACGTCCTTCAAGATACTGTTTGTCATAAGCTGCAGTATTATTGATACGCTCGTTATTTTCTTTGCGGTTCTCATAGAGCGAGTACAGCTCACTGCTGTGGTTATCTCCTTAAAAACGCCAAAAATCAATTTTATAAGCTTATTTCAGGAAATATTTTATGGAAAACGGCGTATAAAATCGGAAATTGACATTATTAACTGGAGAGTTATCTGCTGATATATTCCTTTTTCACCCATTCCGCCAACTATCGCAATTTGCTCTTGGAGAAATCCAAGAGCTTTTTTAATGCCCATAAACTATCACAAAAAAGAAATTTTATATAGGTATTATTGTTTCTCACTGCGGCTTATACTAAAAGCAGGCGGTGGGCAGGTAAGCTTGCAAAGCTTATGTCAAATATATTCCACATATATCAAATTTAAAGCACCGCACGAGGCAGCTTTTTAGTGCATAATAGAGAGATGAGATAAGGAGTGGTATTGTTTGTTTGAAGAAAAATATAAAACTATAGGCTTGAATATTATGTATTATCGCCGGGCATTGAATCTGACGCAGAGCGAGCTGGCGGAGAGGGCGAAAATGTCAAGGGCACGTGTTTCGGATATTGAATGTGGCAAGGGGCCGTTTAATATGGAGTCTATATTTTTGCTGGCGCAGGCGCTGGCGGTTGATCCGGTGAAGCTGATGCAGGAGAAGGAGTAAGGGCAGAGACGGGAAGAAGGAAAAAGTACGTAAACAGATTGTTCGCTCAGAAGTAAAATGCAAGAAATTAAACTATATGTAAAGTTCTGAAAGAAATGTGCAAAGATATGAACTTGAAAATATGCGATAATATAGGTATAATAAGAGGAGTGAGTACTAAATGTTTGCGTCGAGATATAAGAAAATAGGTGCTAAGATTGTTTTTTACAGAAAATTGAAGAGCATGACCCAGGAGAGGCTGGCGGAAGAGGTTGGCATTACGCCGCAATATTTATCGCGAATTGAAAATGGCGGCTATACGAAGAGCGTTTCGCTTTCAACCTTAATGATGATTGCTGAGAAGCTGGGCGTTACGATGAGCGAGCTGATGGATGGGGTAGAGGAAAGCTTTAATTTATAATCGATGTACCTGAAGTTAGATAGCTAGATAAAAATGAAAGGGCTGTTTCCCGTGAGTTTGAGTGTTCATTTAGAAGTCAATCGTTGGATATGAGTTTTACTGCAAAATGTGCCTGCGTGGGGCAGGTGTTTGCGGTGAACGCATGCTGCGATTGACTTTTTTGTTTAATGAAAGGTGGTAAATTATGAGTATTTTTGATGATAAAGATAAGTATAAGAAGTTTCTTAAATTTTTGAAGCAAGCTTTGACTGAGGACGACGATATCCAACAACGAATACAGGCTATTGTAGCAAACACGCAGGACGAAGACAGAATGAACGAGGCTGCTGCTTCTGATTTGAAGTTGCCTGATAAAAACAAAAAGGCAAAGGACATGTTCGAAGAGCAGGCGAAAGTAATAGAGGAGCTGCAAGAATGTAAAAGGGAAATCAATGCCTTGCGGGAAAAGTGCAGGCAGCAGGCTGAACAATTGCAGGAGCTGCAGCGTGAATGTGATTTACAGGCTGAGGAAAAGAAAAATCTGGAAGCACAGGTTGACGAGCAGCTTTGGAAATTAAAAAATAAGAACAACGAGCTGCAGGCTGCGCAGACTGAGATAGACAGGCTACAGCAGCTTTGTCAACAGCTTCATGCTGAGAAGAAGATGCAGACGGACAAGCTTGCTCAGCTGCAAAAGAAGCTTTCGGCTTGGGAGCGGGAGTTTGCGGAACCGGAAAAATTTTATAGGTTATATAAGAGCCTGCCACAGGGCATACGCGGAAGGTTTACCGATATTATTGCAGATTCTTCTATAGTAGCTTTCATCTCCACCGGAAGCAATATAGAATATGTGGAGATGTTCTGGGACTCTATGAAACGCAATTATGTTGAGCTGGGAGCAGAGCGTGAGGCTTTATTACAGATTTTTGCTTATTTGCTGGAGCTGTGCAATGCATATCAGGGCGAGCAGGTGTATATGCTGCTTGACGATGAAATCGGGAAAGGCTTTGATGATGACTTGCATATGCGCAGTGAAAATTGCAGTAAATACTCGGGAAGAATAGAAAAGGTTTTGCTGCCGGGAATCTGGAATAAGAGAAGTGAGAGAGCGAATAGAAAGGCTTTGGTGGAATGGCAGTGATGATGGAAAAAACAGCGTATATAACATGCTTATGTTATATATTAAAAGAACGAGAGTTTTTTTTGACATCACAAAATATTTTAGCAAAGGAGCAGAGGTCGATGGAGAGCGAGAAAAATTTTGCTGGCGCAGCTGTGCAAAGAGTGACGTGCCTGCCTGTTGCAGAAGCTGTGCTTGAAGAAAATAGTAATTTGCTGTTTGCAGAGCAAATCGTCAATAATATTTTTAAAAGAGTAAAAGCAGACTTAAGTGACAGAGAGGTTCATTTTGTTGGTTCGCCGATAATTCTTCCCGGCAATGCAGATTTTTTTGTCGAGGATAGTAGCCAAATAAAATTACAAAGACGTGCAATTTTGAGTGATGTAGATGCGAAGAATTTTTCCGGCAGAGAGAAGCTGCCATCACATTTGGAATTTGTCATTCCTACAGCTGCGGAGATAAAGAAGATAGTAAAGTTAGCGAAAAAAATATTATCGCAAGAAGAGGCAACACCTAAATTCGGTTGGATTGCATTAGCGGGTAGTTCAAGTGTACATAGGATAGAAGATATAGCAAGAAAATTGTTGATTGTTTATGTGACGGGTGCACATAGATATGGTTTATATGATCCTGATAAGGATACTCTTGAGTATAGTAAAAATGACTATGATGATGCTTTTGAGCTGCGTATCAGCAGGCTTCCGCAAAAGCAGGATAAGGTGCAGTATATTTTAGAAAAGGAATTGTATCCTGTTTTAAAGAATGTGGAATTGGATAAGGAATACGAAGCCCTTGTCAATTTAGTTCAAAAGCAGCTGGTGCAGTTTAAGGGCGAGAACTTAGTCGTAGAAGCTGCAAATCTGGCGCAGGTGCTAAGCTGCTTAGCAAAATATAAATTGTGGAAGGCTGCGCCTAAGCCTGATGCCAGCAAAATAAAAAATCTGCATTTAAACGTTGACATATTAACTACCGATCTGCTCGTGCGCGATACTGTGCGTGCGGATCTCACAGCTTACGATAAGATGCAGCTGGAAGATCCGAACCGTGGCTCGTGGGAGCTTTGGGATGCGTTGAACGATAAAAAGGAAAATAAAGTAGAGGTAGGCAAGTATTTCTACGCACGCGATCCGCGCACAGATATTCTCGAGGGCGGGCTTGTCGGCATTGATTTTGGCACGAAGTCGACAGTCGTGGCCATTAAGGGCGCTACGGAAACGATTGCACCGATTCGTGTGGGCAGCGGACAGCTTGACGCAGCAGTCAAAGCCAAGCATTACGAAAACCCGACGGTTATGGAGTTCATAGATATTGAAAGCTTTATGCAGGCTTATGCCAGCCGTGAGGGAAGGCCGCTGACCAGCTGGGCAGATATCACTACTTCGCATACTGCTTTTGAGGACTGGAATAATATTGATAAGACAGAGAATTATTTTGCTTTCTTTGGTGAGCTGAAGCAATGGGCAGGCGACAGCAGCAGAAATATACGTATCCGCGACAAGAAGAAAAAAGAAATTCTGCTGCCGCCTTATGCCGAGCTGCATGAGGGAGACTTTGACCCGATAGAGATTTACGCATATTACATTGGCTTGTATATCAATAATATGCATCGTGGCAAGATTTTTATGGAATATCTGCTTTCCTTCCCTGTGACTTATACGCTTGATGTACGCAAGCGCATCTTGAACAGTTTCCAAAGAGGCCTCAGGCGTTCTCTTCCCCAAGCCATTGTGCAGGACGAGCAATGTATGCAGAAATTCCATGTAGAGCAGGGCGTGGGCGAGCCTGCGGCTTATGCTGTCTGTGCTTTGCAGGAGTATCATCTGCGTCCGCAAAATGATGAAAAAATAGCTTATGCTGTTTTTGATTTTGGCGGCGGCACGACGGATTTTGATTTTGGCATCTGGCGCAAGGCGAAGGGGCCGAAGGAAAGACGCTTTAACTACGTCATCGAGCATTTTGGCGATGGTGGCGACAAGTATCTTGGCGGTGAGAATCTGCTTGAGCTTTTGGCTTTTGAAGTGTTTAAGGCCAATGCAGATGCTTTGCGCAAGACCGGGATAAGCTTCTTTTGTCCGCCGGAGTGCAAGGAGTTTTCCGGCAGCGAGGTTTTATTGAGCAATTCCCAAGAGGCACGCAGCAATATGCGCTCGCTGATGGAGAAGCTGCGCCCCTTTTGGGAAGGTAGAGCTGTGGAGACAGATGCTTATACGAACAGAAGAGATACGTCAGAGGCGCAAAAGCAGGAGCCAACCTATTTTAAAGAGGGACAAATTAAGCTGTCTTTATTTAAAAACGATGGCAGCGTCGCAGAAAATTTTTCGCTTGTTGCTGATGAAGCAAAGCTGAAAAAGATTTTGGAGCAGCGTATTTATCAAGGTGTAGATGCCTTCTTTGATGCACTGATAAAAAATAGCAGTAAGTATGCAGCGGCGCTTGGTGAAGACGAGCAGCGGCAGGGAATTTCCAAAATCAATGTATTTTTAGCCGGTAACTCCAGCAAATCGTTGATTTTGAAGGGTGTTTTCCAAAAGCTGATTACTAAATATCAAAATGAAATCAGCAAAAGAGTTGCGCAGAAGGATATGAAGGAGTTCATAGAGCTGTTCCCGCCTTTGGGAACAGAGGAGGCTGCTGCCAAGCTCAAGGAGCTGAAGGTCAGTGAGGATTTGCAGGTCGCAGAAAGGCCGACGGCGAAAACGGGCGTGGCTATTGGTCTTGTAAAATGCCGCCCGGGTTCCAAAATCAAGGTTATCAATGAGCGCAAGGCTGATGAGGAAATAAAATTCAGCTGCTTCCTTGGCGATAAGGATGAGGACGGTTATTTTGCAGAGCTGATGACCAGCGAGCAGCAATATAAGGTCTGGATTCCGTACTGGGATGCAGGAGATGCTTCCTTTGAGTTTTATTACACGAAATCCGCAACAGCAGGCAGAAGCAAGGGCCTGCGTGTGGAAAATAATACGATGGTCAAAAACTGCCATCTGCGCCTGCCGCAGGAGGCTGTCAACGAGGATTGGACGATTTATCTGCGTGCCGTTGCACCTGCTACCATAGAGTATACCGTGGCAGTAGATGATGAGGCATTGAAGCGGGAGGAGTTTAAGTTCTCTCCGGTGAAGGTGAAGCTGGAGTATTAAGCAGCTTTGTTAACGAGAGCATGAGTAAAGGAGCTATAAATTCATGAAGAAGAACAAGAATCGCCGCATGATGGCAAAAAATTTCGGGGGGTGGAAGCTATGCAGGAGGTGAATGAGATGCCGAATCTAACAGCGAAGCCGGAAAGCTTCACGAGCACTTCTCCTGCTGGAACAACGATAAAAAGGGTGCAGCAGCTGCCTATTGAGGAAAATCTGCTGAAATTTTTCGGCGGCCTTATGAACTTTCAAGAACAGCTGGACGCTTTGCTGGAAAAGGTAGAAGGCTGGCTGAACTCGCAAAAGGAGGTTATCCGTTTCAGCAACTGTCCTGTGCTGCTGCCAACTGATCCTGAAGCACACTTTGTTTTTGAGGATGCGGCGAAGTTAGAGCTGAAAGTTCAGTATACGTGGCACAAACAACATGATGGAGTCTGCCTTCAGCCTGATCTTCCTGTGCCAGGCTTAAAATTTGATTTTATGGATTTGGAGGATTTCACCAAAATACAAAAGCTTCTTCAAAAACTATATAGTCGTGATTACTACACTCTTTATATTAAGAAGGAAAAATACTTTGGTTATATATACAAAAATAACGATTCTTATAGAGGCTTCAATGACTGTTATAGCTGTAATTCTGCCGATTTGCTGATTTGCCGTATTCCCTCTAAACAAAGGCGCATCACTTTTATATTAGAAAAAGGTCTGGTACCGACTATTACTGATGTAGAGGTGCGTAAGGTTTATTTATTTTTGCAGGTATTAAAAGAAAAAGAGCTTTTGACTGTAGTAAATAATAAAATTGCTGTTGCATGGCAGAAAAAGGGCGAGCTGGCGAAGGTTTTGCAAGAATTAGGTTATTGGCAAGAGCCCAAAAGCAAGCAGGAGTTAGACAAGGCTTTAAATGAGCTGAGCAAAAATGTAAAGCTGGACAAAAATATAGATGATGCGCTGGTTGATGACTTGCAGGCTTCTTTGCTGGCGTGCGATAAGATGCGCTTTGATCTTACGGAATATGACAAGATGCTGCTGGAGGACCCGAATCGCGGCTCCTGGGAGCTTTGGGATGCAGTAATTAAGCAGGAAAGAATGCTGCCGACAGCAAGCCGCTCCTTCTACGCACGCGACCCTCACCGCGACATCGTGGACGGAGGCGTGGTCGGCATTGATTTTGGTACGAAGTCGACAGTCGTTATGACACAGGACGACAGCGATGCCATCGAGCCTGTGCGCATTGGTATCGGCAATGTGCAGGCAGAGCCGAAAATCAAGGATTACGAAAATCCGACGGTCATGGAATTTATTGATATATCAAGCTTCGAGAAGGCTTATCAGCAGTCCGGAGGCAGACCGCTGACGCATTGGGAGGACGCAACCTCTTCGCACACAGCCTTTGATGATTGGAAAAACAATAAAAGCTCAGGCAATTATTTCTCGTTTTTTGCGGAGCTCAAGCAATGGGCAGGCGACCCGGAGCGCAGAGTGCGTGTCCGCGATACCAAGGGCAGGGAAATTGATCTGCCGCCTTATGCGGAGCTGCCGGAAAACAGCTTTGATCCGATAGAGCTATATGCTTATTATATCGGGCTTTATATCAATAATCAGTATACCAAGCGTATTTATATGGAATACCTGCTTTCCTTCCCTGTAACCTATACGCTTGAGGTGCGCAACCGCATTTTAAAGAGCTTTCGTAAGGGTGTCATGCGTTCTCTGCCTATGGCAGTTCTGCAGGACAAGCAGTGCATGGAGCAGTTCAGCGTGGAGCAAGGCGTGAGCGAGCCTGCGGCATATGCTGTCTGTGCTTTGCAGGAGTATAAGCTGTTCCCGAAGGAAAATGAAAAAATAGCCTATGCAATTTTTGATTTTGGCGGCGGTACGACGGACTTTGATTTTGGTATCTGGCGCAAGGCAAACGGCGTTAAGGAACGCAGATACCATTATGTCATTGAGCATTTTGGCGATGGCGGTGACAAGTATCTGGGCGGCGAGAATCTGCTGGAGCTATTAGCGTTTCATGTTTTTTGCAAAAATAAGGCTTTGCTGCGCAAGGAAAACATTGCCTTTGTTAAGCCGCCGGAGTGCGAGCGCTTCGTGGGCTATGAGGGCCTGCTGTCCGATTCGCAGGAAGCGTATAGCAATATGCGTCAGCTGATGGAAAGGCTGCGCGGCTTCTGGGAAGGCGAACTGCCTGAAGCCGTAAAGGGACAGGCGCAAAATGGAGTGCAGCTCACAAAGCCAACGGCATCGCCATGGTTCCGTGATGGCAAGCTCAAGATAGAGCTGTTTACCAATTCCGGCGAGACGAAGGCTGTAGATTTGCTGCTTAATAGCGAGGAACTGACTAAGGTTTTGTGCACGAGGATTGAGCAGGGCGTGGAAAGCTTTTTTGATGCCTTGCTGGTCAACTTCAGCAAGGATAAGTATTATGAGGTTGCGAAGGAAAGCAAGAGTATTAATATTTTTCTCGCAGGCAACTCCAGCAAATCGCCCATTCTGCAGGCTGTCTTTAAGGAAAAGATTGCTAAGCTTAAAGACAAAATTAAAGCCAAAAGCGCCGGACGCAGCTATGAAGTTTTGACAGGCGGCGACGTCATTAAGCTCTATCAGCCTTTGGGAGCAGATAACAGCCAAAAAACAAATGATGTTGCCAACAAGCTGAAGCGACCGACGGGCAAGACGGGTGTTGCTATTGGCTTGGTACAGTGCCGCAAGGGCTCGACGATTAAGGTTATCAGCGAAAAGAAGGTGGAAGAGGAAATCAAGTTTAAGTTCTTTGTCGGCTATAGTGATGAGCATGGTTATTTTGAGTCGTTATTGAACGGAGACAGCAAATATAACGAATGGGTTGCGTATCTTGATGCCGGGGAGGACCGTTTTGAATTTTATTATACGAGTTCTACGTCTGCCGGAAGGAAGAATGGCCTTTTGGTCAAAGAGGGCAAAAAGAGCCGCCAAAAGCTTCCCCCCGCAGCGGTGAACGAGGACTGGGTGATTTATCTGTGTGCCGTTGCACCGAATAAAATTGCCTATGCTGTAGCTGAGGATGACGAAGCTCTGAAAAGAAAAGAATATAAGTTCGGGCCGGTAGAGGTTGAGCTGAATTATTAAGCAGTATGCGTAAGTGTGATGAAGCAGAAGGAGCGTACTAAATGGATAATGATGTGAAAATTTTAGATGTGCTTAACAAGTCGCATAAGTATTATTTCAGCAATAGCAGGCTTGGGTTAGGCAGCAGTCAGGATATCACGGAAAGAGATATTGTTCTTTATCGGATTGATGAAATCACCTTTGAAGAAGAGGCACCGCGTAAGGAAGCACTGGAGAATGTATTGAGCTCTGTGCGGATTCCGGGCGTAAACTTTTTGTATCTTATCGTGGGAGATGCCAAGGGCGTAAAATTTTATTATGGTCTTTCCAAAAATCCGTCAGAAGCCATCAATGACGATTTGCTTTTGAGTGATATCGGACGCAATGTGCTGATGGCAAGTATTAAGGGTAATTTCCGTGGCTGTAAGGTACAGGAGGTTAACCCGGAAGAGGCAGAGCCTGTATTAAATAAGGTGCGGAACATGAAGTATGCTTCGCGTATTGAGGGCGTGGCAGGAACTATTAAGGATAACGAAGAGTTCCAGAGCGTTGACCGCCTGGTCGACGTGATGCAGGGCGAGGAGTTCTGCCTGCTGCTGGTGGCGAAGGCTTTGCAGCCTGATAGCATCTGTGAGCTGGAGCAGACACTGCAGGAAGCCTATACGACGGTTAGCCCTTTGGCGAAGTATAGCTTGCAGGAAGGCAGCTCGGAGGGCAAGTCGAAGTCGAAAAGCTGGACAAAGGGAGAAAATTCCAGCTCGTCGGTAAGCCAGAGTAAAAGTACTGGTGAAAACAAGGGGTGGTCGAAGGGAATAAGTACTAACAACAGCGTTTCTACGACCACCGGAAGTAGTTCCGGTGGCTCATCGAGCTCGACTAGCAGTTCTAAGCAATCTTCTACTGGCGGCGGAGAAAGCAAGGGTGAAAGCGGCGGAACGAATTCTTCGAGTTCGGACAGCACAAGCTCTACTAAGGGCGATAGCCACAGTGTTTCTGATCAGGAAGGCACAAATAGCAGTACTTCCAAAACCTATTCACGCGAGTATCTGAATAAAAAAGCAGGAGAATGGATAAAGTATTGCGATGAGGTCATCTTCCCACGTCTGGATTATGGCAAGGGCAAGGGCATCTTTCTTTCCGCAATTTATGTGCTGACAAAGAATAAGCCTGCACTGATTAAGCTCGAAAATACTGCTTTAGCCTTATATTCCGGCAAGCAGGGCAATAAGGTGCCTCTGCGTTCCAATAAGCTTGATGCAAGTGACAGAGCAGCGGTGAAGAATTACCAGCTGCCGCGGGGACATTTTGCTAAAGCGATTTCCGAAGAGGAAAAGCTGGCACGGGCGATGCTTTCGCAGCCAGTGGACTGCAGCCGGGACTTTGCACTGTGCAATTGGATTACCACTAATGAGCTTTCGATGCTGGCAGGCCTGCCGCAAAAAGAGGTTATTGGTATGCGCCTGCGTGAAGAGGTGGAGTTCGGCCTGAACTATACTGAACCGGAGCAGGAGGATCGCATTTATCTTGGCAATTTGGTACAAAATGGTAACGAGGTCGAAAGAACGCCAATATATCTGGATAAGGATGTCCTGGATAAGCACATTTTTATTGCGGGCGTAACGGGCAGCGGCAAAACAACGACCTGCCATAAGATTTTGCTGCAAAGCAAGCTGCCGTTTTTGGTTATCGAGCCTGCAAAAACAGAATACCGCATTTTGCGTAATAACCCTGCCTGCGAGGATTTGCTTGTTTTTACCCTGGGTAATGAAAAGGCAGCTCCGTTCAGACTGAATCCGTTTGAGTTTTTGCCACATGAAAATATCACATCGCATGTAGATATGATTAAAGCCAGCATTGAGGCAGCTTTTGATATGGAAGCAGCGATTCCGCAGCTGATTGAAACAATTCTGTACAAATGCTATGAGGATTATGGCTGGAATATTACCACGAACAAGAACAGTAAGTATGCCGATCCCTTTGCCGATGATGTTTTTGCCTTCCCGACAATGAACGATTTGTTGAACAATATTGAAAAGGTTGTTAAGGAACAGGGCTTCGACGAACGCTTGAAAAGCGATTATATAGGTTCTATTCGTGCGCGCCTGCAAAGTTTGGTGATTGGCTCTAAGGGCTTAATGCTTAATACGCGGCGCTCTATAAATTTTGCAGATTTGTTAGACCGCAAGGTGGTGCTGGAGCTGGAAGGAATTAAAAATGGCAATGAAAAGGCTTTGATTATGGGCTTTGTTCTTTCTGCCTTCAATGAGGCGGTGAAGGCTCGTTATCTGCATGATAAAAAGGCTCATGCGCACATCATTCTTGTAGAAGAATCGCACAGGCTGCTCAGCAAATATATGCCTGGGGATAGCCAGAATAAGAAGCAGGGCGTAGAAACCTTCTCGGATATGCTGGCAGAAATTCGTAAATATGGCGAAGGACTGATTATCGTTGACCAGATTCCGAATAAGCTGGCGCCGGACGTGCTCAAGAATACGAATACCAAAATCGTACACCGTCTGTTTGCCCAGGATGATAAGGAAGCCGTGGGCAATACGATGGCCTTGAAGGAAGAGCAGAAGGAGTTCTTGTCGAATTTGAACGCCGGCAGAGCGATTATGTTCTCGGATAACTATGGGCAGGCACTGCAGGTGCAGATTAAAGCAGACACCAGCACAGAAAATGCACCCTTGGCAGATGAAGAGCTGACGTGTGTAGCCTTTGATTATTATCAGCGCTGCGTATTTAAAAATGTAAAAATAAATGCGCAGAACCTGACTCCGGAGCAGAAGGTGAAGGCCGTAGAGTTACTGTGCAATGATAATGATATTCCTGCGAATATTATGCGTAGAGTTAATGAGCATAAAGAAGCCTGGAATGAGTATTGTGCAGAGACTATTGAGTTCCTGAGCAATGATATTCCTGCGAATATTGTGCGTAGAGTTAATGAGCATAAGGACGCTTGGAATGAGTACTATGCAGCGATGCTGCGCAGCGTAGTAGAAAATAAAATTATCTCTTTAGCTGACATTGCTGCCTGGGGACTGGCGGCAGTGGATCATGCTCAGAAGGACAATAACAATATCAAACAAGCCGTTGCTGCATATTTTGATGCCTATATGCAGGGGAACGCGGCAGAAAAGAAATTTGATACAAATGAATTTGGTATGTAAGTAAGAATAGGAGGAATTATTATCATGGGTTTATTAAGTAGTGTATGTTCAGCAGTTGGTTCAGCTCTTAGTTCAGTATGCTCGGCAGTGGGCAGCTTGTGCAGTAAAATAGGTGGTGTAGTTATGGGAGGAGTTAGCTCTTTAGTATCTGCTATAGCTCCTGCTCTTAGTCTTGAACCTCATTTTTTGATATTTGTGGCAGTAGTTTCCGTTTTAGCAGAGCTGTTTACAGACAAACCCAAAGAGGAAAAGCCGGAAGAAATTGGTATGAAGGCAGAGCTGGCGGATAAAAAACCGGAGAATTTTGATTCCATTAACGATTATATTGAATATCTGCGTAACGAGGTTAAGCTAGACCCTGCTAAGCTGGAGAAGCTTACTCCAGAAGAGAGACAGAAATATCAGCTGGTCGGCTTAGGCCTGTATATCAAGGATATTGAGGAGCAGCAGGGTGTGAAGCTGGATCCGGAGTTCCTCAAGTCAATCCCGAATCTTAAGAATCAGGGCTATGAAGCAGCGGACATTGCTAATCTGATGCAGAGCATGAAAAAAAATGGTGTGACGGATATGAAGCAGTATGTAGACTTTATGAAAGGCGATTTGCAGCCGGGCTCGCCTGAACGCCAGCAGGTAGGCGCTTCTGTGAAGGACATGGTTGAGCAGCATTTCAAGGGTGAAGAGGTCAACATGCGCGAAAAGATTAATAAACTTGCGGACACCGTAATAGAATAATTGGGGAGAGTAGACAATGAAAGATACAGTGACCGTTATTGGTTGGATAAGCAAAGGAATATTTAGGGGACAGATAGAATTACCTAAGGAAAATAAATTTTCGGTGCTTCTTTTTAGTGGAGAAACCGAGGCGGATTGGGTAAATGTGTCACTAGCAGATATTTTTGAGCGTTATCGCATTAATAGGGATACCGCAGCTGTGCGAGTACTGCTCGTAGCAGATACTGCGTTGGACGCCCGCTCTAGCTTAAACGATGTGACAGTTGCGCAAGCAGAGTTTTCGTGGAATGATTTAGATGCTGCTGTAAAAAATGTCGAAGCTAAGCCCTATACCTGGAACCTTGATGGGACTGTATTAGACGGAGAAAAAAGAAATTGGCTGCCGGTTAGCCTTGCTCCGCAGGCTAAAAGCAAGGTTGGTTATATATATAGCTTCCCGCAGATTAAGATTTCTGAAGCTGCCTTGGGCAAGAGAAAAATGCAGGCAGAAAAGAAGGAACAGGTACAGATAAGGGCTAAAACGGAGCCGAAAATACAATTAAAAAAGGAGTCGCCTAATGTCTTTGATGTTTTAGGCGAAATAGGCAGAGAACCAAAGCATAAGGTTTGAGTGCAGCACAAAAGCTCCCGGAGAAATCCGGGAGCTTTGCTGCTTTTTTGGTACAATGTAGACAGAGGAGCCTCGCCTATTTTTTCTTATGCGGTCTGTAAGTTTTCCCCTTCTTGCCCATTGCCGAAGCGCAGCTGTTACAGCAGTAGCGTTTGTCGGCACGGCGGCCGCTGATGAGAAAATAATTGCTGCATTTAGGGTTGGCGCAGCGGCGGTATTCACCAGGATTGAGCAGTAGCTGATATAAGTCGAGATAAATGGCCTGCATAAGATAGGTGCATTGCCAAAGGCTGGTAAATTTCTCCTGAAGCATGTGCATTTGCGGTCTGGCGGTATAGATATTGTCATTGATGATGTCAAGAATGACGCGTTTGGCAAAGGCGTAGTCAAGGACTGCATTTTTGCTGTTTTCATTGTCAATCATAGTCGTAAGCTGTTTCTTCGTCAGCAGGCCTTTGTCATAGTCTGCCAGAGTTAGCAGCAGGTGCTCGTCTGCAAGCTCGAGAAAGCTTTGCAGCTGGCAGGCGTATTCCGCATCTATTTTGCGCACCTGCTTCAGCAGCTGCGTGTAGGAAATGCGTTTGGTCGTAGCAAAGTATTCCGCAGCCCTGAGTGTGGGAGATTCAATACGCGGCAGCAGGTAGTGCAGGCCGCGTGCACTGTAATGCACTAGATAGGCCAGGGCATAGATAACGTCTGCCTGTGTTCCTTCGCGCTTGACGAGATAGCTTTGGATAGTAAGAATGCTGCGGACGATTTTGACGCAGCGGGCAAAAAGGCGCAGGCTCATGATGTCCATTTCGTCTGTCTCGAGCAGGGTATATCGCAGGGTAACTTCGGCGTCAGCGGCAGCATAGTCTTTTTCTGTAAGGATATCTCCCAGATACAGGGTATCGTCAATATAGCTGAAGTCGCTGATGAGCACAGAGTGGTTTTCGTCGTCAAGGTGCGCACGTTTCTCAAGGCAGCGCTGCGAGGAATAGGGCAGGCCATAGGCATTGCAGAAATTCAGCACCTGCATGGCATCGTTTTCGTCAATATTAGCGAAGGCGATGGCTAAGGAAGGAGCTGCCGGGCTTTCCTCGCTTTGGGAAGCGATGGTTTGCGTGCATAAGGGTGGTTGGGCGCAGATGAAGTCGTCCTGCCCGTTAAAAAAGCGGCGCATGGTATAGGTGCCGCAGATGTTGTTGGTAAAAAATTTGTGGTTAATCGGCGCCGGAAAGGCGCGCTGCATTATTGTCATGAAAATAACCTCACAAAAATTTAAAAGCTGATGTGGAGAGCAGCTGCCGACAGCTACTTTTTAATGTCAGCAAACTATCACAAAAAAGAAATTTTATTCTGGTGTTATTGTTTCTCGCCTCATATTATACTAAAAGCAAGCAGTGGTCAAGTAAGCGTGTAGGGTATATGTCAAATATATTCCACATATATCAAGCTTAAAGCACCGCGCAAGCTGCATTTTTAGTGCATAATAGAAGCAGGGAGGATATTTCTTTATAGGTTTTGGAGGCGGCAGATGAGTGATAAGCTAAAGCGTAGTCAGGTGGATGATATCAATAGACGTAGCAATGCGCCTGATAGCTATAAAAATAGGTCGTTTGGTAATAAGAAAAGTGTCATTGACGAATATACAGGCGAGAGAATTTTTTATGATGCTAATAAGCATAGTAATAAGACGCAGTCTAATGTTGACCACATTGTTCCGCTAGATGAGCAAATTAGACGATATGGTTCTGATTTGAAGCCGGAGCAGATAAGGGAAATGGCTAATGCCGATTTGAATCTTGCTAATACGAATGCTTCGCTGAACAAGTCGAAGGGGGCGTTGAATAATCACGAGTATCTAGCAAAAAAATATACTGAGGCAGGCGCTGCGAAGGTTAATGATGTCTCAGAAGCCATATTTGGCAAGAAGGTTTTTAAGACCAAAAAGGGAGCTGTTGACTGTCCAGATGCGATTACCAGCTTGAATATGCTGAAGGAAGAAGCGAAGGCAGAGGCGCATATCCAGACGCAGGCGACGAAGTATAAAATAGAAAATACGGTTGATGAACTAAAAAACGGGAAAATTATTGGCCCTAAGCTAAGCGCAGCTATGCCATCGGTAAAGAAGGCGGCGTCTGCCGGTAGCGAGGCGGCCTTTGTCACCGCAACTGTTTCCGGCTTAACGAATCTTGTGAGTGTGGTAAAAGGCGAGCAGGATATTAAGCAGGCTGTAAAAAATGTTGGCAAGGATACAGTACGGAGCTTTGGCAGCGGTGCCGGTATTTCCTTAGTTCAGGATGGGGTTGTCGCAGCGGCGAAAAAGGCCGGAGCGAAGGATTTTGCCAAGCTTGCAGGTAAAAATTTGCCGATTATGCAGCTGACTATGGCTGTAGAAATAGGCGGCATTGTGGCGAATTATTTAGATGGCAATATTAGCGGCGAAGAATGCTCTGCGCAAATTGTGTGCGGCACTGCCGGGGTATTGGCAGCTAATATGGCGTTTGCTGTGGGCGGACCGGTGGCAGCAGTGGTTACTACATTGGTTGTTGGAGAAATAAGCAGGACGGTTACTAAATACCAGATGGAACGCAGGCTGGACAGAAAACGTCAAGCTGAATTTAAGAGTATTATTAATACTGCGCTGCAAAGTCTGGCGGAGCAAAAGCAGCGTATTGATGAATACAATAAAGCAAAAGCTGCATATATGACAGCGGCCTTTGACGGTGGCTTTGAGCTTGTGATGCAGGGAGTTTACGCAGTAGATGAAAAAGCGATTACCCAAGGCCTGAATAATATTCTGGCGGTGTATAAGCAAAAATGTGCTTTTCAGTCGCTAGAGGAGTTTAATAATTTTTTTGATAATAAAGATGCAGTGCTGACATTATGAAGGGAGCAGATGATATGATCGGACTTATACTTGGTGCAGCTTTAGGCAGCGGCTTTTATGGTGCTGAAAAATCAATGCAGATAGATAGCAGGACGAGAAAGCGTTATGCTAAAGCTTTTGCTATGGAGCAGGATGCTCGCAGGCTTGTGGAGGAAAAGAAGACAGCAGCAGATAATGCGATGAAAAAGCTGTCCAACCGTAAGCGCTCGATATTGATTACTTCAATGCAGAATTTTGTTGCTGTGTACAGCAAGCTCATGAAAATTGATTTTCGTGATGACAAGATGCTGGCAGTTTTAAACCAGCAAAGCTTTAGCCCCCAAGAGCTACAGATTATCAATGCAGTGGCGCAGACAGCTGTAAGACCGATGACTGATAAAGAAATTGCTGTAAGTATTTTAAAGGGCTTCGGCGTCTTTGGCTTAGGCAATGCTTTTATCAATGACTCTGAAAGAGAGCTGCAAATGGCGGGCGCGCAGTTGCGCAGTTCGCGTGTTGTCTACAGTCAGGCTGAGAATTTAGCTGCTGTTTTAGATGGTGTGATAGCTTCTTGCAATAAGGTGTCTGATTTATTGCCTAGGTTAAACAGGTTGTTTATGCAAGCTATCAGCTATTCAGATGAACTGATTGCTGCTAAGGGCATGGATAGAGCTGCTTATACAGAAAACGACCGCAAGGCCTTTTGCAGCTGTATAAATCTGGCAAGTACACTGAAAAAAATAATTGATGCTCCTGTGCTTACAGATGAAGGCAAGGTTACGCAAGAAACAACGGAAGCGTTGGCGATTGGCAGTCAGTGTATGCAGAATATAAAAAATTTGTAGAATTGGAGGCGTCGATATGAAAAAGTTTGTAGTTAGTGAAAAATGCATTGCTTGTGGCAACTGCTTATTAGAAACAAAACTGTTAAAGGAAGATGCTGAAGGCAGGGCTGTGCCTGCCAATGGTGGCTATTTTAGTGATGATTTTTTGGCTAAGGCTGAAGAAATTGTTGCCAGTTGTCCTGTACAAGCTTTAAGTATAGCGGAAGGCGCAGGTGCAGACTTGAGCAAGCTGCCGGAAAAGCTGCAAAACGCGTTAGCAAAGATTACTGTTCCGAATGTTACCCGAAAAGATGTTGAGATGCACGCACAGGATTACCGCATGACCTACTCCAGTCCGCAGGGAGAATATCGTTACGACTATTCCAGCGAAAGCAGAGCGCAAAGTGCTGCGGAAAGAGAGTTTGACCGTATCTGCTATTCGCAGTATAAAAAGTTCATCTTAGAGGTGTTTGTGCAATATAAAGAAGATAAGCTGAGAAAGTTTTATACTTTTGATGAAAGCGGTTTTTGGGGACAGATTAACAAGCAATACGCCGATGTTCTGCAGAAATTTGCCGGAGCGGCAGCTGCAGGCGGAATTAAGCTGCCGGCAGACTTTAAAGAATTTGCGGTTTTCCCAGGCGGCAGTAAAGATTCTACGCTTGTTGATATCATCAATGCAAGGCTCAAAGAGTTTGAAGACCGCGGCTGCAGTGATGTAATGAGAGAGTTTAATGGTTGCAATTATACTTCCCGTAGTTATTATAGGGATTATATGGATACAGATGATACAGAAGTATATGCAGGCACGAGTTTCTTCGGTAATGATAAATATGAAGATAAATACTGCTATAAAGATGTAAATAAGGCTTGCGAAGAATACATTGGAGATTTGAAGGACGCCATTAATTATGTGGATTACGATTCCCAGGTTTTAGATACCATTGATGCGGCCTTAAATGACTACAAAGAGCGTGTGCAAAAGGAAATCGACAAAAAGGTTGCTCTGCTGAGTAAGGCAGTTGAAGGTTTAAGGCTTATAGAAGCAAAGATGAAGTAACTGACCATAACAAATATCCACGAATTGAGCTTATCCATATGCCAGCGGAAAGGTTATAATGAATATTACATTATAATGTGAAGGAGTGTGTCTTATGACCTTATTGAATAAAGCATTGACGATTGCTGGCAGCGATACGAGCGGCGGCGCTGGCATGGAGGCAGATTTAAAGACGATGGAGGAGCTGGGCGTTTTTGGTATGACCGCTCTGACCTGCATCGTAACTATGCACCCGACTACTTGGGAGCACAGTGTATATCCACTGCCAATGGATTTGATTGAAAAGCAGCTGGTTACGGCTATCGAGGGCGTGGGCATAAACGCAATGAAGACCGGCATGATCGGCAGTCCTGATTTGGTTGAGCTGGTGGCAGAAACCATTGATAAGTATGAGCTGAAAAATGTGGTTATCGATCCTGTTATGGTTTGCAAGGGCTGCGATCTGATTCTTGCGCCTGATGCTGCGGCTGCTATCAAAAAGCTGCTTCTGCCGCGCTGCGACATCATTACGCCGAATACTGTTGAGGCTGCTTATCTTGCTGATATGCCGGAGGTTAAAACGGTTGAGCAGATTAAGGAAGCAGCGCAGAAGATTGTGGCTGCCGGCGCCAAGAGCGTTGTTATCAAGGGCGGCGAGCGTTTGAGCGACAAGGCTGCGATTGATATTTTCTATGACGGTCAGGAGTTTGTAGAAATGGCTGAGCCGAAGATTTATCCATCGTATAATCATGGTGCAGGCTGCACGTTTTCCGCTGCAATTACCGCAGGTCTGGCGAACGGCATGACGATGAAGGATGCTGTGCTGCAGGCGAAGGCTTTTGTCACTGCTGCGCTCAAGCATGGCTTTGCGATTAACAATATCGTTGGCTGCACGAATCATACGGCCTACAAAAAATATGGTGCGTAAGAGCATAAAATAAAAGAAGGGACTATTGCAGAAGCGTTTTGCTTAGGCAGTAGTCCCTTTTGCTTTTATAAACCTTAGCTCATTTTCATGAACTTGTCGATTCTAAATTTTTTGCCCTGCAGCAGGCAGTCGATGCGTGCCGTAACAACATCGTTGTTGCTCAGCTTGCGTCCTTCCATGAGAGCATTGCGGATGGCAGGAGTGATAAGATCAGGCGGCCATTCGTCCAGAATACCACAGGCGATGCCGCGCGTAAGGTCGTAGATGGACGTGAGCGCGGCGCAGACGATAGCTTCGCCCTCGCCGGGGTGGATGGCTAGGTAGCGCAGTGGTACGAGCAGAGAGCCTGAGTCGATGCTGTATTCCGGCAGATG
>ERZ1026858.496-NODE-496-length-21336-cov-27.951600_pt1 | contig 21336 bp, 20 predicted proteins | sample MGYA00380159_ERZ1026858 | MGnify/ENA primary metagenome ERZ1026858 (study PRJEB33269, sample SAMEA4719795) | human gut metagenome | biome: human-associated habitat; feature: organic feature; material: feces | place: Cameroon | collected 2013-10 ...
TGTATAAGAGACAGATCACCTCCACCGCCCGCAGGAAATCCCTCTGCGGAACATAGAAGTCCACGTCGCCCATCGTCCGTACAAACGGTTCGGGATAATATCTCGCCACGGCCAGTCCCTTGAACACCACATAGGCGATACTGTTCTCCTCCATCAGTCGGGCGAAGCGCCCCACGGCATCCTCAAACCTACGCTGGTTCTGCCTGTGCGCCATGGTCTGCTGCATAAGCCTCATCACAGCCTCCCCTCTGCCTTCCGCCGCACCTCCGGCAATCACAATCCGGTTCCTCATTGCGGCATTAGCCACCAGTCCCGTAACGGCATGTTCTCTGGCGAGGCGCATAACAGCATTCAGTCCGGCAACAGACAATTCCATCTTCTCCGTCCCGTCCTGCCCCGTTACCTCTCTCCTCAATATCTCCAGCAGAGCATTCTCCACCTTGTCAATACAAGAGTCCATCAATTTTAAAACGCTAAAATAAGCAATAAGACGAATTATACTTTAAACAGTTTCTTCACCACCATATCTTCCTTGCCAAAGATTTGGGAGAAACCTTGTGCAAGTACTTTCAGCACATACGCAACACCAAATATCATTAGATACATCACTGGAATATTAAGTGGAAACATGAAATTAATCCTGTCTGTAAACAAGGCATACTGCACGAGATAAATCTCTAATGTTAAGGAAGAAATGAAATACACCACGTTTCCAAATAACGCCTTGTCGAACACTTTTATCATCTTCTCACAACTACAGAATATGAAGAAGAAGTATATCGCAAACAGCAATGGTATCAGCGATACCATCTGGAAATGACAGTACAAAGGACCGAGCTTGTATGCTGCCATACAAGCATAATACAGAATAATGGAAATTAAAAACAATGAGAAAGACCGCATAACACTCAATTCCTTATTCCTAACTTCTAACTCCTCATTATTTTTACCCCCCCCCAACGCACATTCTACGTAATCCGCCAAATATCATTTCATTATCGGACTTGCGAAGGTCGAGAGCTGTTATTGCACCCAAGAGCATGAACATAAAATAATATATCCGCATGAACGAGACCTGCGCATACATCACAGACCGCTCCATATCAAGAACAAAGAAACTCAACGCGGTTATTATCAGCAAAGAACCTACAAACACCGCCTTCATATACTTCATCAGATACCTGCGAATTACATAGAATATGGCATAATACACCATTATGCAAGGGATAAACCAATACTTGGGAGTGGTTATCAAGTCCGTCACATACCATGTCCAACCGAACACCACTGCCGACAGCAAGGCCCACATGATGATTGAAGGATAAATGCGGCTTACCCTACGCTTATACCAGTTCAAGAAACCGCCGTCCCTACCAAGAAACAGCGTAAAACCCGAACAGAAGAAAAACAGTCCGTCACCAATCGCACCGCCAGTCACCATTCCCCCGAATTTAGGAAACAGCAGTCCCATATGCGAATAGGTAATCAGCAAAGCTGCAAAAAACTTGAACAGCACTATCGCCTTGTTTCTCCCCTCTAAATCATAAATCTTATTCATTCTTCAATTCTCTCTTCTTTATAACCTTCGCAGGATTGCCACCCACGACAGTCCAAGGTTCAACATTCTTATATACTGAAGCCGTGGCGCCTACCACAGCATTCTCACCAATCTCCACTCCCATGCCGATGAATGCACGGCTGCCGATCCACGCCCCACGGCGCAAGACAATAGGAGATGTAACGAGACCGCTGTCAGCAGTATTGGCATGGTCGATGTCATGCCCTGCAGTGCAGAGATACGAATACTGCGACACGATGGCATCATCCTCCAACACCACCAAGTCCTGGTTATAGCATATCACCTCAGGGCCGAGACACGCCCTGTGTCCCATTCTCAACATCCACGGCGCCCATACCTTCACCGAGGCATACACATTAGCGTCCCATTCCACCTCAGCCCCGAACAACCGCAACAATAGCAACCGCCACTTGCGGAACACGGGAGTGATGAAAGGCCGGAACAGCAAGGCTGATATAACATCCCACACCACCCTCTTCAACTTAATACCCAAGGACACACGCCCCGGAGTATGACGTTCTAATTTCATAACTAAAAACTGATTTATCTATTCGTTCTCTATTACCTCAATGCCCATTGAGATTCGGGATAAGTGTCTCATACACCTCCATCATTTCTTTTGCCATTACGTGGGCTGAATATTTCTCCTCGATGAGCTTGCGCCCGTTGCGACCCATCGCTTCGAGTTCTCCATCCGATAATGCTAAGAACTTGCGGAGTGTTTCTGTCAATGGCTGCGTACCGATCTCTATCCATGCTCCACTATTGCTATCGTTGAGGTCATTCCATGGCGTGCCAACGGTAGTGATGACAGGCGTGCCCGAAGCAAGGCTCTCTGCAATGGCAAGGCCGAAGTTTTCGGAGTGAGTAGGCAGCACGAAGAAGTCGGAAGTCTGGAACAGTCGCCATTTCTCGTCACCATACACGCCGCCGACAAGCTGCACAATGTCCTGCAGACCATTATCGGCAATCATCCTCTTCATCTCAGCCACATAGTCGGCATCGCCCTCACCAGCCACCAATATCTTGTAACCCTGAAGTTCTGAGCGCAATGCCGCTGCCGCCTCAATGAGGAAGTTAATACCCTTCTTCACATGCACACGTGACAGGAACAATATCTGGCGAGTCTTCTTCCAAGACTTCTTCATTTCAATGCCGTCAGCATCAATACCGAGTTTAACCACCTTGATATTGGAGTTATAACCCAACTTCAAGAGGTTATCGCGCTCACTCTCCGCCGTAGACTGGATGCAGTCCGCCTTCCTCACCACAGCTTTCTGGTAAAGCAGCAGGGCTGGCACCTTACGCGTCCAGTAATGACGCTTTATGATCCAAGGCTCCAGCATGCCATGCGGAGTCAGCACCACCTTATATCCATGCTTCTGTGCAACATGCTGTACCGCAGCACATGCCGGCATCCAGCAGCAGTTCACATGCACGATGTCAGGCTTCACCTCCTCCATCATCTCGGCAATTCTCTTCCGCCAAGCCCCTTTAAAGGGATTATACTCCGGCACATAATGCACCGTACAATTCTCCATCGCCAACGGATTCTCCGAGGCATGCGTAATGATATGCACCTCTGCCAACTCGCCAAGCCCTTTGGCAAGCACCTGCATATAAGTAGAAGTACCGCCCGCCGTGCGGTCGATACTCGGAATATAGTGAATGATTTTCATTTTAATTAAAAGATTTTTCATCTTCCCCCAGTGCAAACATCATACACTCTGGGAAGATACTTTCTGAACAGTAATCCGGTAAATACGGCGCAAACCGTGAATATCCAAGGAGAAATGAGATAAGAAGTCAGATACCCCAATTCATTATTGCCCAATACGACGACTATCAATTTGCGGACGATATTGAGTGTAGGCTCATGGAAGAGATAAATGAAAAAAGTAAACTGACAAGCAATGCCAAGCCATTTATGATGTGATAGACAGAATTTATTTTCTACAAAAGCATCATATAATCCCCAAATTCCAATAATTCCAAGCATGATGATTGGAATACGCAATAAGTTCCATTCTAACATGTCAGGAGATAACAATTGCACTATTGATATAATCAAGAACAATCCAAATATTGCTACTTTAATTCTACCACTTACCCCCCCATTTCAATTTTTGCCTTAGTCAGTTGTCCACCTAAGACGAACCAAAACAGAGAATAGAAAGGAACATGAGGCACATCAAAATATGTCAGCACGAATACGACTGCAACAAATCCCCATTTCAGATGTTTCAGACACAGATACCACAATGGAGATGTCGCAACAATCAATATCAAATCACGCAAGAACCATAGTTGGAAAGCGCAAGGAGACCCGTTTCCTGCATCATAGAATATAGAACGAAGAATTTCTCCTACCGGCTTTGAAAACAGAGGCATTACCGAACTGTTCATATATTTTGACACACCTGGCAACACGGCCATAAGAACGCCAAAGCCAACAAAGAACAGACACCCTATGATATAAGGTACAACCAACGTCCCCACCCTCTTCCTCATCTTACCATAGATAGAAGCCATCCCATCCGGCACTTTCAGAAAGAACAGGTAGCCAGAAATCACATAGAACAACGGTACGGCACACCGCCCCATCATCCCCGATATGAACTCCTGCACTCTGTCATTCATCAACATCCCCTTTATCTCATCTGCATGAAAGCCAGAATGAATGTAGAGGACAAAGATGATTGAAATTAAAGACAGGACTCGAAGTTTGTCACTAAGATATTGAGTCATACTTTCTTTACTATTTCCAGGGGCATTTACCGTTCCCCTTAATTAAACAATTAATCATATATTTGGATATCACTTTACCAGAGATAGAAGCCTTCGCCCAATTTATCCTTTCTGTTCTGTTTTGTCTTAGCACACTGATATTGTCAGTCAATGCAGCCAGTCTCGTATGTAGGTTCATGGCATCATTATTACGTAAGACAGCTCCCCTATAATCATCATGCAGCAAATCCTTAGCTCCACACTTATCACTACATACAACATAAAGTCCCTGGGTCAACGCCTCGTTTACCACAGCTCCCCAACCGTCATATAGCGAAGGCAACACCAGGACATCATTCTTCTGCATCTCATTTGGAATATCCTTCATCGGCATAGTGCCAAGGAAATCAGCATTAATTTCAGACTCCTTTGACAGAACTTCCAACTCTCGACGTTTATCACCATCACCTACAATATTCAGCTGAACATTATGCAGACCCCTCATCGCCTCTATAAGCACTTTCACATTTTTCCTTTCAGAAAGACTGCCGACATACAATACCTTCATGTCATCATGCAACGATACAGGTTCTACGTCAAAGCTCTCTGTAACATAAATAAAAGGGAAAACACTCCACCGTTTGGAGATTGAATGGTAATACCTCTCACAAGACTCCCCGATGGCAAACACTCCATCAATATGCTTCACATACCTATAGTCCTGCAAGAAGAATCTTACATAATGCATCCATAAAGGCTTGTCGAAAGTATAAGGCGGTTCGGTTATAATATATCTCTTCACATCAAAGGCAATACTGATATTCAGCCATCTGAACACATCAGCATCCGCCCTAATACCAGAGAACAAGCACCTAACATCTTTGTTTCCAACATCGAGTAGCTCTCCAACCATGTCATCCGTTGGTTTTAGAACAAACTCTATTGTCGATTCATTCAAGAGCATATCATTGCTCCACCCCATATCCGACCGTTCTTCATAGTCAATACGGGGCATAACAAAATACACTTTATCCACCCTTTCATCCTTAGCACACTCCCGGATATAGGGAATCTGATGAGGGGAAAGACAGTTTTGAAAGAAAATTAAAATCATAACACTATTAATTGTGTTTTTTGATTAGAAAGATACATATTTAATCCATCTATCAAATTCGCCGCTTCTGAATTTCCATTCATGCTTTAAAGGATCAACATTAATAGATGTCTTTCCATTCTCCAACAATTCCATCATCTTATTTGCTAATCCTTCAGAAGAAGAAGGTTCATAATAATATCCTTCTTTTCCAAGGACATTATAAGGTTCTCCTATCTTGCAAGTAATTATTGGTTTGCGATAAGGAAGATACATGTATAATTTACTTGGACAGCGTGCCCAATCTTGTACAGTGTCGTTCATTGGAGAAACAAAAAAGTCTGTCAACGAGAAATACATGGAAATATCCTCTTCACTTATAAAGCCTGGTAGAAAAATATTGTCATCTAATTTATGCTCTTTCACATAATCACAAGCCTCTTGATAGCTACCACCACGACCGAGCATAAGCAGCAAAGCCTCTGGATGTTTGTCCTTAACCTTTTTCATAGCTTCAATCATTGTGAATGCACCATAGCCTCGAACAACACTTCCAAGGAATACAAAAATCTTACGTCCTTTATACTTGGAATATTCAGGCTCGTTTCTATCAATCTCCATTACCTTCATTACGCCATCAGAATAAGCATAAGGGAAATAAAGCATTGGCATGCTTCCTTTTAATATTCTTTTGGCTCTCTTTTTGAAAACATCTTGCAAATACTTACTTGCATTAAGCAAAGCATCAGAATAGAGAATAGAGAAATATTCATTTATATAAGCATGTATCTTTCTCAGACCTTTCATGTCTGGTATACCAGATTGCAACTCTGAGTGTTCCACAAGTTTTTTGCATCTATGACCGATGCCGACTGTATTTCTCGTAACAAAGGCGCAAATATAGATAAAGTCTGGATCTATCTCTTTTATCAACTTGTTTTTTGCCTTTATTTCCTGAAAAGCTGAGCAGTGGGGGAAATAATATACTTTGACCTTATTGCTGCATTCCATGCTCACACGATGACGGTTCTCTTCCGTATCTTCCATCAAAATGGAAACATTCCATCCCAAGTCAACCAAAGGGTTTGCCATACCCAAGGCACGCTTAGCCGTGGCGATATTCTTAATGTCGCCTGTTGTAATAAAACATATTTTCATTCTCTATTGAATTTGTTTTTTATTTGACTCATAATACCAACATACCCATATAAATGCAAAAAACAGAGGAAAAGAATCTCTCAGATGTCCAACTGGAGAAAACAGCGAATGCCAAATTAAACTATACAAAAAATACATAATTATAAACATGTATATACTATTTGAGTTTAGCAGCAGAAATCCCCGTTTGACAAAAAAGAAAATTATGAAGAACGTTATAATAGCTACAAATATGCCATTGTAAGCAGCCTTACCGAAAATAACAGAATGAGCAGGCAATACGACACCTCCGTTATAAGCATCAATATTAATTTTACTATCTGTAAGTTTTGCCATCATTAAATGATACTTCAAGCCAGGATCGTCAGCCCAAGAACCAAACCCCCATAAAGGTTTATCAGTAAATTCCGCTACAGCAATCCATGCATCAGTCCTTGAATATTTTATTATTTCCAACGGATTGAATGGATTTTTTGAATCTTTTAGCTGATAATTATTACCAGCTGAGATATTTCCATTCATCACATTACTTGCATAGAAAACATACATTCCATAAAATACGAGCAACAATGGTATTGAATATCTTTTTAACATCCCTGTAACGTCTGTTTTTTTAAAGCGTACAAAGAGAACGAATGTACCGGTCAAAAATGTTATCAATCCCAAAGACCTTGCACCAGCAACCACAAACACAAGCCCCACAAACATATAAATATAAGTAAACATCTTTGTCTTGAGGAAAACAGAGATTATCAACATCACATATACTATCAGTGGACCAAGAAAGAACTTCAAATAAGTAGCATCCTCACCGGCTAAAGCCTCCTCTGCACTAGACTCTGACTCTTTGCCAAATATTAACATTCGTACTACAGTGCCAATAATAGCCCATACTATTAAGTTCGGTTTTTTTATCAACAATGAGACCAAGAAAAAGAACGAAGCATAGGATACGACATCTATTGCAACACCTTTTACTCCATTTTGGAAACTGTTGCCTGCCATATACTCTGCCAGAATCTGCAACAAGAACAGAATTAAATATAGAGCTGAAATGTATCTAAACTCTTTTATTTTAAACAGTCGGCTTGAAAATATATAAGCAATGGTATAGATTATTGCGAGAATCCAACCATAATTCATTGTTCCACCAAGATTGAAAGTAAAACCTTGTCCAATCTGGAAAAATAGCATCAGCAATATCGGGATAATATTTTTCATGCTATTTATTTAAATATATGTTCAACATATTTTTAGCATATACATCCCAAGTATAATGTTCTCTCATCATTTTGGCAGCATCAATGCCAAGTGTTTTTCTAAGATTTTCATCAGAAGCCATCCTCTTGACAGCCTCAACGATAGCTGAAACATTTGCTGTTTCTATCAGCAAACCTGTTTCACCATCTGTAATTGGAAGGCCACTCTCATACGTCGCAATCACAGGCAGACCTGCCGTTAATGCTTCCATACCACTTTGAGCACATCCTTCACATAAGGACGGGAAGAGATAACAATCTGACGTAGCGAGATATCCCTTCAAATCATCTTGTGGTACTTGTCCGATGAAATTTACATGCTTCGGCTTGTATTTTCCAATCAACACGTCATCTGGAGAATAACCACCTACAATATTCAGTTCATAATTGAAACCTATCTTGTCAAGTTCCTCCATCGCTTTCAATAGATATTCTCCACCTTTACGGAAGCCAAAGCTACCAGTATATAGAATCCTGAAGACCTTATCAGTATCATATGATTTCTTCAAAGACTGGAAGTCCTCACGGACACCAAGATATACTACATCTATTTTGTCTTTATCATATCCTGCCTCCACAAAAGTATCACGAACAAAATATGAATTAACAACAAGCCGATCCGCCTCTTCACAGTCTTTAAGGACAAGTTGCCAAAAATGAGAGTCTGTCCCCATATTGAAACCTACGCCATTCTTTTCGAATTCATTGCGAAGAGATTTATCCATAAAGGCAGGATGAGCAATACTATGGTCTACGATTATTTTCATCCCCTTGGCTCTGGCTTTTGCTATTGCCCCACCTTGTCCGGATCCGCTTCTTACATGGAACACATCTTGGTTCTTGAGGTAAGATTTCGTCATTCGCCCGAACATCTCAGCAGCCTTAACCTCTATATCATTTATTCCAAGACGCTTACCTCCCCAAAGATAAAACTCCGGAACTGCAATAGAATGGTTTCTTCCATCCAAAGCCTTCGGTATTCTCTTTCCAAAACTCTTGGACAAATCTCTACCTATTATTTTGCTTGCAATTCCTATCAGCCACTTGTTCCACCATTGTGGAATCCAACCCTGTACCACTTCTATGTCCACATATTTTGAAAGATACTCAGCACTCTTTATCAAGTGAAGAGGACCAAACGTGGAAAGAAGAACTTTCGTTTTATCTGCCATATTTTTTTATTTTATTTATGTTGCGCTTCCCCAAACAATAAAAGCGCAAGATATTTGTTTCTATGTAAAATTTTATATGTACCTACCGTTATTAATATTAACATTAAGGCAATAAGAATCATCAGAACGTGATTATCTGTATGTAGGTGCATCATCTTGTTTATTATAAGAAACTTTTGATGCAAGACGTATATAGGTAAAGTCATGGCACCAACAGCAGCCACTTTTGAAACCCTGTTACTTAACTTAGATAAACAACTTATAAACGCCAAAGAACATAATATTCCGGAAATCCCGCTGACAAGTCTAAGTGATGTTCCATAAATGTAATTCAACGAAAAGCAATCACTACCCATTGCATACATCGTGTCATCAAACGTAAAAATTGAGTAACAAGCACAATAACCGAATAATGCAAGCACCGAAATACCGACCTTCATTTTTTCCCATTTAACGTTACGTCCGATAATACCCAAAAAATAAAAAGGCAGCAAGAACTCAATCTGATTCAATACCCAAACATCAGGCATTATATAGAAGAAAAGCCATACTACCAGCCACCCAATATAATAGTTCAAACCTTTTAGTTTCTTATAGAGAACAATTCCTATCACAGTCAATATAAACAAGACTGTAAGGAACCACAATCCTGTAAAAAGAATGTCTGTAAAATACAGTACATCAAAGGGTTTATGCTTTAACAATTTACCCCCCCCAATTAACAAGACGTCAAGAACTCCCATAGAAAGACTTGGCAACATAATCCCCACAAACCTTTTCTTTATAAGAGTTCCAATCGTATTCTTATCTGCTGATTTCACAAAGAAGAATCCAGAAATTGCAATAAACAATGGCATATGAAACATATAAATACCTATCAACACATTGTCTGTCTTCCATTCTGAATTAAAGGTCTGAATAACATGGCCCAGTACAACAAGAATAATTGCATAAGCCTTCAATATATCATAAAATAACAGTCTGTTTGTTTTCATCTATCTACTTTTAACATATTTGGAAAAAAACGAAATGTAATTATTTGCAACTTTTTCTAATGATAAGTTATTTAAATGATTAGAAACTTTTGAAGCAAAAGTTTTTTTATCTACATCAGATAAATTATAATAATCTATTATTTTATTAGCTAAATCATGTTTGTCGCCACGCTTGAATGTCATTCCACAATTATTTAAAGCTTCTTCTATTCCATTACCATCAGACCCAATTACAAAACATCCACATGCCAAACCTTCAAGTACAACTAAACCAAATGCTTCAATATCAAGAGATGGAACAATCTGTAATTTAGATTGGTTTAATATCTCGCATATCTCTTGAGGACTTCTAAAACCTAATAAAATAATATCAGAAGAATACTTTGTAGAATTTACATAATTGATAAATTCTTCTCTATCTGTACCATCACCAATTATAGTAAGAGTTTCTGTGCTTCCTGTTCTAGATCTATATTCAACATATGCATCTATTAAGAGAAAAATTCCCTTACTTCTGAATAATTTACCAACATAAACAATACCTCTCCTTTTTTCATAATTAATTTTTCTAAATATCTTCGCATTATAAGAATTATGAATAACTATTCCATCTTTTAAAGCATGTCCATTATATACAACATTACTAACAGCAATATTATTCGCGACCTTAGAAAAAAAACTCTTTATTCGCCCCTTTATATCATTATTGTAAGGATAGGCTTGGTGATACACTATAAACCAAGGTTTTTTCATAAGCAACCAAGGCCATACCCACTTCAAAGAAATCCCTTGATGAACAAATACATCACACCATTTGTATGCTTTGAACAAATCAATAGGATTGGGACAACGTAATACTTTATATGGGAATATTTTTTCACCTGATTCTTTTGTATTAGTAACAACTATTACAGAATGTCCTAATCTTGTAAATTCATCTGCTAAATATTCTGTAACCGTTTCAATACCTCCGATATGAGGGTAGAAAAAAACTGATGTCATTAATATCTTCATATCATTTCTTATTTTTTACCTATCAATATTGGTGCATACCGATTAAATAAAGGTATCAGCATCAAGCAAATACCCCATATCAATATGAACTCAATTGGTTTGTAACATAATTGACTTTTAAATAATGGTCTTAACAATGTCTGGCAATAAAAGAACACTGGCATATGGAACGCAAAGATGACCATTGTGTTCTTCCGATGAACTCCAGCAAATGGGTAACACCATGTAGCCTTTGCAGGGGGGGGTAATTACAATTGATAAAGTCAGCATAAGACCTATAGACTCCATTGTACTGAGAAATAGTTTCCATACTGGAAGTATATTATTTGATTTTAATATCAAATTACTATTTGTAAATAGCATGACTATCAAACATATCATCAATAGGGGAACCCAAAAATATAGTTTAATATGCGTAACATAATCTGTCTTTAAAACCAGTTTAATACCATATCCTACTGTAAGATAAAATACAGCTATTGGCACTACCGACAAATCAATTATCATCGTAATATTCTGCCAACATGAAACTGTACCAATGATAAGAGCTAATGTTCCTACTAAAATATTCATAAACAAAACATTTTTAGATTCGGACAATAGAGTATATAAAATGAAATCAGCAAAGAAAAGCACAGGCAAGAACCAAAGAGTCTGCCAAGAAAACAAACTTTTCTCTATGTTTTGTATGACACCATCCAATCCATTGATACCAATATGCGACAAAGAAGCAATCAGTCCCAATGCAAAATAAGGTAGCAATAATGTTTTAGCTTTTCTTTTGGCATATTCTGCTATATTATATTTCCCCGGTGAAAGGCAAAAACCTGAGCACATGAAAAACAATGGCAGCATAAAGGAATTGCAAAGCAAAACCAAAGGTTTAATCGAGGAAAATTCATGGCTAAGAACTACAGCTATCATAGCAATAGCCTTGGCTATGTCAACCCAAGGCATTCGATTTCCTGCTTGTTGATTAATGTATATGTACTTTAATTTCATCATTGCATATTTTATTGCATTCTGGATCATTTATATCTAAAGGTAATCTTACTTTCCTTAAATCAGGATGTTCCATAAAATAGTCATCCAGTTCTTTGTCTATCTTATCGTTATAGATTCTTCTTAATCCTGATGCTTTAAGTTTTGCAGGTACGCCTAAAAGAAGAGAATATTTGGGAATATCCGAATAATCTTTAGTTAGCATAGACCCATTAGAAACTATTGTAAAGTCAGGTGTAATGGTACCTTTCTTAATGACTGAAGAATTACCAATCCAGTTGTATTTACCTATTTTTATCGGGTATTTTGTAGTTCCTACATTTCCTGTTTCTGTATTTAATACGAAATGAAATTCTGAATCAATCACAAGACAACCAAATGTTATTCTTGTGAAATCTCCTACACACACCTCTGTATCAATGAGCATTCTAACACACTCTGCTATCATTACATTATTTCCAATATGTAATTTTGAACAATTACGCAACGTGTGAACTGTTGTTCCCCCCATTATTTCACAGTCACCATCAAGTTCTATTATTCCACGATTAATAATGACAGTTTTTTGACCACGATAAAACATTCTTTTGCCTATTATAAGAATTCCTTTTCTTATAGGACAATTGAACTTGATCTTACCTATTTGCTCAATTTCAGTTCCCTGATATACTACAATAGGCAACTTAATAGCATCTTTAAAAGGAAGCGCACTAAAGTTCGTTATTAATGTTTTATGGATAGAAACATCTATTCCATGAAGGTGATAAAAAATGTGTTTCAAAAATTTGACTGCACCTAAAATTCTTCGCAAATTCATTTCTTTATTTTTTTTAATAATAACGTTATTATTTTCTCTTTTATATTTTTGCTTATTCCTATAAAAAAGCAAACTGTAGTTGTTATAATTATTGATGCTAAAATACTTATTAAAGGATGCCAATCTATTGACATCAAATAGTATTTACATCCATATGAAAAGATGAAACAGATAGCAAATATGCAGAATACATGAAGTACGACGTTTCTAAAAAATGACATGGCATTAATGCATGTCACTTTTTGCATAACAAACATTGAAAACAGCAACTGTATAAACGTAATAATACATTGTACAATTATACCTATGTATGCAGCACATCCTGCCTCATATACAACGTAAATGAAAAATATATTACTTATTAAAATGATAAATGTTCCTATCTGATATTGTTTAATATTTCCTGTTGCATTCACAATCGTTGTTATAGGATTAAATAATATATGTATTAATGACTGTAACAACATCAATTGCACAAAGATTTCGCAAAATGGTGGAACGGTAGTTAACCATAAATTTAAAATATAGTGTACATTAACCATTACAGGAACAAGGAACAATGTAAGTAACAGAAATGAATACTTGGCACTATAAAAAACAAGCTTTGTATACCTTTCTTTATTGCCCTCGGCATAGTTCTTTGTTATTTGAGGATTTAATGCTGTTGTAAAACTCCTTATAAATCCACCAACAGCATTTGAAACTTGAGTACTAATACCTCTTGTTGCATTTAAAGTAACACCAAAAAATAAATTGATAACAATATTAATACCACCTTCACCTATGACATTTCCCATATTTCCAAAAAAAGAAAAGAAAGAAAATGAAAATAAGCTTTTATACAAGGACTTATCTCTTACTATTTTGAAATGGGAACAATCATAATTCTTATGACAATAAAAGCTATATAAAAAACGAATAAGAATGGCAATCAATAATAATCCTGCTCCATAAAAGATAAGAGAATCCCATGAAATAAATCTGATGCTAATTACTAATAGCAATGAAAGAATAGCATTCAAAATATCAAAATAGGCAAAAGCCTTAAAATTTTCAAAGGCTGTCAATATCGAATTGTATGGAACGGTTATTACTTCCATAACAAAAGTTATGATCGAGAACTGGTATACCCAATTGGCTGCTTCCAATCTATTCATTGGAATATTCAATTTACAGTTTACATACCATACACCAATGGTTTCGGCAATAATGACAATCAACAGCGAAAGAAAAAATAATATTGTTAAAGATGCCGAAAATACGTTTCGCATTTTCTGTTCATTCTTTTCGCCTAATGAATACGTCAAAAACCTTTGTATAGAAGTAGTCAATGCACCATTTAACAATGTAAACATTGCTATAAAGGATGCAACTATATTATATATTCCATAGTCCGTCACACCTAAATACTTCAATATTAATCTTGAAGTATACAGTTTTACAGCTAAGACAAATAATGTCCTAGCATATAAAATTATAGTATTCTTCGCTATCCGCTTGTTATTCTCTGTTGTTTGAGTTGACATGATTTTTTAGTAATATTTATATGCCATTACCATTTTATACGAGCAATTTCATTTAGCTGCTTATTGAGAACGTTCTGAAATTGTTTTTCTAAGATTCCATCTATTGAACTCTCCTTTGATGAAGAATCTTTAGACATTGTACTATCATTCATCCCTACATTGTAAACATTTATCATAATTAATATAATTTCGTTCGTTGAAAATAATTAGGATTTAATTCTGGAGAAAAATAATGCTTTCTTTTTATCCAAACAAAGCCATCACATTTTGTGACTACTGCAACATCTACAGGCCCACCAACACTTTCTTCATCTGTTGTGACATGTCGTTTCAATCCTGTCATTTTAATTAAACTTTCAGCCATCTCTGCTAAATCTTCTTTGCCAAGAAATTTTACAATGTCTATAAGTTTGCTTACATAATTTTTCCAAATATAATCGTCCATATCATCCTTAAAGACTTTAGACATAGACTTAATATTCAAGTTTGTCAATATATCAATTAATTTTTGAGGAGCTTGGACTTCGGCTAATTTTGAAACAATTGTATTCAATAATAAGGATAATGTTTGTTCGTTCTTATCGTAAAACACAGAACGTAGGTCATCGTCAATACCTCTAACAACAGTATTAGTTACATCGGTTTGGGCAAAAGGTGCCAAACAAGCAACATTGTCTATATCAACAATATATTTACCTTCCTTAGTAATTTTCAACTTATCTTCAAAAAGGTCACTTATTTTATAAGAATGGTATGCCGGCATTAGTTCTTTATCACCATATCCAAAGAATACCAAGCCTGTTGAAGACATATAAACATGAGCAACTGAGCGTACTATAAGATAAATCGAGTCTACGAATAATTCTTTGAAACCAATGGGGCAATTACTAACAGATAAGCATTTTTCTAATTTATTGTTGATATACTCATCACAATAACCTATAAAAGATTCTAAAGTTAAATTTAGACAATCAAGACAGATATCTTTTTGTTTATAGCAATCATTGATAGATTTCATTTCATCCATCATCACGACAACAAGATTCTCATTTGTTAATTCTTTTCTTTCTTCTTTTAATTTATCGCTTGCAAGTTTAATGATTTCATCATAGAAAGAGTTTACAAAAAAGTGTATTTGATTTTGAGTATAATTATTATCTCGATAAGGTGCCATCAAATCTCTAACATAAGTAAAGAAATCATCTGCATATTCCTTTAGATAATCAAATTTTTTGTCAGCAAGCTTCTTTCTATACATTTTTATAATCTGCTCCCATGACAAATTCATAAACTCCATATTACCATACATAGCTATACCTACAGGTTCTATTTTTGATAACTCAAAGAGTTTATTCGCATGGTTCGTTATTTTATGAGTAGAAGAAACTGTTAATGTTGCAGCACTATCTGCTGCGAAAGCTATTCCTTGCCGATTCAATATACCAACAATTGCAGTCATACTATATTCTAAATTCTAAGTAAATTATTTAATTGGTTAGTACTCAATTTAGGGCATAGCCCTTTGTATAGGCACTTTTACAAGTCGCTATACATTGAGATGTTAAAAATTTTACTTGTTTATTAACTATTTCATACATTTTACACACCAAGTGATTCTTTCTAATTTAAGCCCTAATTTGAGTGCTTAGCATATTCTTTGCAAGAAAGTCTTTCTAAGAAATAGGACTTTCTATCTTTTTTAATCGTTCTATCAGTTCTAACATTGTATTGTCAACAATTGAATCTCTATCATTTTGGTCTATTAATTTTAAATTCTTATTTCTGTTATTATTTTTCTTCTTATTTTGAGCAGCTAATTCTATACTAAACTGCATTCTTAAAAATCTATGCCAAAAAGGAGAAGTCAATGCATACTTTTCTGAATTTTTGTTGTAATATATTATGCCAAATGCAGGACTCGATAGTTCTTGCAATTTCTCGTTTATTGAATCTTTATCGAAATTTCGGTTCTTGGAATTGACAATTCTCTGGACTTCTGAAAAAGACAATTTTTCCATAGTATTCCTCGAAAATGTTCTAAGAATATACCATCCTAATTCATTTTTTACAGCAGCTTCATATATAGACTTAAAGGTATCTGAACTTCGAGTAATAAAGCCTTCTATAGCATATTGAAAAGACTTATCTTCAATATGCATCTTTTTAAACTTTGTTCTTTCTATGCCTTCTTTTTTACATATATCCATACACATCTGATGCACGGACGCTCCTAATCGGTCTGAATAATACACAAGCTTATCTATTATAGAATCGCAAGGTACCACATTAAGAAGTTTAAAGCCATTCGTAACAATTGACTTAATCTCAGCTTCGTTTAGCAATGGAACGGATACTTCTGAAACACGATTTTTAAGATTTGGATCCAATGACACAAGTTCATGTGCAGACTCACATGCACCTATGCATATAATTTTTGAAATCGGGTATTCATTGGAATTGTCTACAAATATCTTAATAACATCTGCTATTCTTTTTTTCTCCTCTTCTGAAACTTTATGAAAATCTTCAATAATCCATACTATTCCAGCCTTTCCCATAAATTGAGCCAATTTTTGAGGAGTCAACTGAGGAGGAAGTAAACGAGTCATTGTGACACTATTTTCTTGCGTGGAAGTTTGTCCAATGGACATTTTTATATAATGGTATTCTGATTCTAATTTTTTGCTAAATGAATACTTCTTAGCTTGCTTCTTTTCTGAAACTATAAAAGCATCTAAGCTATCAAAAGCATTTAGTAACAATTGTTCAAATGTCGTACTACTCTCACACTGTGTTATAACAAAAGCGTAACCTCCTTTTTTCAGCAAATTTCTTACAGATGATGTTTTACCACTTCCCGAATGTCCATAAACCAAAATTTGTTTTCCTGGTATAGACATTTCATCTTTTAGCATATCGTCAATTTTTTGACGGGAAATATAATTTAGAATTGCAGCTTTTGTTGGTGTGAAAACAGTTTCCAATTTAATTGCTGGAATTTTAAACAGTCTAAATGTCAATCTCGTAAGTGCATTCATTATGATAATTTATTGAAAAAAAGAGTTTGAGAATCTTCTAAATGTTTTAGATCAACAGCCAAGACATCCAGATCTTCTTTTAAAAAAGGAGCAAGAGCCTTTTCCATATCCATGTCTAACACATAATTATTAAAAAATCTCTGTCTATTTTTCTCATCATGTGGCACAATAAGTATTGTGTCTACAGAAAAACCTTTGTCATCAACCGTACCTATTAGGTTTTTATAAGTCTGAACTTTTTTTCTTGCATCTTCAATTTTCATAGCTCAAAATTTAATATTTGAATTCTATTTTTGTACACGGCAAGTTCTCAATATCCTTTGTCTTCAATACGACACGACAGGTATACAAAGATACCGCCACAATAAAGAGCATTCGGAAGTAAAGAAGCAAAGTATTCTTCGCTATCCGCTTGTTATTATCTGATGTTTGGTTTGACATTGCGTTCTATCTATATTAATTAATGATTATATTGTGATGGTGAAGTCTCAATTCACGGAATATTTTAATAAAAAATTTTTTTTCTTTTTCTACCCTCACACCCTCACAAATCGTCTGAAACGCCCTGTTTATCGGGCTTTCGGTGGTGAGGGTTGGTGTGAGGGTGTGAGGGTAAAAAAGCTCAAATTGCTATCACCCGGGAGAAAGCCCCGATTATTCTCTGTCATTTCAACATCCCTGCTATATACATAACTCCGTATACAACGAGACCTCTATTCGAAGTAAAGAAACAAAGCATTCTCCACTATCCGTTTGTTATTGTCTGATGTTTGGTTTGACATATGCCTTAAATTTTAAAGAATCCATATTTATTCTCTCTATCTCTAAAAGCATTTTCTCCACCTTCTAGAATATCACACACATGTTCTCGTATACCACACCTACATAATATAGGTAAACTCTCATCACTATTTCGATGCATACTATGCTCTAAGCTTCCATGAATATATTGGAATTTTATCCCCTTATCATTTGGGGCATTCTTTCCATTCTGATTGGCAACAATCACTTCTTCGGAGTCTGCACCAACAACAATGTTTGGATTATGTGTAACCAATATAATTTGGCGTTCTTTTTTCTTTTCTCGGATATATTTGACCAACTCATTATAAATTGCACGATTATCCAAGTTATCTTCAGGTTGGTCTATCAATATAGGGCATTTTTTATCGCTAAAATCCAAAAGCAACTTCAATACAACGAAAGAACGCTTTCCAGGAGACATATCGAACAACCTATCACCTTCATAGTCAACGCAATAGAATAGTGAGAACCAATTATTTGATAAAATCATAGAAATGAACGACTGAACATCGTATCCATTTTTGAATGTTATCTCTCCCCTTAAAGACTTATTTAACAAATCCGCCAAACACTCTTTGATGCAATCTTTAGTTTTCTTTTGATATTGGAAAGTTACATTTACTATCAATGCATTCATTGATGCAGAACGAAGTGAAATGCATTCATTCAATTTTTCCTCTAAATTCTTCCTTAGTTCATACCCTGCAGACAATGTGATATTATCATGCTGTATTCGCAGCACAGAGGCTATATAATTCATCATGTCCAAATATGACAAATGTTCATTAAGTAGTTCTGAAGCTATAGTTTTCACTTCTTTATCCAACTTTTCTAGCATTTGAGACTCCTTGTCTATTAAGAGCATTTGCTTTGAAAGAGAGGATATTTGCTCCATGACATGAGACAAATATTTGTTCTCATCAAATATTTTCTTTCCTTCTTGATAGTCTGCATCATTTTGTTTCTCTGCAATTTTTCTGGCTAAAGCCTTGAAATCATTATCCCTCTTAGTAATAAGAGACTTGATGAATTCCTGAATGCGTGCATTGGATTGCGCCAGCGTTCTTTGAACTTCTTCAGTAATATTTCGTGAAATTTCCTCTGTCAATCCTATACATGAAACAGCAGGATTGACAGTTAGGATTTCTGAAGTGCCGAGCAAGTTTAACAATTCTAAATCATGCCGCATCACAGTTTCTTTAGTACGCAAATCAGATATCTCCTTACCTACTATTTGGTATTTTTCAAGAAGTCCTTTCTTGTCCGTCAATCTACGTTGGATTGAATCACGCTCTTTGGAAAGTTTTTCTATTTCTCGTTTTATACCTTCCTTGTCCCCCAAAGTCTTAACATAGGCATACTTTTCCTTGTATTGTCTGCGTTTTTCAAAGAAGAGAGAAACTTTTGCCTGAATGGAAGCAAACTTAGCTGCTTCATCAGACTTATATTTTTCGTACGCTTCCCTCATTTCTGGCAAACTTGTAAGGATTTCGAGAAAGAGCTTATCGGAATCTCTCCTTGAAATGATGTTTGCTATCTCATTCTGTGTGAAATATTCTATCTCCTTGTTGTCTGCTTCCTGTCCATCTCTCCAAAAAACATGCACGTTATCACTCAGACCTTTGATAAAGTCATAGTTTTCGTCATTCTTTATTTCTTGGAATTTAGCAGCCACGGACGCCAACAAGGTTGACTTACCTGTAGAGCGTCCTCCTATAATTGTATTTAGATTCTGATTAAATGGTACTGTTTGATTCCAAACACCAGCAGTATTCAGCACTACATGGTCTATAATGTTATAATCATATTTAAAATCTGGCATGGTGTCAGATATTCGCACTCGTTCTTTGGGCTCAAACAAAATCTGTTTAAGTCCTTCAAAAGTCGGGTCTGCCTTAATCCAAGTGATTCTATCATTCGGGAAAACACCCACCTTATCTAAGGAATGAGCATCAGAACCAATGATGCAAGGCTTGAGACTTCGATATGTTGCAATGACCGTCTCCTTGGAATCCTTGCTTTCACCCAAGAAATAAGCTATATCTTTGGCATTTGAGGACAATATGACATCTGCCATACGTCCTATTTGTTTGCGTAAAGTATGTGTGTTGCTATCTGTATTCAGTAGGCCACTCAAACCATCTTGTGACTTTCCTGATAATGCTACAATAACACGGTTGTCAAAGAACTTTTTACTTAATATCTTATGAAGGTCGTCAAAAGGAACAACGAATTCTCCTATTGCCTTTTTTATGGCAGCTTTCTCTGGATAAGAATTATCATTCGCCAGTTTCCTACCAAAAGAAAGGAGTTGTGGTCGTGTACAACAATAAGTTTCATCGCCGCTTTTCATTTTCAAAGAACTAAAGAATTCTCGTTCTATTTCTTCTTTGGTCAATGTTGGATCAAAAATGGCATGAATATTGATAGCTGTACCAGACTTTGTTACAGGAGTTATACGCATTTCAACATTAGGAAGTAGTGTCTTACCATCCAATCTCCCCTCTGCCTGAAATTGTAATACTTTATAATAATTGTCCATGGAAAAATAATCGGTTATACCAAACACTGTTACATCTGATTTTTCCAAGGCATCTATATATTTTTCCCAGATATCATCTGAGTTTTCATATTGATCATTTTTGGCTGTTCCTGGGGTATGTATATGCAAATCCCATTTACGCCATTCAGAACCTCTATTCATAACTGTCATTTTATTAAAAGGCTAAACCGGAGTCGCACCGGTTCTTCCTGATTCAGCATCAGGTGTGCTAACTGTTACACTATTAGAAGTCTTACCATTTTTTAAAATGGTGACGTTGTGCTTCATCCAACAAATTTCCCGTCAAAGAATCACAACGTTGTTAGTACTCAATTTAGGGCATAGCCCTTTGTATAGGCACTTTTACAAGTGCCTATATATTGAGATGTTAAAAATTTCACTTGTTTATTGACTATTTCATACATTTTACAAACAAGTGATTTTCGGCTGCACTCGGCATAGCTCAAACAAGTTTGGCTCTGCGCTCGTTTGCACGAAAATTCTTCGCTCGACAATTTAAAAGCAAACTTTTATTGTACTCAATTATCGAAAAAGTTTCATACTTTTTCTCGCCATGGCAAAGTTCAAGCAAGCTTGCTTTGCTCATGAC
>ERZ1026858.501-NODE-501-length-21168-cov-8.972339_pt1 | contig 21168 bp, 26 predicted proteins | sample MGYA00380159_ERZ1026858 | MGnify/ENA primary metagenome ERZ1026858 (study PRJEB33269, sample SAMEA4719795) | human gut metagenome | biome: human-associated habitat; feature: organic feature; material: feces | place: Cameroon | collected 2013-10 ...
GTTCCTCATCGGGAGTCTTCTCCGGCTTATCGGGGTCCGCCGGGTCACTGTCAGGGTCATCCTCTTTCTTTGAGAAAAGGATTTCATCCGCAAAGCCCAGCTCCACTGCTTTCTTGGCATTCATCCACGTTTCGTTGGACATGAGGTTTGCAATGCGGGCATGGGTCAGACCGCTTTTGGCTGCATAAGCGTTGATGATGCTTTCCTTGACCTCATTCAGCACCTCGATGGCTTTCTCCATATCCTTGGTGTTCCCCATCGCAACGGTACTGGGGTCGTGGATCATCAGCATAGCAACCGGGCTCATCTGGACGGTATCTCCGGCCATGGCAACAACGGATGCCGCAGATGCAGCAATCGCATCGATCTTGACCGTGATGCTGCCCTTGTAGTCCTTGAGCATGGTATAGATTTCGGCAGCAGCAAACACATTGCCGCCCGGACTGTTGATCCAGACGGTCACATCACCCTCACCGGCATTTAGCTCGTCCCGGAACATCTGCGGTGTAATTTCATCACCCCAGAAAGATTCCTCGTCGATGGGACCTTCCAGCCGGAGGGTTCTGGTCTCGTCACTGTCCTTGATCCAGTTCCAGAACTTTTTCATATTGCTCTCCTTTCTTTCTGTCGTTTTGGCGTACTCTCACTCTGCCGGTTTTCGCTGTCAGAGGTTTCTTCCTCCGGCTGTGTCTGCTGAGGCTGCTTCTGCTGGGCCGCGGCAGCCTTGTTCTGCTGCGCCAGTCCAGCATCCTTCAGCTTCACATAGCCACCGTTGAGGTAGTAGTCATCACCGCCCTGGTCAGCCGGGATCAGATTCATGTTTTCCAGACGATGGATATCGTTGGGAGACAGAAAACCATTGCTGATGCCGGTGGCATAGCCGTTCATCCGGCTCTGGTAATCGCCTCGGAGCAGACCATCCACATTGAATTTGGGGAAATAGGTATCCTGTTCTTCCTCCAGCAGCAGATCCTTGATGATGCCCTGCTCGATGCGGACGATCCACGGAGTCAGGGAATGCATCACGAAATTCAGAGACTGGTATTCTATGTTGGAGAAGGTCGCTCTGGAAAGATCCGCCACGAGATGCGGAGGCACACGGAAGATACGGCAGATCTCCGTCACAGAGAACTGCTTTGTCTCCAGAAACTGGCTATCCTCCGGCGGAAGGGAGATGGGCTTGTAGGTCATTCCTTCTTCGAGCACCGCCACACGATGGGCATTGGCTGCACCACCGTATGCCGCTTCCCAGTTATCTCGGACACGATTCGGGTCCTTGATGACTCCGGGGTGTTCAAGAACACCGCTGGGCTGTGCGCCGTTTTTAAAGAAGGATGAGCCGTATCGATCCACCGCAATGGAAGTGCCGAGGCTGTTCTTCATCATGGCGATCGGAGAAAAGCCGATCAGACCATTGAAACCCAGTCCCGGCACATGAAAGATCTCGTCCCGACGAAAGTAGATATCCTTGTTCTGCTCTCCCGGAACTTCGTCCGTGTATGCGTGGTAGATATAATAGAGTTCTCCGCTTTCGTCCCGGTCCACCTCGACGTTTTCCGGCAAAAGCGGATACAGACCCAGTACTGTATTCTTTCCATCCCGGACGATCTGTGCGTAGGCGTTGCCCCAAAGAAGCAGATGGGTCATCAGGGTCTCCCAGAAGACAAAGGATGTCATTTCCGGGTTAGGCTGGCGATACAGAATCTTATACAGCGGATGATCCCGTGCCTTTTCCTTATTGCCGTTATCGTCTGTTACCCGGTAGAGATGCAGCGGCAGTGCCGCAATGGACTCCGCCAGCAGTCGGACACAGGCATACACGGTCGGGATCTGCATGGCTGCCTTTTCATCTACCTGTTCCCCGGCATTGGATCTGCCAAACACAAAGGTCTGCCCGGAATCACGGACATTATCCGTAACCTGGGGCAGACCTTCTTTCGGTGGTGGGGTTTCAGATTGGGGAGAGTCTCTTGGGTTTTCAAAACCCAGCCATTCCCAGAATGTCATCATGCGTTATCCTCCTTCTCCAGCTCCGGCAGACCAGCCAGACTGGTGCCGAGGGAGGCAACGCCTGCCACGATTGCTGCACTGCCTACCGCCATCCAGTCCACCGTGCCGCTGGGCATCTGGGTCACGACCAGTGCTGCACCGGTCTGGAACATGGTCTTTGCGGCGCGGATACTTGCAGCACGCCACCAGTCTGCACTCATCAGATACTTCATAGTCTTGTCCTCCATGCTTTGTATATCAAAAAACGATCATGTCACGTTCATCGTAGATGCTTCCCTGCTGCTGTCCTTCATTTCGGATGCAGCGGTCCAGTGCCATGATCGCAGCGACGACACCGTCGATTTTCTCCGGCGACTTTGCCTTGGTAGGCTTAATAATGCCGGCCGGATCAGTGTCCACGACCACATTGCCGGCCATCCATGCCATGATGGGGTTGCCGCCGTGAACGATACGTCCTTCCATCAGGAGCTTATAGAACTCCTTGGTGGGCGGGCTCATATCCTTAAACCCTTGTCCGAAAGGCACGACCGTGAATCCCATCCCCTCTAGGTTCTGGGTCATCTGCACCGCTCCCCATCGGTCAAAGGCGATTTCCCTAATGTGGTATGTGTTTCCAAGTTCCTCAATGATCTTCTCTATGAATCCGTAGTGAATGACATTTCCCTCAGTCGCCATCAGATACCCTTGCTGGTACCAGACATCGTATGGCACAGATGCCCTGCGTACCCGCTGAGGGATTGTGTCCTCCGGGACCCAGAAGAACGGCAGAAGAATGTATTTCTCGTCCGGGGTTCTGGGCGGGAAAATCAGCACGAATGCCGTAACATCTCCGGTGCTGGACAAGTCCAGACCACCGTAACAGTCACGGCCTTTGAGGGCTTCCATATCGATTGGCTCGTTGCCGAGGTCATAAATGTGTTCCGGGATAAATCGGGTCAGCGAGGACACCCACATATTCAGACGAAGCTGCTTGAACACATTCTCCTCTGCGGGATTATCCAGTGCCTCCTGAAACGCATCTCTGACACGCTGGATCTGGATGGTCTGTCCCAGTGAGGGGTTGGCTTTATACCAGTTGGCTTCATCATGCCAGTCATCTTCATCGGTCAGTCCATAGACCACCGGATAGAATGTGTGGTCTATCTTGCGACCGGCAAGAAGGTCAAGGGCTTTCATGTGCAGCTCATAGCAGATACTCTCCTTGTCCGTGCCGGCCGTGGTGATCAGGAAGAACAGCGGCTGTTCACGGGCATCACCGGAACCTTTGGTCAGAACATCGTAGAGCTTGCGGTTGGGCTGGGCATGGACCTCATCCAGCACAAGCCCGGACACGTTCAGGCCATGCTTCGTACCGACTTCCGCCGACAGCACCTGATAGAATCCGGCATTGCTGTAGTTGACGATACGTTTGGTCGCCGCCATGATCTTGCAGCGTTTCATGAGTGCCGGCGTCATCTGCACCATCTGGTTGGCAACGTCAAAGACGATGGATGCCTGCTGACGGTCTGCGGCTGCGCCATAGACTTCTGCGGAGGGCTCGTTATCGGCAAACAGCAGATACAGTGCCACCGCAGCGGCCAGCTCGGACTTGCCGTTTTTCTTGCCGATCTCGACATACGCCGTGCGGAACTGACGGTTGCCACGCTCGTCCACGATGCCAAACACATCCCGGATGATCTGTTCCTGCCACGGCAATAGCCAGAACCGTTTGCCTGCCCACTTGCCTTTGGTGTGACGCAGGTTCTCTATAAAACGCACAGCCCGGTCTGCCTTTTCCGCATCGTAATGGGAGGTCGGCAACATGAACCGGCTGGGCTTATAGTTCTTGAGCGTTGGATAATTCTTAGGACGTGTCTCTGCCATTATCCGTCACCTCCCAGCAGGCTTTCCATCTCATCGGCGGCATTCGCAGGACCGCCGTCCGATGCAATGATCCGGCTTCGGGAAGAAGGTGTCAGACCGAACTGTTCAGCAAATCGGTTCATGATCTTCAGATAGGTCTGGGCAATGGACACCTGCGGCACCTGCTGCCAGTACCCGGACGGTGTCTTAACGATGGAACCGTGCTGGGTGATGAATTCTTCCGCCTCCTTCCATCGTGCGTATGCCTGACAATAGCCGGCGAAGGCAGCCATGTCCACTTCGGTCAGGATGCCGATGGCTTCCATCTGCTTGGCAAGCCGCCGCCATTCCTTTTTTGCTTCCGGCTCCAGCCATTTCGGACACGCCGGTGCTTTCTTTGTGGGCTTCGGTTCGCTGGTATTCAGCGGATGCTTGCCCGGATTGCCTTCCAGTTCCTTCATGGCGGTCGGCTTCGGTTTTCTGCCTCTGGTAGCCATGGGCTTCCCCTCCCTTCCTTAAAAATGGGCATAAGAAAAGCCGGGATGTATTTCTACACCTCGGCTCGGTCGTTATTTTGCTCTTAGATTCGCGCCAGCAGTTCAGACGGCGTAAAGGCCATTACTCGGCTCTGGGTAAAGTCCTTGAGATTTCTTGTAATAATGTAGTCGGCATGGACAGATTCAGCGGTCGCGCTCTGAACAGCATCCTCGAAATCCTTCCACTTCATACTCACCGCTCTTTCCAATACAGCAGGGCTGAAATCTGCAAACTCAAAAATAAGGTTCAGCTTGCGGAAAACCTCTTCAATCTGCTCCGGAGCCAGCTGCTTGCGCATGACATACATCATGTTGGCATAGGTCAACGTGGAAATGTACCCTTTTGCCTGTTCAGTTTCGCACAACTTCCAAATCATTGAGGAGTCTTTTACGAATTCCGGTCGGTTCAGCAGCACATCCAGAACGATATTGGTGTCAATCAATAGAACCATATTTCGCCCTCATGCTTTCCGCCTTGGCTTCATCCAAATCATAGTCCTCTTTCAAAATTCCGGTGAGGGAATCCGTCAGGTAGGACACAGCGGCATCCTTCGGAATGAACCGTCCGACTTCTCGGCCATTCTTCGTTACGATGATTTCCTGCCCTGACATCACAAGGCCTAAATATCTTCCGAAATTGTTCTGCATTTCGGTTGCAGTTGCGGTCGCAGTAATCATAGCGGCACCTCCTTTTAGCTAATTTTATTATATGCTGTTTTAGCTATTTTATCAAGTCCTTTGGAATATTTATTTCAAAACACGTCGGATACGAGACACAGCCCCCCTGTGGGGCATGTGTCCTTTCTGAGTTATGCGTTGGGGTTGGCTTCCTTCCAGGCTTCGTACTCGTCGGCAAGCTCGGCTTCCTCGATGACCTGCCAGATACTGCAAAAGCGGATGCGCTGGTGGGCGATGTCCTCGGCTGTCCGGCAAAGATTGCCAAGGTCATCACAGTTGATGCTCATATCCTGCTTGAAGGCGATCTCAATGCCGGTCAGCTCTCGCTCGGTGGCGGTTGCCTGGATGCGGGTCAGGTAGGTTTTGGCGTTCTTCATCATGGTCTGTATCCTCCGTGTGTTTGTTTTCCCTTTCGGTGTCTGTATATTACCGTCACTGGGGCAGTATATCAAGCGGCTATGATACACGATCATTCGCCCACAGTCTTGTCGGATATGTGTATATCCTGCACGCGGAAGATCTGCCGCAACGAGCAAAAGCCCCCCGCAGGGAGCCCCCGCCCATATCTCAGTGTGCGTTCCGGATGCACCACTCCATGGCGTGTCCAGCATCCGTGAAGACCTCATCCGAAATCTTCAGCAGTTCCAGCCGGCACTCGATCGATGAAAGCCCTTCCTTGGGGTCCTCAGCGAATCCGTAAACCGCAGCCTCCACGCCGCCCTTCCAGTTCGTTTTAGCCACCAGAACCCGGTCACCAAACTGCAGGATGCTGTCGTAGCAGGGATTGAGCAGGTCATTGTAGCTCTCGATGCTGATGCTGTGTTCCGGGAAGTTGTTCAGATGCTTCTTCATGGTGAAATCCTCCGTGTTTTTCATTCCGTAGGGTCTTTCCCTTTCGGTATGCACATATTACCGTCATGTAGGGAGGATAGCAAGCGGCTATACCGCACAATCATCTGCCCGGAATACCGGGCAGAATGTACATCACTCTCCGTCCTCGGCATCCTGCTCAATGAACTCCCGGATTACTTCATAAAAGAGCTGCGGGTCATAGTCCAACGGCTCCCGGCCATGAGAAAAATCAATTTCAATCTGGTCCTTGACCATCTCCTTGGCGGTTTCCAGCGTGAAGCCGGCCTTATCCCCGTCATTCATATTGTTGTAGATGTCCACGATAAGGTCCATGACTTTTTCGTCGTTCATACTCATTCCTCCGTCGCCCCACCGCCCCGCCACACAGCCCCTGTGTGAGGCTTGTGCGGTTTGGTTGGGGAGTTTGTCGGCCTGCGCCTGCGCCCCTTTGTGGGGGCTGTGTCGGGCTTACTTCTCCGCCCTGCCCAGATGGTAGGCTTCCTCCATGGCTTTCTGGATGCCCCAGACGGGAACCTCGATGAAATCCTCGCTGTCGCAGCCGCGCGCTTCAAGGTCGCCTCGGTTTTCCACCTCCACCATCAGGCGCTTTGCGATATCCAGCAGGGCTTTCTGCTGCTTCTTGGTCAGGGTCTGCTTTTTCATGTTATGTACCTCACTTTCGTTTTTGTGACTGTATATTACCGTCACGTCCCACAGATAGCAAGGCCGCAGATCACACGATCATTCACGCCAGGATCGGTGTATATTTGAGAGTTCAGACACAGGAAAAGGGGCCGCCCTTTCAGGCAAGCCCCCCGCAGTTTTCTGCTCAGTATTCTTCTTCATCGTAGTCGTCTTCGCAGTTGTCGTAGTCCTCTTCCTCGTCACAGCTGTCGTCCTGGTCCTCTTCCGCATCCCGGAATTCCAGCATATCCTTGGTGGGCTGGGTGCGAAGGTCGGGGTTCTGCTCGATGTAGTCGGCAACCGCGCCTTCAAGGGTATCCAGAACCTTTTCGTAGGCATCCTCGCTGAAGATCTCCCAAAGGGCTACGGTCAGGCTGCTGATCTCGGCGTTGCCCTTGGCGATCAGGAACCGGGCAGCGGGGTTGCAGGTCTGCTTGCCGTAGCCCTCTTCAATGATGACCTCGTCATGGACGTGCGCCACGATGTTCAAGCCCTCATCCTCGATTCGAGCCATGGCTTCAGCCAGAATGTCCCGGGCAATCGCCTGCGTGGCGTTCTCCACCAGCCGACCGGAGTAGGTTTCCTGCCGTGCCAACTTGTGGTTCTGACCCACACCTTCGTAGGTCAGGCTCATGCGTCCGAAGCGGTTCGGTTGCTGTTTAGGCACGAGGTATGCCAGCTTTCGACCGGAAGGCAGCACCATCCAGAGAGTTCCAGAAGAAAAGGCAAAGCTGATCCTGCCGATGTCCTGTCGTTCCCCGGTCTTGAAGGCTTGCATTGCAGCTTTCTCCACGTCCCACCAGTACTGAACGATCTTGGGGTTGGCTTCACGCCATGAGTCGATGATTTCCGGAAGTTCCTCTTCCTTCAGTCCCATCTGCAAGGCGCCCATGCTGATGAGCGCACCGGAAGAACCGCCGTAGCCACAGGCCAGTGTCGCGATCTTCCCTTTCTGGCGCAGGTCACCGTTGATGCCGTGCTTGACCACCGGGACATGGAACATCTGAGAGGCTGTGGCGCAGTAGAGGTCCTCGCCATTCTTGAAAGCATCCAGAACCCACTGTTCTCCTGCTTCCCAAGCAAGCACCCGGGCTTCAATGGCGGAGAAGTCCGCCACGATGAACTCGCAGCCATCCTTCGGGATGAGCATGGTGCGGATGAGCTGGGAAAGGACATCCGGTGTGTTGCCGTAGATGCTCTCCACCATGTCAAAGCAGCCCATTTTCACGAGTGTTCTTGCCTCATCCAGCGTGGAGATGTGGTTCTGCGGCAGATTCTGCAACTGGATGTTCCGGCCGGAGTAGCGTCCGGTGCGGCTTGCGCCGTAGAACTGGAACAGTCCTCTGGCTCTGCCATCCGGACAGACACAGCGTTCCGCCGCCTGGTATTTCTTGACGGAGCTCTTTGCCATCTGAAGCCGGAGCTTCAGCATATCCATTGCCTCGGCATCCACGCCGTTCTTGTCCAGCTCGCCAATCATCTCAGTCACATTTTTCTTGCCCAGCGTGTCCATCGAGATGTCACGCTCATCCAGCCAAGTCTTGAGCTGTGACACGGAATTCGGGTTCTCCAGCCCGGTCAGCTCATATGCTTTCGTAGTCATGGCATCCGACAGAAGCAAGTCGCAGGTGATAGCCTGCTGGACCAGTTCCGTGTCGATCCTTACGCCACGGTCGTTGATACGCTCATTCACCCGGTAGTGATGCCACTCCCGGGCAGGCATTGGAAAGCGTTTCAGCCGCTTGTAGATGTCCACCTCCGTGTTAACATCCTGAATGCAGTAGTACTTGAACTTCGCCCAGTCTTCCGGGAGGTGGTGCGGGAGGTTTCTGGTTCTCCCGCCGTTGGACTTGGTCGGCTTGCAGGGTGCAGAGAACAGCTTGATGAGCCGTTTGCCCTCCTCGTCCTTTTGCTGCGTGGTTTTCAAGACTTCACCGACGTCTTTCAGTGCCATGGGCAGGGTCAGCGATGCCGCCATGACCATGGTGCAGATCCAGTTGTCCGGCGACAGGAACGTGCCCGGTTTGAGATACTGGCCGCGATAGTGCTGCTGGAGATAGCGAGAGAAGCTCACACGCTCGAAAGCCGCATTGTGAGCAATCAGGGTCACATTGCTGTCCTTAAAATCGTCCAGAAGCTCTTTCGGGAATGGGTCTCCGGATGCAAGGTCTGCCAGCTTCGTTTCTCCAAACCCATCGCCTTCATCCGTTGCCCATGCAATGAGCAGGATCTCGAAGCTGGGGGCGGACACATAGCGGTACAGACCGCATTTCTTGATGTCTGCCTCACAGTAGGTTTCAATATCGATCAGTGTTTCTTTCAAAGTTCATCACCTCGATCTGTCATGTAAAAAAGGAGGGAGCCGAAGCCCCCTCCCGGTCCATGTGTATGTGTACTTAGCGCAGGTAATCCGGCAGTTCCTCACCGACACCGCCGCCGAGGACTTCCTCGTCATCCTCCAGTGCGCTGAAATCCGCATTTGCAGAGGCACGGCCGGACAGGCGGTCGCCATCCTTGACGAACTGGATGTTGCCCAGACCAGCCGCCACGCCACGATTGCCATTGGCGTTGAAGGCGTAGAAGTTGACGCTGACATTGCAGTAGCAGCCGGAGTAGACCATCATGGGGTCGAGAACAGGCTGCACATGGCGGTCAACCACCTGCGGAGCGTCCTTGCTGGAAGCGTTCAGGAAGAAGCAGCCCGTGTAGTTCTCATCGTCCGGGCGGTCGATGTCGCCGTCACGCAGGGGCATCTTCAGATTGGGAGGCACCTTGCCGCCCCACTTGCGGACCTTACCGTCCTCCTTCGCAGCTTCAATTGCCTTGTGGATCGCCAGCAGGGTTTTCTTGTCCTCCTTGGGGATCAGGCAGGACACGGAGTACTTTGCTTCGCTGCCATTGATGCTCTTGGGCTCAAAGATGGCGGCAAAGGAAATGCGGCACGGGATAACGACCTTGGTAGCATTCATCGTCTTGTTTGCAGTAGCCATAGATTTGTAATCCTCCATTGTGTTTTATTCGAGTGGTGTGAATTCGTCTGCGGCAGTATCAAGATCAACCGCCGGTCTGGGGTCAGAGTCAGGGACAAGTGCCAGCTTGCCAGGCGGTTTTACCACAAACTCACCCAGAACTTCCTGAAATTTCTTCTTGCCCATGAGCTTTTCAAACTCGGTCAAGGAGATCATCTCAGTCTTATAGATATCGGTTAGATATCGGTATACCCAGCCTGTGTGGCGGCTCCCGCCACCGCTTTGGGGTCAAGGAACTGCCGCTTGCTGCGACCTTCCACCACCTTGTACCCATCCCAGCAGACACCGTGGTTGATAGCCTCGGAGCTGACATAGGCGAAGATGGCCTCGATCCAGGATTCAATGCGGTTCAGCGTGGGAAGCATCTTCTCGATATCCGTCTTGGACAGAAGTGCCGGGGACTTGAAGGTTGGTGCCGTGGTGTCCGGGTCATAGGCTGCGGTGGCATCCGTTTCTTCCTGTTCATCTGCCAAAACGCCGGAATCCAGATCCAGGAATTCCGTTTTGACCAGTGCCAACGCCTCATCGGCGCAGGCTTTGCAGGAAGTACGGGCACGGCAGAACCGGCACCAGTCACCGGGAACTTGCTCGCCCTTGCCTTCAAATGCAAGTCCGGCTCTGGGGCGGACATAGTTTTCTGCCCAGTCCAGCAGCTCTTCCACACTGCATTCAAAGGTCGAGATGTTTTCCAGCCGGGGCTGGATGATGGTCATGGACACCTTGGTGATGCTATACAGATACCCATATGCGTGGTAAGTACCGAGAGCATATAGCATCATCTGTGGGTTATGGTCACAGCTGACAAACACGCCTTTTCCGTTTTTATAGTCCATGACATAGAGGGTACCGTCTGCGATGATCACGCAGTCGCCGGTACCGAATCCCTGCGGAACGAGATAACTGTAGTCCAGCCGTTCCTCCACCATGACCAACGGATGCGGGCAGGTTTCCTTTATGCGCTCGACTGTGGAGATGATGTACTCCGCATAGATGTCGGTATTGGCATCCATCTCATCGGTGTCGAACTCGGAAGTAGGCCGCCTCACACGCTCATGCAGGTACTTGCGGAGCTTGTACTCGCCCAGCGCATGGGCGGCTGTCCCCTCCTCGGCGTACACCGAGGATTCATTGGGAAAATTCTGCTCCAGCCGAGCCGATGGCGTACAGTTGAGCCATCTTTTCGAGCTGGATGCAGAGAGGATCGCGTGTACTTCGGGCATACGGCACCTCCGTTACAGCTGGGAGATGTCTGCGAGGAACGCCTCGTACTTCGCTGCCGGCAGTTCAGAAAGCTGACCCACGCCGTAGGTCTTCAGCAACTGACCGATCTTCTCGTTGTTGCTGCGCTTCTGCTTGATCTTCGCCACGATGACTGCCGTGATCTCATCCTTGGAGATGGTTACCGCAGGCTGTTCGGTTTCCGCCTTTTGGGTGGTGTCCAAATCAAAGGGCAAGTCATCTGCCGAGTCATCCGGGAAATCAGGAAGTTCCTCTTTCGCCTCCTCATCAGGGCTTTCCTCTGCCTGAGCTTCTTCGGTCGGCTCCTTGGGCGTCTCCTCCATCGTGGTCCGAGCGTCCTGTTCCTGTTTGCGAGGACGCTTCCCCGGTTTCTTACGAGGGTGAGGCACATCCTGTACCCTTGGTGCTGTGTCCACAGCAGGGAGCTTGGCCGGAGGGAGCAGTTTATCCTCGTCCTCCGCATCCTCAGAAGTGAACTCCAGGAGTTCGATCTGCTCTGCCATGCCCTCGCACATCCGGGTCAGGCCGCGGAATACCTCCGTCAGCCCATCCACGATCTTCTTGGGACCGGTCAGCATCTCACTCATCCTCGTCCTCCTCATCCTCACCGTAGACAGAATCCAGATACTCAGCCTGAGCATCCAGAACCATCACGACGGCATCCTTGCACAGACCAGTCTTGGTGCAGATGGCGTCGATCATTGCCTCGATGTCGATATCAGGCTCTTCGTCCTGATCCTCGACACCATTGAAATAGGTGTTGCTGGTGCTGCGCTCATCCAGATGGATGTGGAGGTTCTCGACCTTCAGCATCACCGGGAGAATACGGCGCACTTCCGGGGCGCTGGTATTCTGGTTCTTATCGTTCATCATTGTGTTGCTCACTTTCCGCAGCCTTGAGCTGCATCTCCTGTTGACCGTCATCGGTCATGGTGTACTTCTGTGCAAGGCTCTTGACGAGCAGTTCTGCCACTCGCCCGGGTTCAGGAAGGGTATGCACAGGCTTCCCCAGTTCTTTCGCCTTGGCGATTTCCTGTGCCATGCCCTCCGACACCGTGTCGCCAAACACCCAAAGCTCATCTGCCTGTTCCAGCCATGACAGGCCAAACTGCATCCCGGCAGCACGTTCTGCTGCTACATCGTCCTTGAGAAAACGAGTGAAGTACAGATGTGGTGCCAGTGGTTGGATGCCCATCATAGCGAGGATGCGGCAGGCTTTGAGTGCCCGTTCGATATTGGACCGCTGTTCTGCCTTCCTGTCCGCCTCGGATACTGCGGTATGTCGGAACGGAGAGCAGACATAAACGGTCTTTGGGGCGGTGCTGCCGCCGGGCGGTCGCACCGGAGCCGGATTCTTTAAGGGATTGTTCTGGGGATTCTTGATGTTACTCATGGGGTGTAACCTCCCTGGATGTATTCGTGAGAGGAAGTCCTCTCATAAAGCGCACGATTTTTTGCCGTTTGGGAGGTACTTTCTTAAAAATTCTTTCTGATTTTTTTCAGAGCTCCCTCAAGGCAGTTCCCGACAGAACGGCGAGCAATACCAAGTTCCTCAGCAATCTCGTACTGGTTCAACCCCTTATAAAAGTAGAGCTGGACGACTTCCTGCTGACGCTCCGTGAGCTTGCTCATGGCAGCATACAGCTTCCGGAGTTCCTCGTCCGCCAGCATCTCAGCGTTTTCTGCCTCCATGAAGTCCACCATAGCGGCATCGCACCAATCCGTGCCCTCGCAGGACAGAGCGAACTCCTCGTAGTCACGGCTGATCTTGCTGCGGTTATTCTCCAGCCGGCGTTCGCCCTCCATAACCAGGCGCACGGTCCACTCCGCATCCTCGAACACCTCAGCCGGGACGACCTCATAGGTACTATCGTTGAAATCATAGCGGTAGTCACCGCAACGGTTCACATCCAGCACGGTGTGTGCATCGTCTGCTTCGTAAACTGCGTAGCCGTTCGTGTATGCCGTGATCGTCGCACCGTTCACGGTTGCCCTTGCTGCCACCACCGGATTCGTCTCCATGAGCTGCTTATAGCCGGGAATCTTCTTCTCCGGCACCTTGTCCACGCAGTTCTTCAGCTCACGCAGAGAGATATGTGCGTTGACTGCCAAGTCCTCGACAACCTGTGTCACGCTCTCCACTGCCTGCGGTAACGGCTGGCGAATCTCCATTACGCCTACGCCGCCATAGATTGCAACTGCCCCGTTCATCATGTTAGTCATTTTCTTGTCCTTTCTCCCGGACTCTGGGAGGGAGAAGGATACCGATGACGGAAGCGGAGCAGGGCTCACATTCTGAGCCGGGACAGTCTGCAAAGCGCAAAAAGCCCGATTCCAGAAATGGGAGGTACACCCATAGACCGGCCTTTCTACCGCAGCAGACAGCATCTGCTGGCTGGTAAAACTCCGTTATGGTATCCTTCGCCTTCTCTAGAATCGGGCTTACGATATTATTTTTCGTTCTTGGGGCTTGTCCTTTCGGGTTCGTCCCTTGAACTGACTACATGATAGCTGAAGACCGTTCAAATCACCAGCTCACTAAGTGAGCTCTAAAAAGCAGCACATAAACCATCGATATTCCGTTCTTTTGTAAAGTTCAAGGTCATATTTGATGGCTTTACGCCACGGCTTTTCGCCTTTTTCTACCATTTAGAGCTCACTTTCTGAGCCCTAACCTCAGAAAAAATTTCAAAAAAAAGAGGCGACCAGACCGTTTTGTGGTCCAATCGCCCCATGGGTATTCTGTTGTAGGTATTTTAGCAGGCAGTTTTGAGTGGGGCGCATCCACAAGCTGCAAGATAGACGTTGACTTGCTCGATACCGTCTTTGTAATGGCCCGTCAGAATCATCTGATAGACCGTATTCCTTTGATTGTTAAAGTCCAGTGTGATTCCACACATTCTCAATAAATCACTGCTGACCATCGGCGGAAGCCGCAATGCCACCGAAATGGCAACGACTTGTTCTGCGCTTGCCTCCTGACCCGCACGTAGCCGCTTCACTGTGGACACAGAGAGTCCGGACTCAGACTCCATCTTCTCTACAGACATATCCCGGTCGTTCATCAGCAGCTTTAGAGCGTCTCCGAACTCAAGTTTTGCAATCATCTTCCGTATTGCCATGGACCACTGAACCTCTGCCATAAACTCATCTGGCGCAGCCATCCCCTGCTCAGCAGTATTCTGGCGGCAAACCGAGTTGACATTGACGGATGCCGCTTTGGTATCGGTATTCTTATGTACAGCGGATGCCACCTCGGTTCACCTCCTTCGCTGAAAATTTTAATAAAAAAAGACCGGAGCAAATTCAGATTTCAAGTTGCTTACGCATTACTTGTTTCTAAATTTACTCCGGTCTTATGTATTTCCGTTTCCGTACTCATTGACCGGATGTGTATTAGCCAGACATTTTATAGTCTTATCAGCAAGTAGACGCACTTCAACCTTACAGTAGTGTTTTAGTATTGAATTAAGGACCGTTTAGTTATAACTCCTCAATAATTGTGCGCTGACTGCCTCCAACAATCGCGGCACTCTACTAAAAACCTATGTAATGTCTCTTGCTGAGACGTCATTCAGAAGGATTCTTTTAACTGAACAACATGACTATCTTTGTCTGGTAATACACCTCCACGTTACAAATTATTATCTTTTCAATAGAGCCTTTCAGGCTATTATCACATCTATAATATAGCAGTCAAAACTCTATTTGTAAATAGGAGCAGCCACTTTTCATCGAAGCGACCAGAAACAAGCTGGAAAACTGTGTATTCTGCCAATTCCGGTCCTATAAACGCAAATAAGCCGGAATAGACTCCTAAAATCCGAAAAATTTTCAGATTGCTTTGAAGTCTACCCCGGCTTACTACGCATTCGAGCAGCACCAAACAGGCAGCAGTTTAGTTTTTGACTGACTCACACGGTTCTCCGATGAGCCAAGTGTTCTAATTCACATCCGCTTCTTCTCATTCTCGTCCTCAAACTTGAGGCAGGGTCCAACGCAGCACTGGGCTGCCAAATCATCTAAGTACTCATAGGCTTGTACCTTTCCATTCTTCACATACGCTACCGCTTTACGGCCATTGACCATTGCCCGGATTGCAAGTAGCATCCGTTTACCTTTGGTCGTATAAATGCCATAATCCACACTCATGTTTCCCTGCCTCTTATCCCAATTTAGTCTCTTTTAAAGATTGATGCCTCTGTTCCATCAACTCTTGGAATACAGAATTCTTCCACAACGCATCGACTTTGTGCGTTTATCAAAATCACAGAAAAACAGTCCCGTACCTTTATACCTGAATACACCTTGACCGCCTGCTGAAACATATCTTTATGGTCTACAACAACTGATATCTTTACACCTGCATCCTTTGGGCTATTCATGTAAGCTAGTGCAAATAGTTTTTCTAGTGCCTTATATGCGGCGGCCACTTTACCAGTGTGATATGACTTACAATCGAAGAGCCATGTGTCGATGCCGTAGCTTTTTAACGCATCTGTTTTTATTGCATAATCACCGTAATAGTGTTTCAATGAGGACCAGTAGGCTTTTTCAGACGTAATAAGCTCAACCGTATATCCATTTAATATAATTTCATTTAAAATTATTTGTCTACTTGTTTCCATCATTCGTATTTCATAGTCAACGATGTTATACGTCTGACGGAAAGCCTGTTTATTTATGTGACTAAGATGGCCGAACTTGCTTGTTGTCACTATAACTCTATCGGAACGATTAAACTTGTGCTCACCTTCAAGCGCACTACCAGCCTCTTCTATAGTGCTGTCCGCAATCTCAGGAACCATTTTAATCAATCCGTTAGCTGCAAGCAAATCTTCAAGTGTAACTCCACTCTCCGGCACCGCATTCTCGGAAATTGCAAGGATTATTTCATCAGAGCATACGGTTTCCGTTTTCATATTTATAATACGAGAAATAGTAGAAGTGTTCACTCCACATTTGTTAGCAAACTTCTTCATAGTCATATTTCCCTTAGCTGCCAAAACCAGTTGACTCAATGCCTCAGTGTCAGCTCTTTTGGATCTGGCATACTCCGGAAACAAATCCACTGCCTTTTTTCTGCCCACTTATATCACCACCTTTAAATCTATTATATTTGAAAATTGCATATCTGCCAATGCTATGCAATCAATCAAATGCTTTGCATTTTATAGAATTATGCAAATATATACTTTTTGCTTGACAACTTGCGTGTTGTGAACTACTATTTCTGCGCTGTCTGCCATTACTGCTTTGAGGCAGAGTCGCTGCCCGACCGCTGCCCAGACTGCGGCAAAACGGTCTATCAGAACAGACCTGCCATTCGCCTGGCAACCGAGAAAGAAGTGCAGGATCTTCTCCGAGCCCGGGATGAGGAATGGGAATAACCATAACTGTAAATGAGCCGTGTGTCCAACTCCCTACCGGAGAAGGACACACGGCTCATCATTTTTGACTTAGAAGCTCAGAATGCTCGACAATCCTATGCCGCCACTTGGGACAGTAAATCAGACCCTCTTTCTCTCAAATAGTCGTTCACCTCATCAACCGACCTCATATACATACAGCTAAGAACCATTAAATATGCTTGCTGCTCTCTGGTCGCAGCCAAGCTAAAACCTGCTTTTCCTATGAGCTTAAATGAAAGCCACGGTGGGAGGTGCATAGCAACACACAGTGCCACTACATTTTTCTCTGAATAGTGTTTGACCTTTCCGGTTCTGTAGCGGCCAATCGTTGACTCAGACACTTTTGATTCATAAGCCAGTGCCTCTTTCGTGAATCCAGAAAGTCTCATTACATAGCAAAGAGCCTTGGGGAAGCTGTTCGGCATATCATTTAGCACCTCAGCTTCCTTCTTTGCCCTTTCAATTTCAGGCAATGTTCCCTCTGGATCTATAATATGATAGTAGTTTCCGATTGCATCGAAGTGTTCTTTAGCACGGGAGAGCATTCAAATCCCTCCCACGTCCGAAACTACTCAAGGTAGCCTCAAACGTGGGCGGAACAGGCAGTGCGATGCTCATTGGGTCAAGTGATGTGCTCGCCAATGTTCGACTGCTGTTTTTTATCCTGCAAAGCCAAAGTGTGCGCAACTTTGCTGGAACTCTATTGCTTTTCATCTTCTTTAGGAGTTTGATGTACTTCCGCATCCGCTCCAACTCCGCAATTCTTTCATAAAGCCACTGGGAATGCGGATAGTCTTCAAGCGAGTTATCACCAGAATCCAACAACTGTTGAATTTCCTTGGTGATTCGGGTATTCATCCGATTCAATGTTGCTTTTGAAGCTTTTGTGATAGCCTCAATAAGCTTGTCCAGATTGAGCTCGAATTTCTCGCTATGACAAATGATGTGCATTTGTACACTCACCTGCCCTTTACAAGTAGTACGGTAAACCGTCATCTTTATTATATCACATTCCATCTTAAAACAAAATATGTCTCGTGGCCTTATCGCCTCGTCATCTTCTCCTTGACCTTGTCTGGCACATCGATCAGGCCAAATCGGTAGAACATCCCATAGATATACGACACACCCCGGATATCTCCCAGCGCCTTGGGTCGGTCCACCACCTCTCCGATTTTACCAATATTGTGATACGCCAGCATCACGGAACTCCATGCAAGGCTCTTGCTGCCCTCTCTACGGTCGATCCACAGTTCCTTGGTGAATTCATCTCCCCTGCCCTTTTTCAGCGTATATGTAAAGGACAAGCCGGACATCGTCTTGAACTTGTATCCCCGAAAAGCCACCACACACTTCCAGAGGTTCTCTTCGCATGGATTTTTCTTCAAGGCAGTGACGGCTCGGTAGTGGCGTTGCCGCTCTGCCCCGGCACTGATATTCTCTGCTTCAGCGTCTTCCGGGAAGTACACGCCTTTCTCATATGGCAGATAAGAGGTCACAGAGGGACGGGACAGATGCAGAGCAATCATGGTAGAGGACACGGCGGTCTTATAGTCCTGCGTGGTGCGGAAGGACTGGAACGTCTGCTGCACGGCATCGGCGATGTCTGACTGGTAGACTCCCGCCGTGATGAGGAGCTTGCGTACCTTAATGGGGTTCAAGGAGAGATCTTCGGCTATGGCTTGCAAGCTCATGTTGTTCTTGTAGAGAGCCACGGTAGCATCCATCAGGTCAGTCAGATTCTTCTCCGCACTGTACTCCGGCTTAACTAGCTTACGAACGGAGCTTTGTGTCTTAGCCACGGGATATTCCTCCTTTCTATTTTCGTCACAAACTATATAACGAATTCTAAAAATAGCCGTGTGAACTTCTAGAGTTCCGTGTCCACACGGCTAGTATGCTTACTTCAGCCTGGCTCTGTTCAACTTATCGTCATCAATTTCACGCCCAGATTCATTGACATAATGCCATTTTGCGATCTCAATGTTTAAATTTTCAATATCTTTCTTAACTTCAGTATCGGCCATATATTTGCTCATTTCTTTGTTTAGAAACTCATTGATTTTCCTCGCAAAATCAATATAATTGTTTACTCTGTAGGTGTCAATCAGCTCCGCTTTCTTTGATGACACATACAAATCACGATGTGAGTATATTTCCCCAAATAAGTCTGTGGATTTTGTCAGATGATGGATAACTTCAAAAAAATAAAAATCCCTAACATACGGCTTATCTGCTAAAGAATACTTCCCCATATAACTCTCGCAAATCAAAAGACCGTCACAGGCTATATTATCAAAACTATCAATCATTTTCTGTTTTGCTTCGTCAACAATATACTCTTCTCTGCCGGATTCCTTTCTTCGAATTCTTCGGAAACGAGCTATTTTATTGACTACACATGAAATAATGAAAAATAGTATAATCAGTCCAGCAATATACATAATCTTAAGTATGTTCTCTGTGCATTTTAGGTTATCACCAAACAAAGACACAATAAATATATCTACTAGACTTGCGGTAAAGTAGCCCAATAACTCTCCATGGTTATCTTGAATGCTACTTTCTATCTTCTGTAAATCTCTGTTCAAGTAGTACCTAAACAGCTCTAGATTTTTATGACTGTTTGGATCAAAATCATTACTCATGAATTATCTCCCACTTTAATGGTAATATCTTTCAATTCATCAGCTAAGTCAAGCACTTTTTGTCTTTCACCTTTGCGTGCCGCTTTGATTGCCTCAAACTGGTCTGGGATCAATATCTCTCTATATACAGTGCTGTTACACTTTTTCAAAAAAGAACTTACGTATTCCTCCTGCTCCGTCTCACGTAACTTGTTGATTATCTTTTTTATAATCGCAGCAGTTGTGTACGGAATTTTAAACCAATACCCGTTCCCATGTTTTACCTTTTTCCGTAGGATTTTCACTTGTCGTTTAGAAATTCCCAATGCATCAGATATATACACCACTCCTTTATGGTAATCGCTGTTTTTTGATTCTTTGTCTCCATACAGCCTACCAATAAGAGATAATGCTACAGCATAATTTAAATTGTAGTATTTGTATTTCATCCACCCACAGCCAAAATAATGTGGGCCAAAAGCCATAATATCATCAAAATCCAATTTAGATGCTTCTGCTAGAATAACGTTCTGTTCATTATCAGTATATCCAGCCATTTTAAGTTTATTCCTCGCCTTTCTATTGTATTCTGAAAAATAACACGACAAGATTCAATATAATATACCAGCTTTACTTCGACCGTTGTGAGCAACATCTCGTGTGGTCAAAATTCGACAATGCCGAGGAAAAATTCATCGAATGGAATGGCATAGAGCCAGAGGACGATGAAGATGAGGGGGATGACAGCTATAGTGGACTACTAAGCTATCCCCCTGGCCAGCCATGCTCCCACAGCCGCCACCCCCGAAATGTTAAAAATAAATTTCAATCTCTCCAGAACAGGTCTCTCATGTAGAAATTCTCCTAAACATCGTCCATGCAGCTATCGTAGCGGTTAGCGTTCATCCCTCTTGGCACGCCCTAAATCCGTAATTTTATAAACAGGCTCCCCAAGATCATTTTTCCTGACTTCAAAAATATACTTATTTTCGATGCATTTATCAATCAATTCTTCTGAAAAGTTCTTTGACATCAAAAATGACCGACTTGCCGATCCACCTCCAGCAGAAACCATCAAGAGAATCGAATAATAATTATTAGTCATGATGCTACCCTCTCAAAATTAAACAATACCGGCTCTGCATCTTAGCCACAATCACTTGTGTTGCCTGCCGCTCACCGCGTAGAGGTGTGCAAAGTTTCGAGCAGCAAAGCTGTGAGGTGCAAATCCTCACAGCCCAATATTTCTGAAAATTTCCGATTTTATATTACTCTTTTGCAAGTCGTTTTGCAATACACAAGCCAGCTAAAGTTCCCAGCGTGTTGAACAACACATCGTTGACATCTGCCATTCCACGTCCGGTCAAGTACTGTAGTGCTTCGCAGAACACGGACAATGCGAAGCCAATAGCGACTATCTTCTTGCCTTTCCGCTTCCACTGCCAGCTTGTTGTTCCATATGGCATATAGAGGATCAGGTTTAGCAAGTTGCCCGCCCATACGCCCGCATTCGGCCACAGCTTCAAATGAAGGCAGACACTCTCGTTGTACCCCAGCGCACGGCGCAACAGCGTGATATTGAGGATCAGAAAGACACAGTATACCGGCGGGAGGCTGGGATGCTCTTTGCGGTTGTGCCATGCAATCGTACCCAACAGTGCCAAGAGGATGATTTCCGAGAGCGACAAGTTTGCAGATATGGCGTAGTGAATCTGGCTCAGTAGTTCTCTCAAACTCCGTAACCCCGGCTCTTGATGGTCTCCACAACTTCATCTACATATTTCTGGCAGGTGTCGTGGTCAGGAGCTTCCACCATAACGCGGACAACCGGCTCCGTGCCGGACTCACGCACGAGAATACGACCAGTGTCGCCCAGTGCCTCTGCCACTTTATTCACATCCACCTGCACAGCCTCATCAGCCTGTGCGGCCTTCTTGTCGGTCACACGGACATTTTCCAGAACCTGCGGGTAGATCTTCAGCGGCTCAGCCAGCTTGCTCATGGGGACCTTCTTTGCCAGCATGACCTCCATCATCTTCAGGCTGGTCAGGATACCATCACCGGTGCTGGCGTACTTGGAGAAGATGATATGACCACTCTGCTCGCCACCAATACGGCAGCCGTTCTTAGCCATATACTCGTAAACATACTTGTCGCCCACAGCGGTCTTGGCGTAGCCGATCCCCTTCTCATCAAAAGCCTTATACAGGCCAAAGTTGGACATGACCGTGGTAACGACGGTATTGGTCAGCAGCTTGCC
>ERZ1026858.502-NODE-502-length-21163-cov-22.170599_pt1 | contig 21163 bp, 15 predicted proteins | sample MGYA00380159_ERZ1026858 | MGnify/ENA primary metagenome ERZ1026858 (study PRJEB33269, sample SAMEA4719795) | human gut metagenome | biome: human-associated habitat; feature: organic feature; material: feces | place: Cameroon | collected 2013-10 ...
AAAACGATGAAGCAACCAAAAAGAGGGTGTGTCTTGGACTTTTGACACACCCTCTCATATTTTCGATAAGCTCGCCCTTATGGCGTTCTTGACTTCTTTTTCAATTCCAGTTTCGGAATCTTGACTTTCTGTCCGGCTTTCAACTTGCCGGAACCATTGAGAGCCTCAACGTAACACTCCATTCCCGGACCGAAATAACGCTTACTGATGGCTTCTATGGTCTGACCTTCTCGGGCAGTAACCACCTCAGCTACACCCACAATGCGATAGGCACCCGTGCGGACACGAGCATCCTGATCGTATTTGGCAGATGCATGGGCGGCAGCTTTTTCGGCTTGCAGCTTCTTAGCCTCAGCAGCTTTCTTTGCCTCTGCAGCTTTCTTTGCCTCAGCCAACTTCTTGGCATCAGCCCGCTTATTCAATTCAGCCAGCTTCTTAGCCTCAGCATCTTTCTGCTGCTTAGCGGCAAGAAGAGAATCCTTCTTATCAGCCTGCTTGCCATCAGCCTCAGCCATTTTCACGGCTTCGCTAGCCTGCGCCATTCTGATGCTATCTTCTATCGCCTTCTTTCTCATGATTTCTTCCTGCGAAAGAGGCGCCGGAGTTGGTTTAGCTGCCTTGTTGCCCTGATGGAAGTTGTCCAGTTGCAATGCGAGATGGTCGCGCTGCGCTGCCATCTTACCATAATTAAAGGCAAACCAACCGATGCCGCCAATCAAGGCTACGATGATGAAGCAGGCAACTATTACCAGATAACGAGGAATCACTACACCCTTTTCGGTAGATTCAAAAGTATCGTAAGACTCTGAATCTTCGGATGTTTCTGAATCGGATGCACAAGCTGATTCAACTACAGGTTCTGAATCTGGAGCTGATATTTGCTCAGGCTCAGGTGTTGGCTCAAGGGTTGGCTCAGGTGTAGACTCAGGCACAAGTGTTGGCTCATCCTCATCCTTCATTTCCTTAACCGACTTTTCTACGATAGTTTCTGTTATGATTTCAGGAGAAGCATCATATTGAGGTTCAGATTCGCCTATTACAACGACCTTATCGCTCACGGATGGAGCTTCTGATTCATCCAGGAAATCAATCACATCTGAAGTTTCAGAAGTGTCTGATATTTCAGAAGTATCTGAAGTTTCAGAAGTGTCTGAGATTTCAGAAATACCAGTTGCTTCTGAAGTTTCCTCTGATGTTTCAGAACCATCCAATGGTTCAGGAATCTCCTCAGCCTCATCCATCTGCTGATTCTCAGCCAGCTGTTCTTCTGCCTCAAACTTCCTGTCTATTTCATCAAACTCTACCCCGTCGTTCACCACCACGGTCTCAAACTGGGCAAACGGCTTGTTGATGATTTCCTTGAGAATCGTATCCGGGGTAAAGGAGATCTTATCTCTTCCCTCAATGACGATACGCTCGCCGGTGTTGACATCCACGCTCTCACGATCCTTCACAGTAGTAACCTTGAAGGTTCCAAGCCATTTCATCTTTACCTGCTTGTCAGCCTGGAGCCCTTCATTGACTACATCAAACATCTTTCTGATGAACAACTCGGCATCCTGCTGACTGATACCCGTTTTCTCAGCCAGCTTCTGTGCCAAGACTGTCAAACTGTTCTTACTCATAAGCTTCTCCTCCATTCTTTAGCTTCTCCTTGACGGCAGCAACAGGACGAAAGCCGAGCACCAGTTTAGGCGGAACCAGCTGTCGCTTCCTGGTGGTAGGATTCACCACCACGCGCTCTAGGCGCTTCTTCACCTCGAACGTACCAAAGTTGGGGATGGAGACCATTTCCCCTTCCTCAAATTCAGCAATCATGGCGTCTATCACCTTGCGCACCATCTTCTGGGTGTCGTCTTGCGAATAACCCGTCTGCTGAGCCAGTTCTGCTATATAGTCCTTATTGTTCATCTTCTGATTCTTTAATTATAATTTTATCTCACTACTTCGCCATACAGGTCGAACACCTCGCTGCTGGTAATCTTTACCTTGTAAAAACTGCCCACACGCAAGCGATGGTCAGTTGCCTTGATAAGCACCTCCGGGTCAACCTCTGGCGAACAGAACTCCGTTCTGCCGATATAGTAATCACCTTCCTTGCGGTCGATAACCACCGGCATCGTAAGTCCCACCTTGCCAGCCTCAACCTCGGCACTAATGTCCTGCTGCAGAATCATCAGTTCGTCCAATCGGCGCTGCTTCACATCGGCAGGAACATCATCCTCGTAGTTCTTGGCACTATAGGTTCCCTCCTCCTCAGAATAGGCGAAGGCACCCATGCGCTCAAAACGCTGTTCACGCACAAAGTCGAGCAGCTCGTGGAAATCCTCCTCTGTCTCGCCAGGGAAACCTACCATCAGCGTGGTGCGGATGTGGATGCCCGGCACGCGGTTGCGGATGATGGTGAGCAGGTCGAGCGTCTCCTGCTTGGTTACGTGGCGATGCATGCGGGAAAGCATGTGGTCGCTGATGTGCTGCAGGGCGATATCGAGATACTTGCATACGTTTGGTTTCTCGCGCATCACATCGAGCAGATCGAGCGGGAACTGGTTTGGATAGGCGTAATGCAGACGAATCCACTTAACGCCTGGGATGTCGGCCATCTCGCTGATGAGTTCGGTGATATGATGCTTGCCATCGATATCCATGCCGTAGTAGGTAAGTTCCTGAGCGATGATCTGAAACTCCTTCACGCCGTCGGCAACCAGTTCGCGCACCTCGTTCAGGATGTCTTCCTTAGGACGGGAAACATGCTTGCCCGTGATGATAGGAATGGCGCAATAGGCGCAGCGGCGGTCGCAGCCCTCAGAAATCTTGATGTATGCATAGTGGTGAGGGGTGGTAAGATGGCGGCGCTCGTTGCTGGCAGGCACTTCAGCCTTACCCAGCTCCTTGAGCAGTTCCTTGTAGTTGAACTTGCCGTAGAACTTATCCACCTCAGGCATCTCTGCCTCCAATTCCTTCTGATAGCGCTGTGAGAGGCAACCCATCACATAGAGCTTGTTGAGGCGTCCCTCTTCCTTAGCCTGGATAAATTCGAGGATGGTGTCGATGCTTTCCTGCTTGGCATCCTCGATGAAGCCGCATGTGTTGATGACGGCTATCTCGCCCTGAGGGCGCTTTGAATCGTGCACACAATGGTAGCCGTTCGCCTCAAACTGCTTCATCAACAGCTCACTGTCGACCAGGTTTTTCGAACAGCCCAAAGTTATGATATCTATCTGGTTCTTTTTCATTCACCTATACCTTATTATATATACTAATCTGATTCCCGTTTCTTTTCATGCACATTGCATCCGAAATCTACTTTGATTTCTTGAACAGGGAATCAACGAATTCCTTCTTGTTGAAGAGCTGCATGTCTTCCATGCCCTCGCCCAATCCGATGTACTTCACCGGAACCTTGAGCTGGTCGGAGATACCGATAACCACGCCGCCCTTGGCTGTGCCGTCGAGCTTGGTGATGGCAAGAGATGTGATGTTGGTAACAGCGGCAAACTGCTTAGCCTGCTCGAAGGCATTCTGCCCCGTACTGCCATCCAACACGAGCATCACCTCGTCTGGCGCCTCAGGCATCACCTTCTTCATCACCTCCTTAATCTTCTTCAGCTCGTTCATCAGGTTCACCTTGTTATGCAATCTTCCTGCAGTATCGATGAGCACCACGTCGGCACCGTTTGCCTTGGCACTCTGCAGGGTGTCGAAAGCCACGCTTGCAGGGTCGGAACCCATCTGCTGCTTCACCACCGGAACACCCACACGGTCGCCCCAGATGGAAATCTGCTCCACGGCTGCGGCACGGAAGGTATCGGCAGCACCCAGGTAAACCTTCTTGCCAGCCTTCTTAAACTGGTAGGCGAGCTTACCGATGGTAGTAGTCTTGCCTACTCCATTTACGCCCACCACCAGGATAACGTATGGCTTGTGGTCGGAAGGCAAGTCCCAATTCTCATTGTCATCGCTATGGTTCTCTTCCAGGAGACTGGCGATTTCCTCTCTTAAGATTCTGTCGAGCTCCGAGGTAGAAACATACTTGTCACGAGCCACGCGCTCCTCGATGCGATGAATAATCTTCACCGTAGTCTCTACGCCTACATCCGATGTGATGAGCACCTCTTCGAGGTCGTCGAGCACATCGTCATCAACGGTAGACTTACCAGCCACCGCACGAGCTAATTTGCTAAACACACTCTCCTTGGTTTTTTCAAGTCCTTTATCGAGAGTTTCTTTCTTTTTGTTGCTGAATAATCCGAATAATCCCATAATTATAGCTATATTTTTTGCAAAGATACAAAAAAAAACGAAAGCATCGGTACATTTTTTGGAAAAAACACCAAAAAAAGCACCGATGCATGCTATTTATTCCTTTATAGACTGTTTTTATAGGCTATTATTGAGTGCCATCAAGGCAAGAACAGCCTCATTATATTCATTAATGACCTCCGCCTGCTTCAACCGCATATCTATCGCCTCCTGCAAGGCGCTGGCGTATTCCATATAACTGATTTCACCATTCTCATACTCCAGCGTGCTGAGTCGTTCGATGTCTTTTGCCTTCACCAGATTCTCGCCGCTGTAGTACTCCATGCGCTGGCTGGCATTCTGCAGTCGGCGGTATCCCTGCTGGTAGTCGCGCTCCTTTTCGCGCTGCTCCTGCTGCATCGCCATCTGCGCCATCTCGCGGTCTTTCTGTGCCGCCTTCACCTTCGCCTTGGTGGCTCCGAAGAAGATAGGCACGCCCACGGTTACCTCGAAACCGAAGAAATTGCCCTCGGTGAAGCGCTGGCGGTTGATGTGATAAGGGTCCCAACTGTCGATGAGCAACTGCGAGCGAAGAGCCAGCGAGAGCGATGGCGCATAGCCCGTCTTGGCACACTTCACTTCCTTGTCGAGCGCCGTGATGAGATCTTTCTGATATTGCGCATCGGCAGTCTGCTGATAGTTGAAGGCTGCATTCACTGGCGAACGCTGCGAGATGAGAAGATTCCCATCAGGCACCACAGGCGTAGTGGTGTTGAGTAGCGCCATCAGGGCAGTCTGCAGATTCTCAGCCTCGTTCTTCACCTTCGTCATCTCCAGGCGGTTGTCGTTTCTCATGCGATCGGCAGAGAGGAACTCCAACTGTCTCGCCTCGCCCGCCTTGTATCTTTTTCCGGCAACATCGCAATAGCGCTGGATGATGGAATCCTGCTGCTGCAGAATCTGAAGGCGATGGGTCTGATAGAGCATCGCATAGTAGGCACTGGCGATTTCGAGTCTGAGCTGCTGAGAGGTGACGTTCAAACGGCTTTTCTCTGCCTGGGTCTCCGCCTTCAACTGATTGCGGCGGGCTGTGTAGACCGTAGGAAACTCGATGCTCTGCGAGAAGGTGAGTCCGTTGTCGGTATCACCGCTGGATGCCGGATTCTGCGAAAAAGCGATTTCCGTCTTGTCCAGATCCCATGCCGTAGCCTGCATCACCTGCGCCTTTTCAACGGCTTTTCTGCCGGTCTGCAAGGCGAGGTTCTGCTTATCAGCCAGTTCGAAACACTGCTGCAAGGTCATCTTCTCACCGGGGATGCATGCATCGAAGCCCTGGACACCCGATGCGGACGAAAGATGAGTATCCGCCGACAAAGCTTGTCCATGAACCGACAATGGAAGATGAGCTTCTGCCGACAGAGGCAGAAGCAGCATCAGAGAAGCAAGCACTATATTATTCTTATCTAAAAACTTCTTCATAATTATTCTATTCTAACGCTTGGTAAATGTCTTATAGATGGCAGGGAGCACCAGCAGGGTGAGCAGGGTACTCGTGATGAGTCCGCCAATCACCACCGTGGCAAGTGGTCGCTGCACCTCGGCACCATCGCCCTGCGAGAGCGCCATCGGGAGGAATCCCATGGAAGCCACCAGTGCCGTCATCAATACAGGACGCAGACGGAGCATGCAGCTATCTATGATGCGACGATGAATCATCTCACCCGCACCAGTTCCCGCAGTCGCCGGCAACTGGAGCTGTTCCTTCTGCATCTGGTTCATCTGACCGATGAGCACGATGCCGTTGAGCACCGCCACACCGAAGAGGGCGATGAAGCCCACACCTGCCGAAATACTGAAAGGCATTCCGCGGAGCCACAAAGCCCAGACTCCACCTATCGCAGCCAGAGGAATCGCCGAGAACACGAAGAGCGACTCTTTTACATTCTTCACCGTGGCATAGAGCAGCAGCAGGATGATGACCAGCGCTATCGGAATCACCACCATCAGTCGGCGGCTGGCACTCTGCAGATTCTCAAACTCACCACCATAATTATAATAGTAGCCTTCAGGGAGTTTCAGCTTTTCGTCGAGAATCTCCTGGATATCCTCCACCGTGCTTTGCACATCACGCCCCTTCACATTGAAGCCCACGTAGATGCGCCGGGCACCATTCTCATGCGACACCTGTGCCGGAGCTGGCGAATAATCGATATCCGCTACTTGCGAAAGAGGAATATTCGTGCCATCCTTCAGCGGAATACTCAACAGTTCAAGCTGCTCTACATTGCGCTGCGAAGGATCCATGCGGAGCACGATGTCAAACTTCTTGTCGCCCTCGTAGACGGAACCAGCCACGGCACCGGCAAAGGTAGTCTCCAGAACACTGCTGATATCATCCACGCTGACACCGTATGCAGCCATCTTTTCGTGATTGTACTTCACCTGCACCTGCGGCAATCCTGCAACTTCTTCTACAAAGATGCCACTCACGCCCGGCACGCCTTCTATCATCTTCTTCACCTTTCCTGCCTGCTGGGTAAGCACATCGAGATCATCGCCGAAAATCTTAATCGCCACATCCTGCTTGATACCCGTAAGCAACTCGTTGTTGCGCATCTGGATAGGCTGGGAAATCTCTGCCTCCAGACCAGGAATGGCGCTGAGGGTTTCCTCCATCTTCTCCATCAGTTCGGGAGTCGTCTTGGCAGAGGTCCATTCTGCCTTCGGTTTCAGGGCTATCATGATGTCGGCACGTTCCACAGGCATCGGGTCGGTAGGAATCTCAGCGCTTCCGATGCGGCTCACCACCTGCTTGATTTCAGGATATTCCTTCTTGAGCAGTTTTTCAGCCTTGCTGCAGCTCTCCACCATCTGCGAGAGCGACGTACCCTGCGACATACTCATTTCCACAGCGAAATCGCCTTCTTCCAGACTCGGGATAAACTCACCTCCCAGATACTTGAAGCCCACCACGCTGACGCAGAACAAAGCCACGGCTCCCGTGATGACATCCCTGTTGCGGGCAAGCACCCAATCGAGGATAGGACGATACCAGCCCTGCAACTTCTCTATCATCTTATCAGAGAAAGTCTTTCTGTTGTGCACCTTGCGGCTCAACAGGAGCGAACTTGCCATCGGCACATAGGTGAGCGACAGGATGAAGGCACCGAGGATGGCGAAGAACACGGTGAGCGCCATCGGACGGAACATCTTTCCCTCGATGCCCACCAGGGTCATCAGCGGAATGTATACAATCATGATGATGATTTCGCCGAAGGCTGCGCTCTGGCGGATGCGGGAAGCCGAGAAGTGAACCTCCTCGTCCATCTGCTTCTGGGTCAGGGCGAAAGGAACAGCATTTCCCTCTTTTTGACATTGTGCAAGATATGCCGTACGCACCTCGGGCTGCGAGAAATGACCTGTATTAATATGTGTAACCACCGCCTCGACGATGATGACGGCGGAATCGACAATCATACCGAAGTCGATGGCTCCCAATGACATCAGATTGCCGTCGATGCCGAAGGTCTTCATCATGCCGAAGGCAAAGAGCATACTGAGCGGGATGACACTCGCCACCACCAGTCCTGCACGCCAGTTGCCCAGAAAGATGACAAGCACGAAGATAACGATGAGTCCACCTTCGATGAGGTTGCGGGCGATGGTGCCCTCTACTCTATCCACCAGGTTGGTACGGTCGATAAACGGTTCGATGACCACGCCTTCGGGCAGTGATTTCTGAATCTGGCTGATTCGCTCCTTCACGTTTTTGATTACCTCCTGGAAGTTCTCGCCCTTGAGCATGATGGCGATACCTGCCACCACCTCGCCTTCACCATTGCGGGTAACGGCACCGAAACGGGTGGCATGGCCCAACTGAACCTTTGCCACGTCGCCCACCTTAACTGGCGTTCCATCCACCGTCTTCACCGTGATGTTGGCAACATCCTCCAGATTCTTTACTACACCGATGCCACGGATGTAATACTGATTGGAATTCTGCTCAATGTAGCTGCCGCCCGTATTGGCATTGTTGCGCTGCAAGGCATCAAATACCTCGCTTACGGAAACGCCGCTGGCGTTGAGCTGGTCGGTATTGATAGCCACCTCATACTGCTTGACATAGCCGCCCCAACCGCTTACCTCAGCAACGCCCGGGGTTCCGGAAAGCTGTTTGCGCACAATCCAGTCCTGCATGGTTCTGAGCTGGGTGAGCGAGTATTTATGCTCGTATCCCTCCTTGGCACGAATGGTATAGTGGTAGATTTCGCCCAATCCGGTGGCGATAGGTCCCATCTCTGTCTCGGTGTTCTTAGGCAGTTCTTTCTCCAACTGTTCCACCACCTGACTCACCTGCGAACGTGCCCAATAGATATCGGCGGCATCGTCGAAGACAAGCGTGATAACCGAGAGTCCGCTTCTTGAAATGCTTCGGCGTTCCTGGATGCGGGGGATATTGGCAAGTGCCATCTCTACAGGAGTGGTTACGTATTGCTCCACCTCCTGGGCTCCCAGCGAAGGAGCCTGCGTGATGACCTGCACCTGATTATCGGTAATATCTGGAGTGGAATCGAATGGAAGATGCACCAGCGACCAGACACCCCATATCGCCAGGGCTATAGAAAGTACTCCAATCACCAGTTTATGGCGAATGGAATAAGTAATAAGTTTCTGAAACATAAGCTACCCTTTCTTAATGCGCATGCTCACCATGTTCGCCTGTAAGCGAAGCCAGATAATAAGCGTTCTCGGTTACAATCTTCTTGCCGGCAGCCCCATCCTTGCCTTTGAGTAGATGGTCGCATAGCTTCACCTCAGTATATTTACCATCCGAAGCACCTGTGGTTACCTCATGGCGGGAGAAGCTGTAGTTACCCTTGCTGGGAGCTCCATTGAGGGCGAAGACATACTGCTTTCCATCGCTGCTCACGATAGCCTGGGATGGCAAAGCGAGGCACTGCTGGCTGCCTGTAGCTATCTTTCCGCTTACATACATGCCAGCAAAAAGCTTTCCGCCATGGGTGTTGCCTGAAGAAGAATGCAGATAACTCTTCACACTTGCAGCATCCAACTTTACGTGAACTGCAACGGCTTTCGTGTTATCGTTAAAGTATTGGTTCATGCCATAAACGGTGCCTGAAAGTTTCACGCCAGGCTGATTGGTCAGGTTCAGGGTCACACGATTGCCCACCTTGATCTTCGCCAAATCCTTCTCGAAGACATTGAGGTCGCATTCCACAGCCTGGGTGTTTCTAATCTTCATCAGAGGAGTCTGCATATCAGCATAACTGCCCAGACTGGCAGTCATCTCGCTCACGATGCCGGAGATAGGTGCACGCAAAGGGAACGCTGTGGTAAACTTGCCTTTGGCTACAGCGGCAGTAGAAATGCCCATCTGTGCCAACTGGCGACCAATGCCCAACATGTTGGCATGAGCCACATGGTAATCCTTCTGAGCCTGCTGCAGGCTGCGCTTGATGCCGGCGCCATTATGAGCAAGCAGCTTCTGGCGCTCCATATCAATTCGGGCAAGTTCACACTCCTTGGCAGCCGAATAGTACTCACGCTGCAGACTCACCACATCGGTATTCTCAACAGTGGCAACCACCTGACCCTTGTGTACAAACTGTCCTTCCTTAACTGAAATGCTTTTCACGATGCCTCCCATGAGCGAAGCCACATCGCCCATTGCCTGTGCACGCAGTACGAGCGAACCCTTCGCATCAATGGTGGCATCCATCTCACGCTCCACAGCCTCGCCCATCTTCAAATCCACGGTGCTGACCTGCTTGGCTGTCAACGGAATATGATCAAAATCTACTTCTTCATGCTCATGTTCCTCATGCGCATGAGCCTCAGAACCGGTCTGTTTCGCAAAGAAAGCGAATCCAGCCCAGGCAATCGCCGTAACGGCGACAATCAAAATTATTCTTTTCATGCTTGTTTTTTTCCTTCTATTTTATAATTCTACGCTACAGTTTCACACTACGAATCTTATCAAAAATCCGTTGGCAAAAGTACACAGAAAATCTTGCAACTCAGTTGCATTCGAATCTTCAAACCGATTTTTGCAACCAAGTGGCAAACTTGTAAAATCATAAAATAGAAGGAGGTCCCCGCCTGCTATAGCCAGCCGCCAGTTCCTCAGCAAGAAGAGGAGCTGCCACATGCTGCCATCTCACAGAAATGAGTGAGAGACGAAGGAGGATTAAAAGAGAAGAACAAGACAGCACCACAAACTGATGGCTCTCATCTACCAGCAACTTGCGGATGCCCTTCACCACCTTGGCATTGGTGACAAAATGATGCATCTGATGCACACGGCAGTTTCCACGGTCGGTATTCGACTCCTGGTCATGATGATCGGTATGCTCATCATTGATGTTACCATCTTCCTGGCACTGTTCCTGAACCATACAGATACGGTCCATGTGGTGATGATGACTCACCACCGTGGATAGAAGCACCGTAATGGTGGCTATCCAAAGACTGAATATGTATAGGGTTCTCTTGCTCATTCTTGCTGCAAAGTTACGAGTTTTACGGCAAAAATCCAAAGAAATCATCATAAAACGCGATATAAATTCTTAAAAAAGATAAAAGGTAGTACCCAAATGCACCAAGACGAACGTAATTACTTTAAAATTTCGTAACTTTGCATCAAAAATAGATAGTGATAACATGAAAAAAGTATTATTAATTTTCCAACTACTACTAACAGTAGTCTTGGCCAACGCTCAGATGCTGAACCCCGTGAAGGTGACCAGCACTTTGAAGACCAACGGGTCAGCGGAGGCAGAAATCGTATTTAGTTGTAAGATTCATCCAGGATGGCATGTCTATTCTACTGGCCTAGGCGCAGATGGCCCTATCTCCGCCAGTTTCAACGTCAACAAGATGGAGGGTGCCGAACTGGTTGGCAAGTTAAAGGCAAGGGGAAAGGAGATTTCCACCTTCGACCCGCTCTTCGAGATGAAGTTGCGCTACTTCGAAGGAAGTGCTACCTTTGTTCAGAAGATCAAGTTCACCAAGCCAACGTATGTCATTGATGCTTACTTGGAATATGGTGCCTGCAGCGAGCAGAACTGTCTGCCACCAAGCGAGGCTAGCATCAAGAAGAGCGGCACTTCTCCTGCCGTAGATGGCAAGGAGGCTGCAAAGGACAATGCTGCAGACGCCAACAAGGTTGACGCAGCAGCGCTGGCTAAGGCACAGGCCGACTCCCTGGCAAATCTTGCCAATGCAGAGAAAGTGGACAGCACAGCCACTATCGATCCTGCCTTTTCTGTAGCCGTAGATAGCGATGATGCAAAGGCATGGTGGAAACCTGTGGTGAAGGAGTTGCAGGCATTCGGCGGCAACAACGATATCGCAAGCCACGGCATCCTATATATCTTCATCATCGGATTCGTGGGCGGTTTGCTCGCACTCGTGATGCCTTGCATCTGGCCTATCATCCCGATGACCGTGAGCTTCTTCCTGAAACGTGCCAAGAACGACAAGAAGAAGGGTATCCGTGATGCCATCACCTACGGATTGAGCATCGTGATTATTTATCTGGTCCTCGGTCTTGCCGTTACAGCCATTGCCGGTCCAAGCACCCTGAATGCCTTGAGTACAAGTGCTGTATTCAACATCATTCTCTTCCTGCTCCTGGCTATATTTGCATTCTCCTTCTTCGGATGGTTCGAAATCAAGTTGCCAGACAGTTGGGGAAATGCCGTAGACAGCAAGGCTTCCAGCACCACAGGTCTGATTTCCATCTTCCTGATGGCATTCACCCTCGTACTGGTCAGCTTCTCCTGCACCGCTCCTATCATCGGATTGCTGCTGGTTCAGACGGTAACATCCGGCGACTGGCTCGCTCCTACCGTGGGTATGTTTGGTTTCGCCCTGGCTCTCGCCCTTCCATTTACCCTCTTCGCCCTCTTCCCATCCTGGTTGAAGTCGGCTCCAAAGTCAGGTTCATGGATGGAGACCATCAAGATTGTGCTTGGTTTCATTGAGCTCGCCTTCTCATTGAAGTTCCTGAGCGTTGCCGATCTGGCTTACGGCTGGCACATTATGGACCGCGAGGTGTTCCTCTCACTCTGGATTGTCATCTTCGGTCTCTTGGGTCTCTACCTCATCGGTAAGCTCAAGTTCCAGGTAGATGCCATCGGTGGTGACATCAACAAGCCAATGCCTGTAGCATGCATCATGCTGGGTCTCTGCTCTCTGGCATTCTCAGTATATATGATTCCAGGTCTCTGGGGTGCACCATGCAAGGCTGTCAGCGCTTTCGCTCCACCAATCAACACCCAGGATTTCAACCTCAACAACAAGACCGTGGAATCTGAGTACAAGGACTACGAGACGGGTATGGCCGCAGCCAAGGCAGCAGGCAAGCCTGTGCTCATCGACTTCACCGGTTTCGGTTGCGTGAACTGCCGCAAGATGGAGGCTTCCGTATGGACAGACCCATCAGTGGCTGACAAACTGACAAAGGACTACGTGCTCATCTCACTCTATGTAGACGACAAGACCCCATTGCCACAGCCAATGGAAGTAGAGTTCAACGGCGAGAAGCGCACCCTTCGCACCATCGGTGACAAGTGGAGCTACTTGCAGGCAAGCAAGTTTGGCGCCAATGCCCAGCCTTTCTACGTAGCTGTAGACAACGAGGGAAACCCTCTTACCGGTTCGTTCGGCTTCAAGGAAGACGTAAGTGCTTACCTCGATTTCCTGAACAAGGGTTTGGATCAGTATCGTAAATAATATTAAAACAAACATATCGGAAGCGAGGATGGCATATTATTTGCTACCTCGCTTTCGTCATTTTAATCAGAAAATGACATGCATGGAGACAATGACATGCATGGAGTAAATAAACTGCATTGAAAATATCAACAAATAATATAAGTATGAACACAAAAGAAGTTCCAGTCCTGCTTTTGACAGGCTATCTGGGCAGCGGCAAGACAACCCTGCTCAACAAGATTTTGGCAAATAAGAAAGGTATCAAGTTCGCTGTCATCGTAAATGATATCGGCGAGGTGAACATTGATGCGGCACTGATAGAGAAAGGTGGCGTGGTAGGTCAGAAAGACGATTCGCTCGTTTCCCTGCAGAACGGTTGCATCTGCTGCACCCTGAAGATGGACCTCGTAGAGCAGTTGAAGGAAATCGTAGACATGAAGCGCTTCGACTATATCGTGATTGAGGCAAGCGGTATCTGCGAACCAGCTCCAATCGCGCAGACCATCTGCTCCATCCCATCCCTCGGTCCTCAATACATCAAGAACGGAATCCTGCGCCTCGACAGCATCGTTACCGTGGTAGATGCCCTCCGCATGAAGGATGAATTTGCCAATGGTTCCGACCTGATGAAGCAGGATATCGACGAGGAAGATCTGGCTTCACTCGTTATCCAGCAGATGGAGTTCTGCAACATCATCCTGCTGAACAAGGCGGCAGAAGTAGAGCCTAAGGAGTTGGAGCATCTGAAGCAGATTATCCGCGCCATCCAGCCTAAGGCAGAAATCTTTGAGTGCAACTACGGAGATGTAGACCTCGACCTCATCGTCAATACCCATAAGTTTGATTGGCAGACCGTAGCTACCTCTGCAGGCTGGATTCAGGAGATTGAGGCCGAAAGAAACGATGAAAACGAAGAAGAAGAGGATGAGCATCATCATCACGAAGAGGAGGAGCACGAGCACCATCATCACGATGAAGACGAGCACGAGCATCATCACGAGCATGAGCATCATGATGAGCATGGACATCACCACCACCACCATCACGACCACGACCACGATCACGAAGGCGGCGAGGTGGAGGAATACGGCATCGGAACATTCGTATATTATCGCCGTAAGCCATTCGACCTGTCACTCTTCGATGAGTTCGTAGCAAGAAAGTGGCCTCGCGACGTGGTTCGCGCCAAAGGTATCTGCTATTTCGCAGACGAGCGCGACATGTGCTACGTATTTGAGCAGGCAGGACAGCAGAAGACCGTGAAGCAGGCAGGACAGTGGCTCGCCACCATGCCAGCCGACCAGCTCGCAGAACTCCGCAAGAACAATCCTCAGCTCGAAAAGGAATGGGATGAAGAATATGGCGACCGCATGATCAAGCTCGTCTTCATCGGTCAGCACATCAAGGAACAGAAGGATGCCATCATCGCAGAACTCGACAAATGCCTGGCACTCTAATGTACTTGAAGGAAGACTAATGTCCTCAAAGGAAGATAAGTCCTTGAAGGAAGATGAATGAAAATGCAGAAAAAAGCCTATAAAAAGAGGCTATTTCTTGACTTAAGATAGAAAACGGAGGGAAAATTGCAGAATTTTTGCAGTTTTTTCTCCGTTTATACTTTTAATTCGTTTTTTTTTGTTAAATTTGCACCCGATTAATAATAATTAGCGAATGTATAAAGAAATGAAGACCGATTTTCGACCTGCATATGTCAAGGACTTTGAGGCTTGCTGGAATATCATCGACCAAGCTCGTCGCTCCATGATTGCCTCTGGCCGCCACCAATGGACCAGCGACTATCCTGCCGAACACGACATAAAAGAAGATATCAACAATGGCAATGCCTACGTACTCACTGTAGATGGCGAAATAGCTGTCTATGGAGCAGTCATTCTCAATGGAGAACCTCAGTACGATTTCATCGACGGCAAATGGCTTACCACTGGCGACTACTATGTAATTCATCGCTTCGCCACTCTCCCTAAATACCAACGAGAAGGATTCGCACGTATATTTATTAATAAGGTGAACAGTCTCTGCGAAGTAGAAAAGGTGCCAAGCATCAAGGTGGATACCAATTTCGACAACCTACCGATGATTGGCCTGCTTTCGAGCATGGGATTCAGCATCTGCGGCAGAATCAACTATGGCAACCGCGGCATGCGATTCGCTTTCGAGAAGCTTACCATACAACCGCAAATTTATTAAGATTCTATGGAAGATAAAATGATATTGATGAGAAGCTTGGTTGAACAACTCAACCAGGCTTCTGACGTTTATTATAACGGCAAAGGGGAACTGATGACCGACTATGAGTGGGACGCCAAGTTCGACCAACTCAAGAAACTGGAGGAGGAAACCAGCGAAGTGCTGCCCGACTCTCCTACCAACAAGGTTTCAGAAGACACCATCGTGGGCAAGAAGGAAGAACACGAATTTGCCGCCCTATCACTTGCCAAGACCAAACTGGTGAGCGACCTGGTGAAATGGGCAGAAGACCGCCCTATCTGGATTTCCTGGAAACTGGATGGTCTTACCCTTGTGGTAACCTACGACAACGGAAAGCTCTCGAAGATAGTAACCCGTGGCAACGGACATATCGGAACCAACATCACCCATCTGGCTTCTGCCATCAGTGGCATTCCTAAAACCATCAAGGAGAAAGGCCATCTCGTGATTCGTGGCGAAGCCGTCATCTCGTATGCCGACTTCGAGCAGTTTATCATCGAGAGCGAAGGCGATTATGCCAATCCGAGAAACCTTGCTTCCGGTTCCCTGTCGCTGAAAGACGCCGAGGAAGTAAAGCAGCGCCATATCCAATGGATTCCCTTCACCCTGGTTTACACCGAACAGGAAATCAATTCATGGGGCGAACGCATGCAGATGTTGCAGGATTTAGGCTTCAAACCGGTGGAAAGAACCCGAATCGAACATCCTGACGAAGAAAGCATCCAGGCTGAAATCAATCGCTTTACCCAAAAGGTGACCGACAAGACTAACCCTTATCCTGTAGATGGACTCGTTATCTGCTACGATGATACAGCTTACGCAGCTACCGGTTCCGTAACCGGGCACCATGCCACAAGAGCCGGTTACGCCTTCAAATGGCAGGATGAACATGCAGACACAGAACTGGACCACATCGAATGGTCGTGCGCAGCCAACACCATCACTCCGGTGGCAGTATTCAAACCGGTAGAACTGGAAGGAACCACCGTTCAGCGTGCCTCACTCTGCAACGTAAGCGAATGCGAACGGTTGGGCATTGGCGGCAAGGGAAGCAAACTGCAGGTAATCAAGGCAAACAAGATTATCCCGAAGGTAATCAATGTAACGGAACCGATGGGCATCTTCGAGATTCCAACCGAATGCCCGGTCTGCCACGCCAAGGCTACCGTCAAGGAAAGCGAGAGCGGAACAAAGACCCTGCATTGCAGCAATCCCCACTGTGCAGCCAAGCAGATTAAGAAGTTTGCCAGATTCGTGAGCAAGGAAGGCCTCAATATAGAAGGAATCTCAGAACAGACCATCTGGAGACTGGTAAACGAAGGACTGATCAGTGAATACGCTGACTTCTATCACCTCAATGACCATGCCTACGAAATTGCAGCTTGGGATGGTTTTGGAAAGAAGAGCGTTACCAACATGCTGGAAAGCGTAAGAAAGAGTCGTCAGACAGATGGTCGCCATCTGCTCTATGCCCTCAACATTCCTCTCTGCGGAGGCGATGTGGCCAAGAAGCTCATCGAGCGTTATCCGGTAAAAGAACTGATAGAGACTGCCCGCCTCTGTATGTTTGACGATGAGTTTGCCAGCATCGACGGCATCGGACCGGAAAAGAGCGCCAAGTTCATTGGCTGGTTCAAGGACGACACCAACTTCGCCCATGTACAGAACCTGATGAAAGAGCTGGAAATCGTAGAACAGGAACCGGTTGAGAAAGGAAGCGCCTGCGACGGCTTGACCTTCGTAGTAACCGGCGATGTACATCATTATAAGAACCGCAACGAACTGAAGGCTTACATAGAGAGCCAAGGCGGCAAGGTGACGGGAAGCGTGAGCAAGAGCACCAACTTCCTGATCAACAACGATGCAGCCTCTCAAAGTTCCAAGAATAAGAAAGCGCATGAGCTCAACATCCCTATCATTACAGAAGATGAGTTCGTCGAGAAATTCGGATAAAAAAATCGAAAGATTCGGATAAAAACAAGAAATCCCTTAGGCTTCATATCAAGTCTAAGGGATTTCTTTTTATATAGTTAATCCAGAGAATTAGTGTGTTCCGCAATATTGACCCATAAAGAGGATACCACCACTCTGTGTGTCCTGAATCATATAGACGAACGGATGGTCGGCATTAAACTCTACATTGCGTATCTCCATAGGAGCCATCGATGTGAGCATAACGGCAGCAGTTACGGCAGCCGCCTTGGTTCCACGCTCGCTTACTTCAATCTTAGCCTTCTGCAGCATCTTGCTTACAAAGAAAGGGCCATTGGCAAAATGAGTGAAGTTTGCCTCATTAGGATTGAACATGGAAGGGGCACCCAAGCCGCTGATGATATCATTGAGCGGCAACTCCTGCTCGATGGTAAACTTAGGCAGTTTCAGGTTCACCATGCATTCCTCCATGCTGTTTCCCAGATTCGTAATCTTATCAGCATCCAATCCCTTCATCATGTCCTGGATGCTCTTGCCCTCGTTAGGAAGAAGCACCATCATGCGATAGGTGCCGTTGCCGTAAGGAAGGTCGATAGCTTTGAAGGTATCATTCTCCGAATAGAAGAACTTCTTAACCTGATGCATCATCTGCACTTTCTGAATATCACGGGTGTAACCGCGGAAGTTGGCTTCCTTCGTATTACGTGCATCAAACTTCGACTGCCATGTGCCGTTGAAGAAGATGGCATTCATCAGATAAGAAACAGCCTGAGGTTCCACCTGACTGATAATCTGCGGAATCATGCCATGGGTCTTCTCCTTGCACCAGCCATTGATGCGGTCGGTGGTTTTACCGGATGTAAAGTCAAGACTCTCAATGGCAGCCTGATAATTGCCGCCTACCTTCTTGCTGAATGCATTGTTCACAGAGAAGCTCTTGTTGACAGCGATGAAATTAGCTATCTCCACTTTAGTCTGCTTGTCAAGTCTACCTGCAGTTTGGATAATAGCCTTGTAGGTTTCATTTAACTCATCCACGTTAACATCTTCGCAGCCAATGGCTTTCAATATCTCCTGCTGAGTGTTTCCGTCAGCACCGTTCGCCAACATACCCATCAGATAAGCCACACTCATAGGAGAAACCACCTGTGAAGAATGACCTGAGAGCTTGTCGAAAAGACGAAGGGCGAAAGCATTGTTCTTATGGATAATTTCTCGCTGGGAATCAGAAAGAACCAGATAACTGTTGTCCAAGTCCTCTTCATTCTTGCCCATATCGTTACTCTTGCTTGCATTAGAATCGCCATTTATCTTCTTGCTGCTGGCGCAGGAAGTCATTGCCATAGCTGCCGTCATCATGAGGGCAGCAGAAGCCATTTTGCTAAAATTACTCTTCTTCATAATCATTCATATTTGTTGATAATCTGTCTATGAAATGCAAGTTTCGACGATTTCTTGCATCAGATAGTTCTAATTTAAGACTCATTAACAGCCTGCTTGCCTAAAGCCCCATCAACTGCCTGCTTGCCTGGCATCACACGCAGATGGTATCTGTTGCCGTCAAACTCCACGCGCATCAGACTCTGCGGATTGGCTATCTTGGCCAACTCAAGAGCTACATGCCCCATCGTTCTGCGAAGATTCAGTTCAATGCACGAAACCAGTTCCAGCTGTCCATCCTTTGAAGCTATCATCATATCCACACCAAAAGGACCGCTATAGATATCCTTCAACGCAGATTCCATAACATCTATAATTCGCTGACGTGCAGAAGAAAGAGTCTCTTCACTCACGTATTGCTTCAAGATATCCAGCTTATCCTCTTCCGAGCAGAGCAGGTTGCCGGAATAAGCATTCTTGATGGTATCAAACAACGAGAGTCCCAGATAGTTCACCTTGCCGTCACGCATTTCGAACTCCATGCCGAAGTCTTTTACCTTATTATAATAAGGCTCCACGGTAACGCCACCCTGGTGCGCAATGATGTTGCGGGTCCAGCGTTCAAAGGCAGGATATTCGCCAGCTGTTCTGAATTCATCGGCAGCCACATACTTCACGCCCCTGCCGCTGCTGCTCCATGGAGCCTTGACCACAGCCTTGCCCTGCTGCAGCACCAACGCCTTCACCTTCTCATAGGAACCAGCATATACTACGCCCTGCTGCAGATGCTGGGCAGCCCACTGTCTGCTGCTTATCATGCGTACCTTATTTAATGTATCGTCGGTAGGCAACATGATGTCGGGCACGCCCATTCGCTCCAGCTCATGTTTCATGCTCAAGTTCCATCCCCAGGGATGAATGCTGTCAAGAAACTCCGTCTTAAGCGCATGTTCCAACTGAACCTTGGTTATAAACTCAACTTTTTCTGCAAGATGCTCCCCCAAATGGCGCACCTTGTCGAGTGCATTGTCGATGTCATCAACAAGCACCCAGTCACCCTGATCTGCCCACAAGGCAGGAATAAACGCCAGGTCGCTTCGCAACTGTCTTCCTGCATGAGGCGCGGTGAACTGCTGCAAATTTGCGGCCAAAGCCAAATCGTGTTCCGGATTGAAGATATGTAGTTTCATGCTGCAAAGTTACAAAATAAAGAGGGAAAAAAGGCAAAAGAAGGGCGTTTTTACGTAGAAAAGTGCTAAATAATGAAAAAAAAGTTAGTTTTTGCTATCTAGAGTTTGCAAATTTAAAATATATTATTACCTTTGCATCGTAAAAACAAAATTGAATCAATATTAAACGCATGGAAGAAGCATTCTTCAGAACACATACATATCTCGTAGAGCATACAGATGCCCCCGTGAGGCGCACCTTGATGGATGAAATCGATTGGAACGACCGATTGATTGGAATCAAGGGCACACGAGGTGTCGGCAAGTCGACTTTCCTATTGCAGTATGCCAAGGAGCACTTTGGACCTCACGATCGAAAGTGCCTGTTTGTGAATATGAACAACTTCTATTTCCAGAGTAGAGGAATCGCCGACTTTGCCGGCGACTTCGTGAAACAAGGTGGCAGAACATTGCTCATCGACCAGGTGTTCAAGCAGCAAGACTGGAGCAAGGAGCTCCGCAAATGCTACGACCTGTATCCGGAACTGAAGATTGTATTCACTGGTTCCAGCGTGATGCGGCTGAAGGAAGAGAACCCTGAGTTGAATGGCATCGTGAAAAGCTATAACCTGCGCGGATTCTCGTTCCGTGAGTTCATCAACTTGCAGACGGGCAACAACTTCAAGGCATACGAACTTGACGACATCCTGCGCAATCATGAGCACATCATCAAGCAGATTCTGCCAAAGGTAAGTCCGATGAAATATTTCCAGGACTATCTGCACCATGGCTTCTATCCATTCTTCCTGGAACAGCGTAACTTTACAGAGAATCTACTAAAGACGATGAATATGATGACCGAGGTTGATATCCTCCTCATCAAGCAGATTGAACTGAAGTACCTGCCGAAGATCAAGTCACTCTTCTATCAGCTGGCAGTGGAAGGAGCCAAGGCGCCAAATGTGAGCCAGCTTGCAGACAGTATCAATACCAGTCGTGCCACGGTGATGAACTACATCAAGTATCTGGCAGATGCCCGACTCATCAACATGATTTATCCAGACGGACAGGATTTCCCAAAGAAGCCATCCAAGGTGATGATGCACAACCCGAACCTCATGTACGCCATCTATCCTATCCAGATAGATACACAGGAGGTGATGGAAACGTTCTTCGTCAACTCGCTCTGGAAAGACCACAAGGTGCACCAGGGAGGTAAGGATCACTTCTACACGGTAGACGGCAACAGGAAGTTCAGAATCTGCGACGCCCAAGCCACCAACAAGATTCGAAGCAATCCGGACACCATCTATGCCCGCTATAATACGGAGGTGGGAAAGGACAACAAGATTCCATTGTGGCTGTTGGGATTCCTGTACTAAAGAGTAGGATTCCTGTATTAATGAAACAAAGAAACGAGAATTTATACAAAACATATTTAATATTTTATCTAAAAGTAAAATGGCTAAAGA